>OIBU01000614.1_pt1 | contig 11592 bp, 8 predicted proteins | sample 1581111 | NCBI WGS metagenome assembly OIBU01 (sample SAMEA3882508, study PRJEB24775) | human gut metagenome | biome: human-associated habitat; feature: intestine environment; material: feces | place: Netherlands | collected 2009/2010 | reverse complement strand
AGTTCTGTCCCAAACAAGCCACCAAATCTACAATTGTAATCTCGCGGGTCATGGCAGAATGCTTCAGGCTGGTTGCCAGCATATAGTCGCCTACCAGAACCGACACCTTATTATTATAGATAGCATTTACCGAAGACTGCCCACGGCGCTTGTCACTCTCATCCACCACATCATCGTGCACCAGGCTGGCCGTATGGAGCAACTCCAATGAAAGAGCCGCATGAAGCGTAGAATCATTGATTTCACCGAATAATTTAGCAATCAACAACGCCAATATGGGACGCATCATCTTGCCATTTCTCTGCTTAATATAGGATAACACCTCACTAAGTAAAGAATTGGAACTTTGGAGCGAAGAGTCAAACAACCTTCTAAATTCCTCAAACTCCTTGTCAATAGGCAATTTGATTTGCTGTAATTTGTCCATGCAGGTTAATTTGTGCACAAAAGTAGTAATAAAAGACGGAATACGGTATTTTTTTGTACTTTTACAATAAAAAAACTAAAGATTTTTAAGAATGGACAAACTTTTTCTATTAGATGCTTATGCATTAATATACCGTGCGTATTACGCTTTCATCAAAAGCCCGCGTATTAACTCCAAGGGTTTCAACACTTCAGCCGTACTGGGATTTGTCAATACACTGGAAGAGGTCTTGAAGAAAGAAAATCCTACGCACATCGGTGTGGCATTTGATCCCGCCGGTCCCACCTTCCGGCACGAAGCCTATGAACAGTATAAGGCACAACGTGAAGAAACACCCGAAGTAATCCGTTTGTCCGTACCCATTATAAAGGATATTATACGGGCCTACCGTATTCCTATTCTGGAAGTACCGGGATACGAGGCCGATGACGTGATCGGTACACTGGCCACCGAAGCCGGCAAACGGGGGATCACTACTTATATGATGACACCGGACAAAGACTATGGCCAACTGGTGGGCGGAAATGTCTTCATGTACCGTCCCAAGCATACAGGCGGTTTTGAAGTGATGGGAATAGAAGAGGTAAAGGCAAAGTTCGATATCCAGTCACCCGCACAAGTCATTGATATGCTGGGACTGATGGGCGATAGTTCCGACAACATTCCCGGTTGTCCGGGCGTGGGCGAGAAAACAGCACAAAAGTTAATCGCGCAATATGGCAGCATCGAGAACCTCCTCTCCCACTCTGCCGAACTGAAAGGAGCCTTGAAGACCAAAGTGGAAACTAACCGGAAAATGATTGAGTTCTCCAAGTTTCTGGCAACTATCAAGATTGATGTCCCCATCGCTTTGAACATGGACGAACTGAAAAGAGAAGAACCGAATGAAGAGGAACTACGGAAGATTTTTGAAGAGATGGAGTTCCGTACCCTCATCGACCGCGTTTTCAACCGAGACAAGAAATCCGCCTTCGCCGGAACATACACCGATGCGACCGGAAACGACCCGCAAGGACGAAACCGTACACCGGGAGGAAGCGCCCGGCAGGGAAATACGCCGAACGGTTCGGGACAACTCTCCCTTTTCGGCGAACCAGCTTCGAACGGTGAATCACCCGCTTCCCCGTCTTCTCCTCAAGGCAATCTCTTTGCAGAATTTACCGACGGAGGGACGGAAAGTGAGAAATATTCGAATCTAGCATGTTTAGATAATTTAAAATACGACTATCAACTCGTTGATACAGAAGAGAAAAGAACTGAATTGTTACAAAACTTACTTACAAAAGAAATTTTCAGTCTAGACACAGAAACAACAGGAACCGATCCCATCACCGCAGAACTCGTGGGAATGAGCTTCAGCTATGCCGAAAATCAAGCATTTTATGTTCCTGTTCCTGCCGATCGGGCTGAAGCGCAAAAAATAGTTAATGAGTTCCGGCCGGCTTTCGAAAAAGAAGGAGTATTGAAAGTAGGGCAAAATATAAAATACGATATGCTGGTACTGGGCAACTACGGAACCGAAGTGCGCGGTCCCCTGTTCGATACCATGGTGGCACATTATGTACTACAACCGGAATTGCGTCACAACATGGACTACCTTGCCGAAATCTACCTGCATTATCAGACTATCCACATCGAAGAACTGATTGGTCCTAAAGGCAAAGGTCAAAAGAATATGCGCGACCTCTCCCCCGAAGCTATCTATAAGTACGCATGCGAGGATGCTGATCTCACACTGAAATTGAAAAACATCTTGGAACAGGAATTGAAAACCAACGATGCGGAAAAACTCTTCTACGAAATAGAAATGCCCCTGGTACCCGTACTTGCTTATATGGAACGCAACGGTGTACGTGTAGACACTGAAGCCTTAAAACAGACCTCGGAACATTTCACCGCCCGCATGAACCAAATAGAAGAAGAAGTGCACCAACTGGCAGGTACGGATTTCAACATAGCTTCACCCAAACAGGTAGGTGAAGTGCTTTTTGACAAACTGCGCATCGTGGAGAAGGCCAAGAAAACCAAAACCGGACAATATGTCACCAGTGAAGAAGTATTGGAAAGTCTGCGAGGAAAACACGAAATAGTAGGCAAGATATTGGAACACCGCGGTCTGAAGAAGCTTCTCGGTACTTATATTGATGCTCTGCCCCTATTGATTAATAAAGAAACGGGAAAGATACACACCTCGTTCAACCAGACGATCACCGCTACCGGACGACTCAGTTCCAGCAACCCGAACCTTCAGAACATACCTATCCGCAACGAAGACGGCAAGGAAATCCGTAAGGCTTTCATCCCCGATGATGGCTGCGAATTTTTCTCCGCCGACTATTCACAGATTGAGCTACGCATTATGGCACACCTTAGCGGAGATGCCAATATGATAGAGGCTTTCAAGGAAGGAGATGACATTCATGCCGCCACCGCAGCAAAAGTATATAAGATAAGTATAGACAAAGTTACCCGCGAACAACGCAGTAAAGCAAAAACAGCTAATTTCGGTATCATCTACGGCATCAGCGTATTCGGACTGGCAGAACGTATGAATGTAGACCGCAAAGAGGCAAAAGAACTAATAGACGGCTACTTCGAAACTTATCCCCAAATAAAGGAATATATGGACAAAAGCATTGACCTTGCCCGCGGACAAGGATATATTGAAACCATATTCGGCCGTAAACGATATCTTCCGGATATCAATTCCAGAAATTCGGTTGTGCGCGGATATGCCGAACGGAATGCCATCAATGCTCCTGCAGCCGATATTATCAAGGTAGCTATGGTACGCATATACCAGCGCTTTCAATCTGAAAGTATAAAGTCCAAAATGATACTTCAGGTACATGATGAGTTAAATTTCAGCGTTCTACCCGAAGAAAAGGACAAAGTACAGAAGATTGTGATTGAAGAGATGGAAAATGCCTACCGTATGCAAGTACCTTTACACGCAGACTGCGGTTGGGGAAGCAACTGGCTTGAAGCGCATTAAAGCATACATAAACCAACTATTAGCAAGATAGATAGTACTATATGTAAAGTATTTATATCATAAAAGCTCAATGGTATTTTCCAATCCATTGAGCTTTTCATTTGCCATCCCAAACATAAGTGGAAAACACAAAAACAAGACAATTATAACAAATACCCTTATGCAATTCTTAATATTTGTTTAATCAGTAACATTTTGCAAAAATATCATCATTTTCTAGCAGAAATGTTAGGAGATTCAATTTTATTTCGTACATTTGCACCGCTTTTAAAAACAATATGAAAGTAACAATCTAATATATCAATATCATGAAGAAGATCAATTTTTTGAAAGGAATGCTCGTTGTAGCAATTTTATTTATTGCTAACCTTACAGTTTTTGCAGGAAATCCGGGTGACAACCTGATTTACAATGCAGAAGAAGTAAATGGAGTAGTTGTTTCGGAAACGATTTTTAAAATGGAAGGCACCATGCTTACTAATTATATGAAGCACAATTACAAGTATGACGCCAACAACCAACGTACTGAGGACGAGGCGCAAAAATGGAACAGTAACAAAAACCGCTGGGAAAATAACCTCTGCATTCGTTATACTTATGGCAATAAAAGTATGACTACTGAATATTACAAATGGAACTCTAAAAAGAAAGAATATATATTAGTACCCGAAATGACCGTAACTATGGACAAATAAATCTATTCTAACAATCTAACACTTTTCATAAAAACTCGACGAAAGGGCAGCCGTGACGGTTGCCCTTTCTGTTTCGCAACAAGCCCCCCTTTTCGCATATAAAAAGCCAAATCTGACTTCAATATGAAGTCTGATACAAAAAGAATGGTTATCTTTGCAAACAAATAGATAGATAATAATCAAAAAAACAAATAGATAATGGCTTTACAATGTGGTATTGTCGGTCTTCCAAACGTAGGAAAGTCGACACTTTTTAATTGTTTATCGAATGCAAAGGCTCAAGCAGCCAACTTCCCTTTCTGTACCATCGAACCGAATGTAGGTGTCATCACCGTTCCTGATGAACGCCTGACCAAACTTGCCGAACTGGTTCATCCGGGACGTATCGTTCCCACTACTGTAGAAATTGTTGACATTGCAGGACTTGTAAAGGGCGCTTCTAAGGGAGAGGGTCTTGGAAATCAGTTCCTTGCAAACATCCGTGAAGTCGATGCAATCGTTCATGTAGTACGCTGCTTTGAGGATACCAATGTAATCCACGTAGATGGAAGCATCGATCCGATCCGTGATATTGAGACTATTAACCTGGAGCTTATTTTCTCTGATCTTGAGATCCTGGAGAGAAGAATTGCAAAGGTTACCAAGACTGCCCGTATGGACAAAGAAGCTGCTAAAGAGCTTGATTTCCTTCAGAAGATCAAGAAATGGCTGGAAGACGGCAAGATGGCAATCACTATGGAACTGGAGAATGAGGATGAGGAAGCATGGATGGGAACATACAATCTGCTCACTCAGAAACCGGTAATTTACGCTGCAAATGTGGCAGAGGACGATCTTGCAAATGATGGTGCTGACAATGCGCATGTACAGGCTGTAAGAAAATATGCTGCGGAGCAGAACAGTGAAATTTTCGTAATCTGTGCTCAGATCGAGGAAGAGATTTCCGAGCTGGATGAGGATGAGAGAAAAATGTTCCTGGAGGATCTTGGACTCAAGGAATCAGGACTTGAGAAGCTGGTTAAGGCAAGTTATCATCTTCTTGGACTTATGAGCTTCCTGACCTCCGGAGAAGATGAGACCAGAGCATGGACCATAAAGATTGGAACCAAGGCTCCGCAGGCTGCAGGTAAGATTCATTCTGATTTTGAACGTGGATTCATTAAAGCTGAGGTAGTAAACTATCAGGATCTTCTTGACTGTGGCTCCTATGCAGGTGCAAGAGAAAAAGGTCTTGTAAGAATGGAAGGTAAGGATTACGTAGTACAGGATGGCGATGTGATCTTATTCCGTTTCAATGTCTGATAAGTAATAGAAACAGAGGGATAGCATAAATGTCAATTCAGTTTCCGAATCTGGGAATAAACCTGGATTATGTGGGGAAATCCATTCAAATATTTGGATTTGAGATTACATTTTTTGGCCTTGTAATAGCTCTGGGAATGCTTCTGGGAATGGGATTTGTGATTCTGGAAGCGAAGCGCTGCGGCGAGAATAAAGACGATTATCTGGAAATGATGATCATATCCCTGCTTCTGGGTGTGGTCGGATCCAGAATGCTTTATGTTTTATGTTCCTGGAATCTTTATAAGGGCAATATTATTGAGATCTTTAATGTGAGAAATGGCGGACTTACATTCTACGGCGGTCTGTTTGGAGGAATGCTGGGAGCTGCCATTTACTGCGGCGTGCGCAGAAAATCTTTTATGCAGATGGCAGATACTGCCAGCATGGGAATCGTTATTGCGCAGATAATAGGAAGGTGGGGAGATTTCTTTAACAGGGAATCTTTCGGTGAGTATACCAACAGCATATTTGCAATGCAGCTCCCTTTATCTGCTGTGCGTTCCAGCGAAGTGACATCTGCAATGAGGGAAAACCTGGAGACAATAGGTGGAACTTCTTATATTCAAGTACATCCGGTTTTCTTATACGAGAGTCTTTGGTGTCTGCTTTTGTTTCTCCTGATGCTTGTGTGGAAGCGCAAAAAACATTTCCACGGAGAAGTATTTCTGAAATATCTGGCAGGATATGGTCTCGGACGATTTTGCATAGAACTTCTTCGAACAGACAAGCTTATGATTCCGGGAACTTCTGTTGGAATTTCCCAGCTGATCTCAGCAGCACTGTTTGTAATCTGTGCTATGATCGCAGTTGTGGAAGAAACCATGGCGAAAAAGAGGGCGGCAAGGCGCAGACGCAGGAGAGAACAGGACTATGAAGCGCAGGAAAGAGCAGCCAGAGAAGCTGAAGCAGAAGAATACAGAGACCGGCTCAGACTGGAGAGAGCTTTTGCAGATGGAGATGCCGCAGGTGTTCCGGAAGTCTATAACGGAACAGCATCTGCTTATGAACATGATTCCGAAGAATCAGAAGAAACTTCGTCTGTGGAAGAAGAGCATCCGGAAGAAGATCCTCAGGATGAAAAGAACACAGAGAAAATCGTGGAAGAGGAAAATTCAGTTGCTGAGGATTTCTATGAGAAGGACTCAGAGAAAGATACAGAAGAAATTTCTGAGGAGGAAGCTTTGCCAGAAGCTTCCGGTACAGAAAATTATGTGGAAGAAAATGCCGGGATTTCTGAAGAAGAAACTGTTGCTGCGAAGGGTCCGACAGCTTCAGAAGAAGATGAATGGTTGTATAGCCAGCCGCGCAGATTTGCGAAAAAACCTGCCCATGAGCAGAAAGATTGATCATATGATTGTCAGATACCTGAATCTGGACTAAACAAAACGTTATTTTGGTGGGAGCGAATCCCACTGAAGTGGCGTTTTTTTGTGTGTAATAGGTAATTTCGCTGGAATTTCCGGCAATATAAAAAGTCCTGCAGGGCAGGATTTATTTGTATATAAAAATTTTTTGACTGCATTTTCGCTGTTTGTAAGGACTTTGTAACAGAATTATGTAATAGATTTCATAATTTCCCACTTGTAATTTAGGGGCAAATGGGTTAGAATGGGTTCATAAGTGGTAGGAAGTGGAGAAAAGTGGTGACAAATGGGGACGAAGTGGCAGAACTTCCATTTGTTTCCCGTCATGAGATACGAGGGGGAGACTCGTATTTCACGAGAGTAGGTGAGTTTTTATGTTCATGGGCGAGTACAATCACACAATCGACGCGAAGGGGCGTTTGATCATCCCGGCGAAATTTCGGGAACCTTTAGGTGAGGAATTTGTTCTTACCAGAGGACTTGATGGTTGTCTTTATATTTATCCTATGGATGAATGGGAAGCCTTTGAAGAGAAACTCCGTGCATTACCACTTACAAATAAAGACGCTAGAGCCTTTTCGCGCTTCTTTGTTGCAGGTGCAACAACATGTGAACTGGACAAGCAGGGGAGAATTCTCGTACCACAGACGTTACGTGAGTTCGCTGGTCTGGAGAAAGATGTTATTCTGGCTGGAAACTTAAGCAGAGTAGAAGTCTGGAGCAAGGAGAAATGGAGCGAGAATTGCAATTATGACGATATGGACAGCATTGCTGCCGACATGGAGAACATGGGAATCGTCATCTGAGCATAAAATAAGCGAGAAATCCAACAGGAGACGGAAATGGAATTTAAACACAAATCTGTATTACTGGACGAGACCGTTGGCGGGCTGAATATTAAGCCGGATGGAATCTATGTGGATGGCACTTTGGGCGGCGCAGGACATGCCATTGAGGTATGCAGGAAACTTTCTGCCAAGGGGAGATTTATTGGTATAGATCAAGACCAGGATGCGATAATTGCTGCGAGTGAACGGCTTGCCGCCTTTGACCAGGTGACAATCATTCGCAGCAATTATTGTTACATGGTACAGGAGCTTGCCGCAAGGGGAATTCACAAGGTTGATGGTATTGTTCTGGATTTGGGAGTATCCTCCTATCAGCTGGACAATGAGGAACGTGGATTTACCTATCGGGTAGATGCACCTCTTGACATGCGCATGGATCAGAGACAGACACAGACTGCCAGTGACATTGTTAACGGTTATGAAGAAAGAGAACTGTATCGCATTATCCGCGATTACGGTGAAGATAAATTTGCGAAAAATATCGCGAAACATATAGTAGCAGCAAGACAGCAGAGCCCCATTATGACAACGGGCCAGCTTACACAGATCATCCGGGAATCCATACCTATGAAGATACAGGCAGCAGGAGGCCATCCGGCTAAGCGTACGTTCCAGGCAATCAGAATTGAGCTGAATAAGGAACTGGATGTTCTTCGTGATTCACTTGATGGGATGATTGATCTTCTGGATGATGGCGGAAGGCTTTGCATTATTACGTTCCATTCACTGGAAGACAGAATTGTAAAAACAATTTTTCGAAAAAATGAGAACCCGTGTACCTGTCCACCGGATTTTCCGGTATGTGTGTGCGGAAAGAAATCCAAGGGGAGAGTTATCACAAGGAAGCCAATTCTTCCAAGTGATGAAGAAATGGAAGAAAACCCGCGTTCTAAGAGTGCTAAGCTTAGAATTTTTGAAAAAAAAGTTTAAAAGAAGGGTAAAAAATGGCGGAGACAGGCAGACATACGAATACTGTGTCAGGTAAAAGACGTCCACAAAATGTGTATGTTGATGGCAACACTGTCCGAAAAGTCCAGGAAGTTCCTGAGCGGAGAGAGTACCGTCAGCCAGAGCATTCTGTTCGTAAAAATAAGGCAAAACCAGAGCTGACCACACCAGAGCAGCAGGTCCGGGGGAACAAGCCGCTTAGTAAGGCAGCCAGGAGAAACCGTGCGAAAGCCAATAATATGAACCGTAATTTTGCCATATTTCTGGCTGCACTTGGTATCCTTATTGTGTTTTGCAGTATTAATTATCTGAAATTGAAAACAGAATGCACCAGTAAAAGAAGCCAGCTGGCCACTCTTGAATCCCAACTGGCCGAGCTGAAAGAAGACAACGATGCATATGAGAGCCAGGTGACTTCAAGTGTTGACCTTGAAAGAATCCGGAAAATCGCCATCGGACGTCTGGGCATGAAATATCCAAGCAACCAGCAGACAGAAACCTATGCGACTGAAGGCGGCAGCTACGTAAGACAGTATCAGGACGTGACCGGGAAGTAATGGGAATGAAGGCAGGTGTTTGATTGACTACTCTGAGAAGAAAAACAAAAAGAAAACCTATAAAAAAAATAAATCACAGTATGAAAAAAAAGCTGTCAATACTGCTCTTTTGCGTATTGGGAGCTTTAATCGTTTTATTGGGAGTTATCACTTATATTAATTTTCAAAGTGGTGACAAGTATAAGAAACAGGTGCTGAGTCAGGCTCAGCAAAAATACCAGAATCGCACAATGCCAGCGAAACGAGGGACAATCTATGATCGAAATGGCAACATTCTGGCAACGAGCAACAAGGTGTATAATGTTGTACTGGACTGTAAAGCTGTAAATTCAGATGAGGATTATCTGGATCCTACGGTGAATGCTCTGGTTACCATATTTGGCCTTGATGAAGGAGAACTCCGTACCAGGCTTACTTCTGATAAGACCAGGGAGAGTCAGTATCAGATCGTGAAAAAGCAGGTCTCCATGGATGATAAGAAAGCATTCGAGGATTACTGCAGCATACCAGATGATACGGAAATGACCAGGGAAGAAATTCAGGAGAAAAACAATATCCAGGGTGTATGGTTTGAAGAAGATTACCTGAGAGTCTATCCATATAATGAGCTGGCCTGTGATACGTTGGGATTTACTTTTTCCCGAGATACTGCGGACTATGGAATTGAGGGCTACTACAATAGCAGCCTGACAGGAATTGATGGCCGACAGTACGGATATTTCAGTGATGATTCTAATGTGGAGCAAACCATTATCGAAGCTTCTGACGGAAACAGTCTGGAGCTTAGCCTTGATCTTGGAACACAGCAGATTGTGGAAAAATGGGTAAATGCCTTTAAGAAATCTACTGGCGCCAAAAATATAGGAGTGATCGTGGAAGACCCTTCAAGTGGTGAAATCCTTGCCATGGATGGGGGCGACCGATATGATCTTAATGATCCACGTAATCTGTCTTCCTTATATTCAGCAGATGAGATTGCTGCTATGAATGACAGTGAGACCATGGATGCTCTAAGCGCCATGTGGAATAACTTTTGTGTAACCGACATTTACGAACCTGGTTCTGTTGTGAAGCCCATTGTTATGGCAGCTGCTCTGGAACAGGGAAAAATATCCACCAGTGATACCTTCTATTGTGATGGTTACCAGAATTTTGGTGTGCCAGGAAATATGACCACCATCAAATGTGCAAATATTTACGGACACGGAATGGAAACCCTTGCGGAAGTAATCGCAAATTCCTGTAACGATGCCATGATGCAGATTGGTGCAAAGATGGGAGTTGAAAATTTTCTGAAAGCACAGAGTACTTTCAATTTCGGAAGCCGGACAGGAATCGATCTTCCAAATGAGGGATATGGTATTATGCATACTGTTGATACCATGCATGAGACAGAGCTTGCGTGTTCTGCATTTGGTCAGGGATTCAGCTGTACTATGATCCAGGAAATCAATGCAATGTGTTCGGTCATCAATGGCGGCTACTATTATCAGCCACATCTTGTGACAAAAGTCAAAGACGCCAGCGGTGCAACTGTGAAGACAATCAGCCCGCTTCTTCAGAAGCAGACTATTTCTTCCAGCATTTCCGCTGATATCAGAAGCTATATGCAGGCCAGTGTAGAGCAGGGTACCAGTATGACGTCAAAGGTACAGGGTTACAGCTCAGGCGGTAAAACAGGAACTGCGGAGAAATTCCCCCGTGGAAATGGTAAATACGTGGTTTCCTTTATCGGATTTGCCCCGGTTGATGACCCGCAGGTTCTGATTTATGTGGTAATTGACGAGCCAAATGTAGAGGATCAGGCCAGCAGTATTTATCCACAGTATGTGGCACAGGCAATTCTTTCCGAGCTTCTGCCATACATGAATATTCAGCCCGATCAGTCTACAGACGGAACTGTTCCGGAGACAGAGCTTTGGGAGAAATTTAATGGTCATGTAAATACTATATCTGACAGTCAGATTGATGAAAATGGAAATCTGGTGGATGAAGAGGGCAACCTCATTGACTGGGATGGCAATCGGATTGACGAAAATGGTTACCTGCTGAATAGTGACGGAAGTTATCAGATCAATGCAAACGGAGAGTATATAAAATCTGCTAACCTTGATGGAATCAGCGATTCCTACACTGGTTCAGCCGGGGAAACTCTGCCGGAGGCTGTTTCTGATACCAATGTTCCGGGACCTCCGGAAGATAACACGGATCCCATTGAGGATAACAATATGGAGAGTGAAGGCCTGACTAACGAGGAAGCCGGACTGGATTAGAAATACTGTCCATAGGTGGCATAGTATTGGCAGGAAATAAAAAACGGACTGTTCACCATAATACAACACATACCTCCATCTGAAATTAGCATATATTAGTTATGATGATTTCAGATGGGGATTTTTTTATGAAAAAAACTA
>OIBU01000610.1_pt1 | contig 11644 bp, 9 predicted proteins | sample 1581111 | NCBI WGS metagenome assembly OIBU01 (sample SAMEA3882508, study PRJEB24775) | human gut metagenome | biome: human-associated habitat; feature: intestine environment; material: feces | place: Netherlands | collected 2009/2010 | reverse complement strand
TCAGCCGCGCTACAAACGCGCTGTCTATCAGATTATAGGAATATTGCAGAAACATGGAGATCAGCGGTGGCAGCGACATTTGCCAGATGAGCTTTCCGACAGGAGCAACCGCCATTTTGTTATTCGTCTGCATACTCTATCTCCTTTCCATAAATTGTCCGGCGCAAAAAATTGCGCCGGACAGCAGGATCATTAAATCCGAACGATATAGTTTTGTTTGCGTGCTGCGGGTTGACTGGCTTCCTGGGCTGGATACCCCAATGCAATCGCACCGACGCCGCGCAGGGTTTCCGGCAGCTTCCACTCCCGCAGGAGGGCTTTGCCTTTTTCGCTGTCAAAGATTTCCCGCTCCCGGTGTACCCATACGGTTCCCAGCCCAAGGGCATGGGCAGCGAGCATCATATTTTCAAGAACGCAGCTTCCATCCTCGACAAAGGTGCTTGCGGAGCCATCTGCCAGAACCAAAATCACGACAGGCGCGCCATAATAGGGGTCTGCATTGCTTCCCATCACTTCTGCATTTAGTTTTGCAATCTCCTGTCTATATTTGGGGTCTGTAATTGCAATGATAGTTGGAGATTGATGTCCTCCGCCAGTAGGCGCATAAGTCCCCGTTTCCAGTACAGCGTCCAGCACCTCGGAAGGGACAGGCTCTGATTTATAAGCCCTTACACTACGGCGCGTCTTGATCAGAGATAAGAAGTTGTTTTCCATAAAAAATCATCCTCCATTCTGTCAACATTTCCGAGATGCAGGCAACAAAAAAGCCACACAACTATCACAAGATAGCTGTGTGGCAAAAAGATGACCGAATCCGGAAAAGTCCACTAAAATTTTGCGTTTATCATTATAGCGAACTTGAATGAGACTGTCAAGCAGCAATCATTACGGAACTATGCAGAAGAGAGAAACTATATCTCTCTCCATGCTTATTAATACACATAAAGGTACATCGAAGCAAAAGGTTGAACTCTTCTCCCAACATAACATATGCCGAAAGAAATTCTAAAGCATTCGGGAAAGGGCATATGTCAACAATATTTTTGACATACGCCCTTTATAAATCACCTTATCGTATTATTCATTTTCATTATTTCTTAATATTGATTCATGCTTTAGCATATAGCTGCCTTCTTTAAACTGTAACACGTAATTCGGCTGTTCCATTATTTGGCAAGCTTATCGATCCATGCAAACAATTCTTCCAGATCATAATCTCCGCTATGCGGTAATCCCCACGGCAATGAAAAGTCCACTTCATAACCTTTGTTCTTTAACATTGTTGCCAATATTACAGGAATCGCAATCGAAGTATCTCTGTCAAAAGCTCCATGACGGATTCTCCAGTTTTTTGTCGTATCGGTCATATTGACACCGATCTGTTCAACGTCAACATCTAAAACGCTTCGCACTTCTTCAATCGCAAAACACTGACAGAATATGGCGGTGCCTCGTATACGAACTCTGAGGAAGCGCCATGCATATTCACGGTAATATTCTTCACCTTCTCCGGCTCTTCAAAGCTGTTTTCATCCCCCTTTTCACCGCTAAGAAGTGTTACGGTATAGTCGCCCTGTACCTGACAGTCCAGTGTAATGGAAACCGGATCCACATCTCCTGCAAAATTAACAGCCTTAATAATGATTTCGTCCTTGGTGTCAGTTACTACCGAAACAAAAGCAGGTCCGTAGGGAATCGAAATTTCCTTCTGAAGCTCACCATCAACATACAGGCGAATCTGTTTTCCGTCCGTTTCATATCCAAAGCGGTGATATTCTCCCGGTTTTACTGAAATAGCAAAGTCCTCAGTCAGCTTGTTGTCATGCATAAAGCCAAACTCTTCCAGTGAACATTGTCCTCCATTAACCTTCCAAAGGAACGGACGCACCAGAGCTGCATCCCATTCTTTTTCCACTCCGGCCGTAATCACGATCTGCTCCTCATAATAGGAACGAACCACCCTGGCACTGAATATACCCAACTCGAAGTAAGCATTTTCCTCAACAAAAATATCGGTCTCAAATCTTCCATAAGTCTGGTCTTCTTCTCCAAATACCACAAAGCTCTTGGTCTCATCAGCCCATTCCAGAATACTGTGAAATTCCTTTTTCTGCTCCTCATCCGGAAGCTGAAGCAGGCGGCCATCCTCTGTATCCTGCACATGTCCCATTAATTCATGTGTAATCTTTGCTTCTTCTCCATTCCAAATGGGATTTCTGAAGCGAAGTTCCTTATTGGATTTTAAAGATGCCATTCCGGTTCTCGGACGATAAACACGTCCTCCCTCATCTTCGGATCGCACCACATATTCTCCGCGATTTTGACCGAACATTTTCCAGACATAATAAGTAGGAATTCCAAAGCTCTGATGATTATTGAAACGAATCAGATTAGGATACCACGCTCTGTAATTTACATTTTCAAATAATGGAGCATAAGAGGCCAATGTTACGATATCCTGATTTTTCTCAATACCCATAAGGAAAGCCGCTTCTCCCAAAGCCGCATACAACTGTCCCATATAGTTGCCTTCGTTTACAGCCACCTCTCCTACAAAGATTTTTGGTCCCTTACGATCGTAGTCATCATAATAATTTACATGTTCTGCAAAGAACTCTGTTGTATTGTAAAAATGTTCATCCACGCACTCGGCAGGACAACCATTTTTCTCTACATGCTCATTGGCTATGGTTTTAATCTGGGGATACAGTTCCTTTACCTTCTTATAAATCATGTTGTATCGCTTTTCATAATCCGGACCCCAGTTTTCATTACCAATTTCCAGATAGGTCATTTTAAAGGGTTCCGGATGCCCCATAGAAGCACGAAGCCTTCCCCATTTGCTTTCCTTAGAGCCGATAGCATATTCAATGGCATCCAGTGTATCCTGTACCATTTCATCAAGAGCCTCTCCTTCCAGAAGGACACTCTTTCTTCCCTGACAGGTCATTCCGCAGTTACATACATACAGGGGCTCCATCCCCAGATCCTCGCAAAGCTGCAGATATTCATGAAAGCCAAGTCCTAATGTACTTCTGTAATGCCATACAAACAGCTTACTGGGTCTTTCCCATGCCGGACCTACCGTATCCCGAAATCTCATCGCTGTGGACGGTGTCGTTCCTTCCACAATACAGCCTCCGGGAAAACGCATAAACTTTGGACTCATTCCCTTAAGCTTTTCTACAAGATCTGTTCTGAGTCCATGCCCCATGTAGGTATTGTCAGGCATTAGTGAAATAAATCCCAGCAGAATCTCTCCGCCTTCTTTGCAGGAAATAGTAAGCTGTGCCTCGTGACAATCCTCAGCTGCTGTCAGCTTCATGTCATATCTTGTATACTCCTGACCGGAAACCACCAGACTGTTTCCAGTCAGTACTTTTCCCTGGTATTCGATCGCTACGTCCAGTCCTATTTCTTCCTTTGCTTTTGCAAATAAATACAAAGAGTAACTTTCTCCAGCCTTTACGGATATACCGCAGTAACCGGTATTAGTCAGAGATCCGTCCTTTTCAAACTGTATACGCAGAGCTGCGTCCCGGTGTTCATTCAGGGTATCCGTCAGTTCCAGTTCCATCTTTGCATTGTGTGTATACCATGCCGGTATTTCTGTCTCCGGAATATTGTTGCCCTTTACCCAGCGGCATAAGCCTTCTCCGTTGCAAAACTCATCCAGCCATCCGGATACAGTTTTTACATGGATGCCATCCTCCTGCTGTATATAACCCTCCGGTAAAACGGAATCTTCGAAGCTTCTGTTTCGAAGCATTTCCGGATAAAGTCCTCCGTCTCCGGCACGGTTAATGTCTTCAAAAAAGATTCCGTATAAATCCCTGGCTGTCTCAAATCGTCTTTCCTTTGTTTTAATCTTTAACTTGCTCATTGTAGTCTCCTTTTTTACATTCCAAGAGTTTTGAACACTGCCTGTATATGCAATAACATAGATTATGATAACTCAAATGATCTTAATGCAGCATTTCCGTTACCGCGATAGGTCAGGTAAAGCGCCTGTATTCCATCCGGAATCGTAACCGGTGCGGTATACTTTTCCCAGACATTGGTATATTGAACCTCTAATGTTGCCAGTACCTCTCCATCCCATGCTGTCTTTACTTCAAAAGTGCCATCTGCATAGCCCCGGATCCAAATACTGATTTCACGAATATCATGGCAGTCAAAATATTTGAAGCCGATGGTAGTTGAATCTGTAATATTGGCAATATATCCAACTTCTTCGTCTCCATCCCTGCCGTCCTGCATTACTCGTGGAAAATTCCCTTCGCCCACATAAACTGATGGGGTATCGGTAAACAGATTACATGCAAGATAAGCGGGGTATTCTCCTTTACCCTCAAGCGGACCTCCATTTAAACCGCAGGAGGTAATTTTTACCTGTGGAATACTGCCGTCCGGCATAATCTGCAGCTTTTCAGCACATCCCTGTCTGCTGTACCAGGTATTATTGGTATGCCTGTGATAAAAAATGTACCAGTCCTCTCCGATCTGCACAATACTTCCGTGATTATTGGCACCGTAAGCTGTTGGCATATCTGCCGGCTTGTAGGTATCGATGTGCAGATCACAATTGCTGACAATAACTCCGCCATAGACAAAGTCCCTGGTAGGATTCTTGCTGGTGGCATAACATAATTCGTGCATTAATATGGATGAATAGACAAAATAATAGGTGTCACCTACTTTACGGATGGAAGGTGCCTCAAAAAACTCATGTCCCTCAAATCCGGTACCGGCACCATATTCACAGCCGGGGGCCACAAACACCGGAGCTTCCCTGATCGTCAGCATATCTGCTCCCAACACCGTAGCCATAGCTCCGGTACGGGATTTATCACCTTTTCCGCAAAATCCGGTATAAAGATATGTCACATCTCCTTCCGTCAGAACCCCCGGGTCAAACTGGGGCTCATCACCTTCCTTTTCGCCCAGACGTGTGCCATCTTCATAATGAACATAGCCATAAAATTCATACTTTCCTGCCGGAGTATCACATACAGCAACTGAAACTACCGAAACCTTGTCCAACACGTAATAAAGATAGTATCTTCCGTCCGGTCCCACCGTAACATCCGGGGCATACAGACACATTTTGCCTTCCGGGTTCAGCGGATCGGCTGTCTTCGGATAAATCACACCCTCATATCTCCAATTGCCCAGGTCATCGACCGGAGCTGACCAGCACACATAGTCTCCCATGCAGAAAACATATCCGTTAAAGTAATCATGGGATCCGTAAACATATACGCGATCGCCAAAAACATAAGGTTCTCCGTCCGGAATATACTCCCAGGACGGTAAATATGGGTTAAACGCTTGTTTTTTCACTTTGATAGCCTCCTTTGCAAGCCTAATACATGTACATTGTTTCATAAAGCAAATTACTAGTTTAAGCCTTCAAGCTGACCACACGATCATAGTCATATCCTCGATCCGGATTCACCTTTCCGGCATTCAGTTCGAAATAAACCACACCGTTTTCGTTTACAGGAAGCTCTACGCAGATATTTCCGTCCTCCTGCTTTTTACGCTCTGTTTTTACAAAAGGTCTGGATGATTCCCGAATCAGCTTCGTCTGTTCCTCACTCAGATTGGCAGGTTCTCCCATATCATGCCATACCTTCAAAGGATTACATGTTTCCTCATCTACCGTCTTAGTCAGGAAGCAGTACTCCTCCTGTTCAGCCGGAAATGTAAACTCCAACAGCATTTTTTCTTTACCCTGTTCTGTACTTTTACGGGCAATATTCCAGGCTACACCTAGATAATCACCATTTGCACGTTTCAAAACGACAATATTGTCATCCTTATATACACAATTGGCTTCACTTTCCTCAAGCTTTTTGTAAAAAGCAAATGTCCAGAAGGTCGGCTTGGTAATACAGCCATTGGCAACCAGTCCAAAGCCGCCGTGGAATGGTGTAAAAGGAACTCCCAGCTCTTCAAACACATCACCAAATGTCCAGTAGGAATAGGATTCATTCACATCTCCCAATCTGGAAAGCTGCTGTGCTATAAGGGCCGCATTCAGGTTTGTATCATGAATGACGCCCTGAGGAGTATAGGAGCTGTTGAACTCCGTGATATGAATCTGCAGACCCTTATATTCCGGGAAACTGTCAATAATATCTCTGGTTGTTTTTAAATTGGCAAAGCCGTCCTCTGCCTTCATCAGTTCAGAATATGCATAATGTCCAATACATTCCGGCGGATCAATGGTGTAATGATGTCTGGTTACAAAATCCACAGGTATGTGATTCTCATGGCAATATTCCATAAATGCCTGAATCCATTTCTCATCCGTTCCTCCACAAACAGCAGGGCCTCCTACACGGAATCCCGGATTCACTTCCTTTATGGCATCAAAGGTTCTATGGAACAGCTTAAAATATTCCTGCATATCCGCATTTTCCCAGAAGCCGCAAAGATTGGGCTCGTTCCATACTTCAATGGGCCATTGAATAACTTCCTCTTCTCCATAGCGTTCCATCAGATGCCGCAGCAATGAATGCACCATATTACACCACATATCATAATCTTTTGGAGGAGTGGTATTTCCCTGCCAGTAAAAGATAGTCTGGCTTCCACTTGCCAACTTTTTAGGCATAAAACCCAGTTCAAGAAAAGGTCTCAGCCCCACCTTCTTATAGGCATCCATTACTCTATCCAGATAAGTATAGTTGTACTCAACCCTTACCTTACCATCCTCCTCATAGGTCTGAAAGATCGCCATATCATCACAGAATAATCCATGTCCCCGGATATGCTTAAATCCGATTTCCTTTTGAACCAGGCGCAGCTCCTCCTGATATTCTTCTGTCAATGCAAGCCCCATTCTTCCGGTTCCCACACAATAATCTACATTATTGTGAAAAAAGGCCTTTGAATCCTTTGTCATCACGATCTTTTTTCTGTCATTCTCTGTTGCCCCACCAAAATTTACCATGCATGTATCTCCTTCTTCTAAATCATGTTCCTATGCAGTCACGCATCAGATGTCTGACCGCTGCACGATCCGCAGCTCCCTGATGACGATTGCCATATTAATATGATACTATCGCATTGATTTAAAATTTCCAATGATTTATACTATAAGAAAATTGATATATCCTCTGATGTATCAGAACGGAGATTCCAAATGACTGAAATTGAATTTGTCGGCTACAGTGCCGTTCACCCCTCAGATTTTATATATGATGTTCCGAATGGCTTTACAGGCTATCTTCTGCTTCTTTTCGACTCTCCCTCGGAGCTGCTCATAGACGGAAGACTAATGCGGACAGCCGCCAATTCTGCTATTCTGTATACACCAGGAAGCAGGATTTATTACCGTGCTGCCGGTGAAGAATACCGGAATGACTGGATTCGTTTTCGTTCCGATCACTCCTTCGTGAAGCTGTTTCCGTTAACAAACACCCCATTTCCCGTAACAGATCCGGAATACTGTCATCAGCTTTTTAAATTACTAACCTGGGAGTCCGCCTTTTTCTCCTCTGAAAGCGAATCAAACATTACTCACCTGCTGCGGGTTCTGTTCTCCAAATTAAGAGAAGGAATCCAGAATGAGTCCCCGGGTATTCACGATCATGAGCTGGTTGCATTGCATAAGATGATCTACAATAATCCTCAGCTTCCATGGAATATAAACATGATGGCTGCGAAGCTTCACTTAAGTCCCAGTCATCTTCAGACTCTCTATCACCGCAAATTTGGCTCCTCCTGCATGGACAATGTCATCGAAGGACGTCTGCGCCGTGCACAGGATTTATTAGAGTACAGCGAATACTCCATCCGCGACATTTCCGAGCAATGTGGTTATAATAATGTAGAGCATTTCTGCAGACAGTTCCGTCAGCATAACGGCTGTACCCCTGGACAATACCGGAAAAATGCATCAGCGGGAAGCAACAAAAGACTTCTCACCCACAATACCCTGGGAGGAAGGGAGTTTGAGAAGATTAATCGAAATCATCTGGTTGCGGAATCTTTTCCGTAAGTTCTCCTCCACTGGCATACATTCTTCCAAGACCGCATAAAATTTTATCAGAACATGTATAAATTCTTCTTTTTCTTCTTTTTCCCATTGCAAATTCCCCATTTTCCTGTATGATAGAGATAGATTAACAGTAAGGAGGCATACAGTTATGTTGCAGATTAAAAATCCGGTTTTGCCGGGATTTAATGCAGATCCATCCATTATCCGTGTGGATGATACATATTACATTGCGAACTCTACGTTTGAGTGGTTTCCGGGAGTTCGTCTGCACGAGTCAAAAGATTTAGTACATTGGAATCTTCTTCCATCCGCATTGTCCACGACGACATTGCTTGATATGAAAGGAAATCCGTCATCGGGAGGTATCTGGGCGCCGGATCTTTCCTATGCAGATGGAAAATTCTGGCTGATTTATACGGATGTAAAAGTAACCGAAGGACCGTTCAAAGATATGATCAATTATCTGACGACGGCAGAAGATATCCGCGGACCATGGTCGGATCCGATCCGTGTCAATGGTGTGGGATTTGACGCATCGTTGTTCCATGATGATGACGGACGCAAATACCTTGTTCAGCAGACATGGGATCATCGCGAATACCACCATGCTTTTGACGGTATTACAGTGACAGAATTTGACACAGAGACAATGAAATTAAAACCGGAGACAGCACGTACGATCTACGCCGGAACGGACGTCAAACTGGTTGAGGGACCACATTTGTATAAGATCAACGGATATTATTATCTGTTTGCTGCACAGGGTGGAACCGTTTGGACACATCAGGAAGTAGTAGCTCGTTCAAAGACGTTAGATGCGTTGAGTTTTGAGACAGAGCCTGGCGATCCGTTTATTACAAACTTTGATACGCCGGAACTTGAGATCCAGAAGCAGGGACATGGTGCTCTCGTAGAGACTCCCGGCGGTGAGTGGTATTATGCAAGTTTGTGTGGAAGACCGTGGCACCACGAAAATGAAAGTTCGATCGACCCACGCGGCTGGTGTCCGCTTGGCCGTGAGACGGCAATTCAGAAAGTATACTGGGATGAAGAAGGCTGGCCTCGTATCGAGGGCGGACATGGCGGAAAAGTGCTTGTGGATGCGCCGAAAGATGCAATCTTGACAGAAGCACCGGCAGATCATTCGATGCATGATGAATTTGACACACCAAAACTTCATGATGAGTGGAATACCCTCCGCGTACCATTTACCGAGGAAATGGGTACGACAGGGGATGGCAGGCTGACATTGGTCGGAAAAGGATCCCTCTGCAATAAGCATGAGCTTTCGTTGGTAGCAAAACGCTGGCAGGCATTTAACTTTGATGCCGAAGTGAAAGTGAAATTTGATCCGTTCAACTATCAGCAGATGGCTGGATTGACAAATTTTTACAATGATAAGCACTGGTCATTCGCTTTCGTTACATGGAATGAGAAAAATGGCCGCGTGATCGAAGTGGCAGAGTGCAATCGTGGTGGATATCGTTCGTTCCTTCGCGACGATGCGATTCCGGTACCGGATGATGTTGAATTTGTATGGCTTCGCACAAAAGTAAGAAAGCAGTCTTACAGCTACGAGTATTCCTTTGACGGAAAGAACTATACAGAAATTCCGGGCACACTGGATGCCGCTGTATTGTCCGATGATTACGTACTCCAGTCATACGGTGGATTCTTCACCGGAGCATTTGTCGGCATGGCATGCGTGGACTACTCCGGATACGATCAGACAGCAGAATTCCGCAGTTTTGACTATAAAGAACTGGATTAATCAATAGCAAGAGCCTTTTTAAACCAGGCTCAATCAGATGGCTGGCGATGCCGCAGAGGATTCCGGGAAAAAGGACGAAAAGTCCGGGAACCAGGAAGACGATGAGGCAGGCGCCGGCCATTGTAAATAATAAGATGAAAGTTTCTTTGATGTGACCTGCCATCAGGCGCACGGAGAGCAGAAGAACTGCCGGAAATGAAGTGCGCAGATGTGAGCGGAAGTTTGTGTGTGACCGCGCGAGATACAATGATAAAGCGCCGTCAAAGAAGCCCCTGAAGTGTATGGTATAGTCATTTTGAAAACGCTGAATTTCTGTTATCATACCATGAAATGGATAAATTAGAAGAGGAAACCTTATTCTTTGTATTTTCGTATAATAATCATATAACTTATAAACAATAAAACAGCTGCGCTGGTCCAGGCACAAATTTCCGCATAAAAAATTCCGTCTTCACCGATCAGTTTTGGTAACAATAATGCAACACTGACACGCATCACAAATTCTGCAATGCCACTGGCGAGGGGAATCAGGGTATTACCCAGACCCTGAATCGCCGAACGATATACATACAGCAGATACAGTACCCATAGAAAAATTGCCATAATAAACAAATATTTATATGCAATGTCTAACACCTGTCGGATCTGTTCCGGTTCGCCGGATACAAACAGTGACAATATATTGCGTCCGAATAACACCATCACACCTGAGATCACAACAGCAGTAAGCAATGCCATATAAGTTCCGCTATGCACACCTTTCCGGATTCTCTGATATTTCTTTGCACCAAGATTCTGGCCTACATAGGTTGTAATTGCATATCCGTATGAAACGGCAGCCATCTCTAAAACTCCATATAATTTGTTTGATGCTGTAAATCCAGCCACAAACAGGAATCCAAATCCATTGACTACATACTGTACTGTAAGCCCCCCTACAGAGATGATCACATTCTGGATTGCAAGAGGAGTCGCCACTTTCAAAAGCCGCAGACTCATTGCCGGCTGTCTGTAGAAGTCCTGTTTTTCCAGTCGGATATCCGGAATTTTCCGTAACACCATCAGACAGTACAGGGCTGAAAATCCCTGTGCGATGACTGTCGCCACTGCTGCTCCGGCTACACCCCAGCCAAAAACTGCCACAAATAACAGGTCCAGTCCCACATTGATCAACGCTGCTACGGTCATTGCTATCAGTGGAGATCTGCTGTTACCCAGTGCTCGAAGAATCGCTGCAAATATATTATAAGCCGCTATGATCGGAATTCCGGCAAAGATCAGCCGAAGATACAGCATTGTCAGGTCAATGACATTATCCGGTGTCTGTAAAAACAAAAGAACATGATAAACTGCCCCTTCACTTACCGCAAGTACAATCACAGAAAGCAGTGCTGTCATGATATAGCTTTTCGCCACCGCGCATTTCAGATTTTCTTTTTCCCTTGCTCCATAAAACTGAGCTACCAGAATAGAAAAACCCTGTGTGATACCTGTCATGATACCGAACACCAGCCATACCAGCCAGTCTCCGGCGCCTACTGCCGCCAGTGCTTCAACCCCTACCACCTGTCCGACGATCATGGTATCTGCCATCGTATAAAACTGCTGAAAGATATTTCCAAGCATCAGTGGTATGGCAAAAGTAATGATCAGTTTTCCAGGTGATCCAGTGGTCATATTTTTTTCATTTGTTCCCATAAGAATCTCCTTTTTCTTTTCATCCTTGTCCGATTATTTTACATAGGACTCTGCCAAAACGCAATCCATCACAGAACTCTTTGGTATATCGTCCCACCAGTGTTTACGAACTCTGATAAGGGCAAAAACAAGACCAAGCGCAACAGTATTGATGTTTACACCTC
>OIBU01000607.1_pt1 | contig 11663 bp, 9 predicted proteins | sample 1581111 | NCBI WGS metagenome assembly OIBU01 (sample SAMEA3882508, study PRJEB24775) | human gut metagenome | biome: human-associated habitat; feature: intestine environment; material: feces | place: Netherlands | collected 2009/2010 | reverse complement strand
CCATCTGCGTGTTGATGGAGGTGGAAACATCCTGCCGGTTGATGGAGATGGACTGCCGTTTCTGCAACACCTTACCGAACCGTTCCGATAGTGTCTTTGCCGTTTCGCCTACCACCTGCCCGGAAAAGATATTGCCGACAGTGTTCATCACCACCTTCGCCTCCTTGTCCCCGTAGTCTCGCACCAACTGGCTGAAATCCTGAAAACCCAGACACACGGCAACCTTGTTGCTTCGGGCGGTAGCTATAAGATTGTCCAACCCTTTGAAATATATCGTCGGCAGCTCGTCTATGATGACCGACGACTTCAGCATCCCCTTCTTGTTGATGAGTTTCACGATGCGGGAGTTGTACAATCCGAGTGCCGCCCCGTAGATGTTCTGGCGGTCGGGATTGTTGCCCACGCATAGGATTTTCGGCTCTTCGGGATTGTTGATGTCCAGCGTAAACTCGCTGTCCGACATCACCCAATAGAGCTGCGGTGAAATCATCCTTGAAAGCGGAATTTTCGCCGACGCTATCTGCCCCATGAGCTGCTCCGCAGCCCCTCCGAGCCAAGCGTCCATGAATGGTGAAAGGTAGTTCTCCAGCTCCGGGTAAGAGGTCAGTATCGGAAATATATCCTCGTAACGGCGGTTCAGAAACTCGATGGCATGAGGAAACGTGCAATATTTCCCGTTCTGATAGATTTTAAGATACCATATAATACTGGCGAACAAAATGATAGGTGATTCCACAAAGAAGTCACCCTGCTTTTGCACCCACGTTTTATTGAGGTTGAGCATTATTGTATAGGCACTCTCGTAGGCGTCCGTAATATCTTCCATAAAATCCGGGTGAATGGGATTGCACCGATGAGAGCGTCGCGGGTCGTCGAAGTTGATCACATAGAACTTCGGCTTTACCTTGTAGCCGTCCGGGTGGTTCAGCAAATGGTTATAGGCAATAGTGGACAAGTCGCTGAATTTGAAGTCATATACATACATCGAAAATCCCTTTTCAATCTGTTGCTTGATAAAATTGTTTACAACGGCGTATGACTTGCCGCTGCCCGGCGTACCCAACACGATGGACGCACGGAAGGGATTAACCACATTGATCCAGCCGTTGTTCCAGCGTTTCCTGTAATAGAAACGTGTCGGCAGATTGACCGAATACTCGCTTTCGATAAGCCTCGTTTCCTGCATGAAACTCTCGTTCTCGTTGTTGAAAACATCCTCCATCAAATTGTGTTTCAACAGACGGCTCATCCACAGACCTCCCATCAGCAGGCAGACATAGCCCGTTCCAATGGTAAGGACATACAGTCCCGTCACCGCTTCAAGCGGCAGCGGCAGGGGCAGCAACCACCAGTTCAGGAAAAACAGCACGAACCCGACGGCAAATGCTGTCCAGATTCTCCCCCAAGTGATTTTCTCACCCTTGACACCTTTCGTACCCAGACAGGACAGGGCAAGCAAAAGGACGGAAAACAGTTTCGTGTACAGTATGGAATGGAACAACCCCGCCGTGCGGTCGAAGTTCAGAAGGATTTTGTCCACCACGCCGATGTTCACGCCCCACATCCTGATGGCTTCGTAGCAGAACCAGTACACGTTCATGACCACTAAAATGATACTCACGGCACGCAGAAAATCCATGATTTTCGCCAATGCCCTCAAATCGTCTTCTTGTGACATACATTGATTTTTTAATTGTTGATACTCTGATTACATACCCAAGCCCTTGCGCTTTTTCTTCTTTTTGCGCTTCATTGCCCGGATGAAAGCCTCTTCCTCGGCATCTACCGCCGGACCTTCGGGAGTGAGCAAGCCCATACCGCCCGACATGTCTTCACGGTCGTATGCGGTCTGCCCATATACCTTGTCCGCAACATCCGCCGGGATGGAAAGCGGTATAGGCGGTTGTCCGGCGTATGGCAGTGTGAAGTGTTCCTGCAAGGCATTCGCCGAAAGTTCCTTACCCATGCGCGAACCGTTCAGCACGCATCCCGTGCGGTGGTCGATGAAGGTAGCCCCATAGATGCGCCCTTCCTCTGTGTAGCGCAGCACGGTATCTATGCCCTTCTCTTTGAGCCGGGAAATAAACCTGTCCTTGTCATAAGTGCCTTGCAGCACGGAAAGGACGGTGCGTTTCGTCATGTCTGCCAGTTTCCTGTCCTTGATTTCCGATTTGGAACGGACAAACTTCTTCTGCACGGCTTCATAGCCTGCGGACTTCCCGAAGAGCGAGGACTTGAACGGATTGCCAACTTTGTTACCCCTGTCGTCCGTGACGGAATAGACCAGCCCGTGATACTCCCGTCCGCGCACGTTTCCCCTCGCTTCCTCCACCGTCATATTATATAAGGAAAGGAGCGCACGGTATTCGCCCATCGTCTGGAAGCGGTACTGCCCGTTCAGAGCCTTCACGGTGTTGCCCACCTGCTTTTTCACATCGCCAGCCGATGCATCCACCTTGCGCAACGGGTTATCCAATCCCTGATTTTTTCGTTCTGCCGGATGCAATCCATACTTCTGTTCCAGTTCCCTGCGAATACGGTCGCTGCGGCGGTAGAGAAAATCCCGGTTGAGCCTTTTACCGTTCTCGTCCACGTTGACCGTCACGATGTGCAGGTGGTGGCGGTCGATGTCCTCGTGCTTGAAAACAAGATAAGGCTGGTTGCCGAAACCGAGTTTTTCCAGATACTCGCGGGCGATATTCTGCAACTCAATATCGGTCAGCACATCCTCCGGGTGCGGGTTGAGTGAGATATGCACCACCGGCTTCTCGACCTTCATCTGCGGTGGCAGGAAGGTGTGGAAACCCTCCATCGCCTTGCTTATGTCCACCGTTCCCGAACCGTCATTGTAGATGCGGTTGGTGGTGAGAAGCCGCCCCTGCGCCTCGTTAATCTTCTCCCCGTTGTAGGCAATCGCGCCGTACAACGAGTTTCCTACACTGATTTTTGCGACCATTTTGCTTCCATTTCTCTCGACAATTCCACAATCTGACGGCTCAGTTTCACGAGTTCGACGGTGTGTTGCTCTAATTTGTAGAGCAACGCCATCGCCTTTTTCTCTGAAAAATGCAGCCTCAGTTCCTTCACGACTTGGTTGTAATTCGTACCCACGGCGCGGAACTGCGCGTGAAAATCCGACAGCTTGGTGTAGTAGTCCACCAGCGTCTTGTCCACCTTCAGCACCTTGAACGGTTGCCCGAAGAAGTGCGCTTTGAGGAAAACCGACCGTGCATAGACACCCGATTTTCCGAACATGGCGAGGAAACGGTTGTGTTCCTCCTCGTTGAAACGGACGGTGTACCGGTACACCGCCGGATCAAGTTTGGGATTTCTCCCTGCTTTGCTTTTCCTTTTCTCTTTCATATTACTTTGGATTTAGCGGATTGACGGCATAAGCCGCCGCTTCTGTTCACGGCACCGCAGTTCTGAAAGGCTTTCCGACTTCGGAGGGAAAGCCCGCCCCCTGCAAGGGCAAGGCGTTTTCCGGGATGCTCAAAATATTTTGAGCGGCTGAAAAGACATCTTGCTATGTTCAGGTGAACATAAAAATCCGTCAGGGGACGGATTGGGAAAATACCTTTCAGGACTCCGGCCCGCACGCCATCGGCGAACCCTGCCGTCCGGGTGCAAAGTTACGCCCTTAAAGCGGTAATGGACAGATGCTTGACCCGGTCAATGACTGCCAACCGGCGCAACGTGCTGCCACTTGCCGGAGAAGTGATACAGGTTCCAAAATATACTTGTTTATTTGCAGCATGATTCAAGAAACGAACGGTTTGAAGATATGAGGAAAGGAACATTCAAATACCCGGACAACCGCTTCGGCGGACACTTGCCGAAACGGATACCCGAACCGTCGGAAACCCGGTTGTCCGACAATCCGATGACGTATGGATTCAATGACTTCATGACGCAATGTCGTCATTCATCACTTGTCCGCCGCACCGCTTCACCGCAGAACCGGATACGTGGTGACCCGCCCGTGTGCCTGTTCACGGAAACGGATAATGCGGTAATTCAATCCGCATGTAAACAGAAAATAAAATCATCAACAATTAAACTGAATAGAACCATGAGTAAAGAAATCTTCGTTGCATTCGCAACACAGAAAGGTGGCATCGGCAAATCCACTGTCACGGCACTTGCCGCCAGCTACCTGCACAACGTGAAAGGCTACAATGTCGCCGTCGTGGACTGCGACGACCCGCAGCACAGCATCCACGGGCTGCGCGAACACGAAATGGGGCTTATCGACAGCAGCACCTACTTCAAGGCTCTCGCTTGCGACCATTTCCGCCGGATGAAAAAGAACGCCTACACCATCGTCAAGAGCAATGCGGTGAACGCCCTCGACGATGCCGAGAGGATGATTGCCACTGAGGACGTGAAACCCGACGTGGTGTTCTTCGACATGCCCGGCACACTCCGTAGTAACGGCGTGATAAAGACGCTCTCGCAGATGGACTACATCTTCACTCCGCTGAGTGCCGACCGCTTTGTTGTGGAGAGTACCCTGAAATTCGTCACGATGTTCCGCGACAGGCTGATGACTACCGGACAGGCGAAAACAAAGGGGCTTTATCTGTTCTGGACGATGGTGGACGGCAGGGAGAGGAACGACCTGTACGGCATCTACGAAGAAGTGATAGCCGAAATGGGCTTTCCGGTGCTTTCCACCCGCCTGCCCGACAGCAAGAAGTTCCGCCGCGACCTATCGGAAGAGCGCAGGAGCGTTTTCCGCTCCACTATCTTCCCGATGGACACGGCACTGCTGAAAGGAAGCGGCATCCGTGAGTTTTCCGAAGAGATAAGCGACATCATCAGACCGCAGTGAGCATGGGCAGCAGGAAAGTGAACACGGAAGGCATCGACGAGGAACTGCTGTTGGCATCCATTGGGCGGCGCACTCAGGACGGGACACTGCGTCCGGCGCAGGAAGTCCCCGCAACCGCACCGACCGAAGATGACACCGCCGTACCGGAGCCGCCACCCGCGCAGCCCGTGGCACGGGAGAGAACGCAGAGGGAAGGCGGTCGCCGGAAAAGGCAGGACGAGGACTATAACGAGCTGTTCCTGCGCCGCAACGAGATAAAGACCCGCCAGTGCGTCTATATCAGCCGCGACGTACACGGCAAAATCCTCAGAATAGTGAACGATATCGCCGGAGGGGAAATCTCCGTGGGCGGCTATGTGGATACCGTGCTGCGCCAGCATCTGGAACAGCACAAGGAGAGAATCAACGAACTGTACAAGAAACAACGTGAAGATCTGATTTGAAAATGGAAAAAGAAATGACACCGAATGAAAAAAGACCGCAGCAGGACTGCGGAGGCATGCTTGCCCAAGTGAAGGCGAGCGTGGAAATACTGTCGCTCGTCCCGGTAAGCGGCAAATGCAGCGAGAAGGACTATGAGCGTCTGTTTATCCGCGACCCCGAAGTAAAGGCGCGGGAGGGCAAGATGGCGTATGTGCGCCCGGAGTACCACGAGCGTATCATGCGCATCACCCGTGTAATCGGGCATGACCGGCTTACGCTGTCCGCCTACATCGACCATGTGCTGACGCACCACTTCAACCAGTGCGAGGACGCCATAAAGAGCCTTTACGCCCGGAATTACAATTCAGTATTCTAATTAAAACCGGAAGTATATGAATGAAACAATCAGTATGACAGACATTCTGCTGGCGGTATCGGTCGGCTGCAACCTATGGTTCCTGTTCCTGCTCCTTTACGAGCGCATCATGGAAACGCGGCTTGTCCGCTTCTTCAAGGGCATAGCCGGATTATGGCGGTCGTTGGACAGGAATGGACCAAAGAGCGTAGCGGCACATGAGGAAGTTCCCACGGCAAAGGGGGACATCATCGGCAAGAGCCGTTTCAAAATGGCATCCACCCGGACAACCGCTGCCATACCGGCGCAAGAAGCCGCCACTTCGGAAAAAGGCATTGAGCTGTCGGAGGAAGAGGCTACTTTTGACGACGGAAACACGGAAACCGCGTCCCGCCCGGCGCAAGTCCCGGAGGAAAAGCTCGATGAGACCTTCACGAGCATACCGCCGGAGGAACTGGGATACGGGGAGGACGAACCGGATGAAGACGCTTCGGACACGCCACGGGCTTCGGGCAGCAGCTTTGACGAGATCGACGACGCCTGCAAGACCGCCAAGAACCCGGATGCAACGCAGGCGCAACGTGAAAAGGCGGCCAAGGTGTTCACCGACATGGAGGGCACGGAGTTGTACGAGAAAATGATGGAAGGCTCTTCGGAGATAGGCATCCGCATCAAGGGGCTTATCGAGATTCGGCTGAAGAAATCTGAAAAGGAGTTCGTCGTGCCGGACAACATCGAGGAGTTCGACATTCGCAACTATGTATGACAACAATAAAAGAAATGAACATGAAAGAATGACATCAACCCACGCGGCGAGGAAACGCAAGGCGCATCCCCATCCGCAACGGACACGCCCACGTCCGTGGAAACAAACGGGCATCCACTAAAACCAAAGTAAAGAAACAAAGTATCAACCGCCCGACAAAGGACCATCCACCCTTTTGACGGCAAAAAACAAGAACAGTTTATGAACAAGAACATCTTGAAAAACAGAAAAGCAATCCTCTCCGCGGCACTTGTCATCGCCGCAACCGCCTCTGCTTTCGCACAGGGAAACGGCATCGCGGGCATCAACGAAGCCACCTCTATGGTGAGTTCTTATTTCGACCCCGGAACTAAACTGATATACGCCATCGGTGCAGTCGTCGGGCTTATCGGGGGCGTAAAAGTGTACGGCAAGTTTTCATCGGGCGACCCCGACACCAGCAAGACAGCCGCCTCGTGGTTCGGCGCGTGCATCTTCCTGATTGTTGCCGCCACCATCCTGCGCTCATTCTTCCTTTAATAAATAATGTATGGCTGAATACCCAATCAACAAGGGTATCGGCCGTCCGGTAGAGTTCAAGGGCTTGAAGGCACAGTACCTCTTCATCTTCTGCGGAGGTCTGCTGGCTCTCTTCGTCCTGTTCGTCATCCTCTACATGGTCGGTATCGACCAGTGGATATGTATCGGCTTCGGCGCGGCATCGTCCTCCCTCCTTGTATGGCAGACCTTCGCGCTGAACGCCCGGTACGGCGAACACGGGCTGATGAAATTAGGAGCGGCACGGAGCCATCCCCGATACCTTATCAACCGGCGGCGGATAACCCGTCTGTTCAAACGACAACGAAAGGAAGAAACGACATGAGGAATACATCAAAAATGACAACACTGGAAAACAAGTTCCCGCTTCTTGCGGTGGAGCATGGCTGCATCATCTCAAAGGACGCCGACATCACGGTGGCTTTCGAGGTGGAGCTGCCGGAGCTTTACACCGTGACGGGCGCGGAGTACGAGGCGATACACAGTTGCTGGTGCAAGGCTATCAAGGTGCTGCCGGACTACTCCGTCGTCCACAAACAGGACTGGTTCATCAAGGAACGCTACAAGCCGGAGCTTCAGAAGGACGACATGAGCTTTTTAAGCCGCTCTTTCGAGCGTCACTTCAACGAGCGTCCGTACCTGAAACACACCTGTTATCTTTACCTGACCAAGACGACAAAGGAGCGTAACCGGATGCAGAGCAATTTCAGCACGCTGTGCCGGGGACATATCATCCCGAAGGAGCTGGACAGGGAAACCACGACCAAGTTCTTGGAAGCCTGCGAACAGTTCGAGCGCATCATGAACGACAGCGGGCTTGTCAGGCTGCGCCGCCTCTCCACCGATGAGATTGTGGGTACTGAGGGAAATACGGGACTTATTGAACGCTACTTCTCGCTCATGCCGGAAGGTGACATCACCTTGCAGGACATCGAACTTTCGGCAAGGGAGATGCGCATCGGCGACAACCGCCTGTGCCTGCACACCCTCTCCGATGCGGAAGACCTGCCGGGCAAGGTGGCTACCGACACCCGTTACGAGAAGCTCTCCACTGACCGGAGTGACTGCCGACTGTCATTCGCCTCCCCGGTGGGGCTTCTGCTCTCCTGCAACCATATCTACAACCAGTATGTGCTGATAGACAACAGCGAGGAAGCCTTGCAGAAGTTCGAGAAGTCCGCCCGTAATATGCAGTCACTATCTCGCTATTCAAGGAGCAACAGCATCAACCGCGAGTGGATAGACCAGTACCTGAACGAAGCCCATTCCTACGGACTGACCTCGGTACGGGCACACTTCAACGTCATGGCGTGGAGCGACGATGCGGAGGAACTGAAGCATATCAGGAACGACGTGGGCAGCCAGTTGGCAAGCATGGAATGCGTGCCGCGCCACAACACCATCGACTGCCCGACACTCTACTGGGCGGCGATACCCGGCAATGCGGCGGACTTCCCGGCGGAAGAGAGTTTCCACACCTTCATCGAACAGGCGGTGTGCCTGTTCACAGAGGAAACCAACTACCGCTCTTCGCTCTCGCCCTTCGGCATCAAGATGGTGGACAGGCTCACGGGGAAACCGCTGCACCTCGACATCAGCGACCTTCCGATGAAGTGGGGCATCACCACGAACCGCAACAAGTTCGTGCTGGGTCCTTCGGGCAGCGGCAAGTCTTTCTTCATGAACCACCTCGTGCGCCAATACTACGAGCAGGGAACGCATATCGTACTCGTGGATACGGGCAATTCGTACCAAGGTTTGTGCGAGCTGATACACAACAAGACCAAGGGCGGGGACGGGATTTACTTCACCTACACCGAAGAGCATCCGATCAGCTTCAACCCTTTCTACACGGACGACTACGTGTTCGAGACGGAAAAGCTGGACAGCATCGCCACGCTGCTTTTGACCCTGTGGAAGAGCGCCGACGAGAAAGTGTCGAAAACCGAGCTGACGGAGATCGGCAACGCCGTGGCCGGCTATATCGGCCGCATCAGGGCCGACCGTTCGATACGCCCCTCGTTCGACACCTTCTACGAATACCTCAAGGGGGAGTTCCGCGAAGAGCTCGAAAGCCGCGAGATCGAGGTGCGGCGCGAGGAGTTCGACATCCGCAACCTGCTGACCACGCTGCGGCCCTACTACCGGGGCGGGCGCTACAACTTCCTGCTGAATTCGCCCAGCGAGATCGACCTGCTCTCCAAACGTTTCATCGTCTTCGAGATCGACGCCATCAAAGACAACAAGGAGCTGTTCCCGATCGTGACGATCGTGCTGATGGAGGTCTTCATCAACAAGATGCGTCGTCTGAAAGGCACCCGCAAGATGCTGATTATCGAGGAGGCGTGGAAGGCGCTGGCATCCAACAATATGGCCTCGTATGTCCAATATTTGTGTGCGCCCGTACAGGCTGCTTAGTAAATATCCCACTGGCAAGGGATTAGGTAAGTGTTCTTTGAAAAACCTATCATCACCCGACTTATCCGAAAGGGAAACCGGACGGGGAGTGTAGCATGTCGGGAACGCCGTAAGTCAGTCAGTTACCAGACTGCCACTGAACGGCAAGATGAAACGATGGATATGAGGATGAAAACCGAATTGTTTGAACGACAGTCCGAGCTGCTCTACTTGAAGGCTATGACGTAAGGTAACTGAAATCGTCATACTGCGGTACTGCTCCGGTGTACAGGTACGGATGCCAGCAAGAACTTGCCGCAGAGCAACCATAATAAATGGTAAAGGACGGAAATCGCATCCGACAATCCATCATGCCAACAGTTACTAAGTAAGTAAACGGGGATTACCTAACCCGGAACGCCGTAAGGCTATGAGGTGCAGACCTCTGAATATCCGGCAAGGTAACGGAGCCTCCGTAGTAGTCCGAGCAGGATAACGCCCTGTACATGGCGAAGGGAGGCAGCTAATTTTCTTTAATACAATTTAATGGATAATGTGAGAGACATTATGAGAAGTCCGGAAAGAGTATTAAACAGTCTGAACGAACACAGTAAGGATTCGAGCTACAAGTTCGAACGCCTTTACCGGATTCTGTTCAACGAAGAGTTGTTCTATGTTGCCTACCAAAAGATCGCATCGAACGGAGGCAGTACGACCAAAGGCTCCGACGGTCGCAGTATCGACGAGATGAGCCTTGCCCGGATCGAAACGCTGATAGCCTCGTTGAAAGACGAAAGTTATCAGCCTCACCCGTCGCGGAGGGTGCATATCCCGAAGAAAAACGGGAAAACGCGCCCTCTGGGAATACCGGCTTTTGAAGACAAGCTGGTGCAGGAGGTCGTCCGTATGATTCTGGAAGCCATTTACGAGGGACATTTTGAGACCACCTCGCACGGTTTCCGACCTAAACGGAGCTGTCACACAGCATTACTTCATATTCAAAAGACGTTCAACGGGGCGAAATGGTTTATCGAGGGCGACATCAAAGGGTTCTTCGACAACATTGACCATGATGTACTTGTCGGAATCCTGCGGGAGCGCATTTCGGATGACCGTTTTATCCGTCTGATACGGAAATTCCTGAAAGCGGGATACGTCGAGGATTGGACGTTTCACAACACTTACAGCGGAATGCCGCAGGGAGGTATCGTCAGCCCGATTCTGGCGAATATATACCTCGATAAATTAGACAAGTACGTGAAAGAGTATATCCAACATTTCGACAAGGGAACCAAACGCAGGCCGGGCAAAGAGAGCAACAATTTGGCCAATGAACGAAAACGGACTGTGCGGAAACTGAAAAAGGTAAAAGACGGGACTGAGAAGGCGGCTTTGGTCGCAAGACTCAAAGCCATCGAACAGGAACGTGCAGCATTTCCAAGCGGAGATGAAATGGACGGAAGTTACCGCAGGCTCAAATACATCCGTTACGCCGACGATTTTATTCTGGGTGTAATCGGCAGCAAAGAGGATGCACTGCGGATAAAGGAGGATATTAAATCATTCCTATCCGAAAGCCTCGCCCTCGAACTGTCCGAAGAAAAGACGCTGATAACCCATACGGGTAAATCGGCGAAATTTCTCGGATATGAGATTACGGTAACACGGGACAATCATCAACGCCGGGATGTGCGAGGGTGTCTGCGACGCACCTACGGCAAGCGTGTTCGGCTGAATGTGAGCATGGCGACGCTGCGGGACAAACTTCTGGAATACGGAGCTATGGAAATCAAGCTCCGCAACGGGAAAGAGGTTTGGAAACCAAAATGCCGTTCAGGATTGATATTCAACGACGACCTCGAAATCCTCGACCGATACAATCGGGAAACAGTGGGATTTTGCAACTATTACCTGATCGCCAACAACTGCGTCGTGCTGCACAACTTCAGATATATCATGGAGTACAGTATGTATAAAACATTTGCGGGCAAATACAGGAGCACGGTACGAAAAATCAACAAAAAGTACCGTCTCAACAAACTGTTCACCGTAAAGTACGAGCAGAAAGGGGCAATCAAGTCCCGAACCTTTTACAAGACGAGTTTCAAACGCCGGACAACGGCGTTCAACGGAAGCTGCGACATCGAACCGTACTCTATTGCAGACGTGAGCCGAACCAATTTGACGGACAGGCTCAAAGCGGAAAAATGCGAATTGTGTGGGGCAACGGGCAAGCTGATTATGCACCATGTCCGCAACCTCAAAGACCTGAAAGGGAAAGAGAGTTGGAAACGGCTCATGTCAGCCCGAAAACGCAAGACCATTGCGTTGTGTCCGAGTTGCCACAGGCT
>OIBU01000599.1_pt1 | contig 11767 bp, 8 predicted proteins | sample 1581111 | NCBI WGS metagenome assembly OIBU01 (sample SAMEA3882508, study PRJEB24775) | human gut metagenome | biome: human-associated habitat; feature: intestine environment; material: feces | place: Netherlands | collected 2009/2010 | reverse complement strand
CAGTATCTGTAAGATACACTGTTGTATCAGTCTGTCCCAAATACTCGGAATCCCTAATGGGCGGGTTTTTCCGTTGTCTTTCGGGATTTCAACTCGTCTAACCTTTTTTGGCTGATAATAGTTCAACTTATTTCTGACGGTTTTAATGACCGATTCGATGGGCAGTGACTGTATCGCTACAATCGTTTTCCCATCTGTGCCGGGAGTTTTGCTCCCACTGTTTTTACAGATATTTCGATATGCAAGTATGATATTCTGCTCTGACACAATCAACGGCATGAGCCTGTCAAATGTCTTTCCATTCTGGCTGTCCTCAAATAATCGGTAGCCTGTTTCTTTAGCGTCATACCTTTCTGCATTTCGCTCTGCTTTGTTTACAATTCGTTTTGCCATAGTAACCAGCTCCTTATCAGAGAATGATTTTTTCTTAGTCGCACCACGACAGCTATGAAAATCTCCATTTTGGTGATTACTATATAGGCATGAAAGAAAATCTTAGTATCGGCTTGAGGCTATCCCTCCACCGCTTATTGTTACGGCTTCACAGGTACTGTGCCTCTACTCTCACAGCCACTAATGCACTTATTATAGAAAGGCTCTTTCAATCCCTTTCCTTTTCGATACAACTACGGTACTTTTTCCGCTGATACAGTCAGCTCCCGTATTGGCTGCTTTCCACGTTCCGCATAACTTAGGATTGTTGCCACTTAGGTCGTTCCTTTAGCCCTGCAAGCATTATCTTCGAGCGAATCCCTCAAGATACCTGTGTCCTGTAAACACAGAGGGCATTTCATACTAACAACTTTTACTTTGCCCCGCTTGCGTACCCATTGGTACACTTGCATTTCTGCAAGCCATTCGTTTAGAGCCGTACATTCGGAATCTTTGTCAGACCGCCTTTTTGGTCATTCTAACCATATGGCAACCCCACCCGCACTGTCACACACAACCCGTACCTCTACGAATCTTTCCTCGCCATTAAGCGTTAGGGTGTGCTTCGCACGACTTCCCCGAGCTTATAACCCCAACCGTCTGTATTCGGCTGACGCTATTCGGAGTATTAGTGAATCCCCTTCAGGGCGTTACCCCGTCATTTGAGATTTCAGTTATGCAGTTCTCTAAAACCACATTTATTTAATTGTTTGTGACTTTAGGCTACGCTTTTGTCGGTTATTCCCACCGTTTTAGGCGTAGAACGTGTCACACCATTGGCAAATTCGTCCATCATAAAATGAACAGGCATCGGCAGACAACCGCCGTGGATATGGTCGGCTGCATAAAACAACTGCTGAAAGAGCTGTGTGTAAAGAATGGATACCAAGAAGTTGAAACTAGAGTCGTTATCCGGTATCAGTGCAAACAGTGCCACCTTTTTCTCTCCGAGTGACTGCAAATCCAGTTCATCGGCAGAAGTAAGAGCAGCAAGACTTTCCAAGTTAAACTTTTCAAGCCTTGCTGCAAGGGTTATCTGTATGGATTTTAATGTTTTGGAAGAACCGGAATGATAAGAGTGGTAATACTTCAAAGCAATGTGGTCAGGATTATCTATCATCAAATCCGAAAACAGATTGTCAAGCGGAGAAGGACTTGGGTCGTCCTCGTCCTCAATCGCCCCGGCTCTGAGCATTTCCATTACCATTGCAAAATTCTGTTCTTCCGGCGGTGCTTCATAATGCAGATAAAATACAAGTGCAAGCAGAAGCATTGACGCTGCCGTATCCCAAAATGGGTCATTGCTCTGTGAACCTTTCGGAGTGGTACTCTTAAAAAGATTGGTTACGAGCTTCTGCACATCATTGTCATTCTGCAAATAAACAAACGGATTGTAACAATGGCTTTTCTCCATTGAAATCAAATCAAGCACACGCACTTCGTAACCTTTCTTCTCAAGAAGATGTCCCGTATCTCGCAGGATTTCCCCTTTCGGGTCTAATATCACATAGCTGTTTCTTGCAGCGTTCATAATATTAGGCTTTGCATAAAATCTTGTCTTACCTGCACCGGAGCCACCGCACACAAGCGTATTCAGATTTCGTCTGTGCTTCTTGGCATTAAGTCCAATGCACACATTCTGAGTCATCAGCTTATTTTCTGACAGCGGCTTTTGTCGGTACTTTTTATCAATGGCTCTGACATTGCCCCATTTGGCAGAACCGTGTTCCTCTCGTCTGCGGTAATTCTTTCTTGTTGAGAAATAAATCCCGATACCCATTCCATAGCATAAAAGTAAAATGAGGACAGTTTTCAGGCTGTCCCCACATAATTTTATGGAAAATGGATTATCAAAGAGTGTCGCAAGATTGGCTGCTATCTCCGGCAATCCTCCGCTTATGGAAGGTGCAATCAGAAGTGCCAACCATATGACCGGAACGATACCGACAATGGATAAAATAATGGCAGTCTGCCTGTCATTATCTCGCTTCATCTGAGCGTTTCCTTTCAATCACTTTGAACTTTTTCAATGGGGCATTTCCGACTTTTACAAGCAGGTCGTCTACTGCGTCTGCGGACTTGCCTTCCTCCATCAACTTTGTTTTCTCATCGTTTAAGGAGCGAATGACAACACCGTGTTCATAATCGTCCAAAGCAATGTGGTAGAGTTTTTCTTTTTCCATATCTGCCCTCCGTTATCTCTCATAGTCCTTTGAACGCTCCTGCTTCTTGCGGAACATTTCATCAGAGATATGACTGTGAATTTCTGCCATTGCATTTCGTGTCTTGGAAAGCTCCGCACGGATTTCTTTCGGCTCTTTGGAAGCCAGTCCCTCCGGAATACGGTTAATTGCAAAATTCTGTGTATCTACGCCATACTTCTTGCAAATCATATATCCGATACACACTGCCTGAAAGCCCATATCCCTGCGGCTGTAACTTTCGCTGTTGATGGAAAGCTGTGCGTGTCCAAGTTCCTGAGCGACACACTGAGCAACTGCTACGCTGTCGCCCACATTACGCTTCACATACAAGGTCTGCTTTTCATTATTATAGAAAGCTGCCATATTCGGATACGGAAGTTCATCGGTTGCCGCAACCTCCACCGGAGATACATCAAGCATTGTCGTGATGAGTGCTTTCGGGTCACGGTTTGCTGATACTGCCGGAGCTTTTCTTCCATTTGTCTGCGTAACATCAAATACCTTTTTGACATTGTAGGAAATACCCGGAGAACCATCTGTTCTTGTGTATTCCACTGGTTCAAGGATAGAAATACTCTTTGCCCCTTTGGTAATCTTCACATTGTCCTTACCCCAATCATCAAAATCTTTAAGCTGTGTCGCCTGCGGATACTGACTGTAAATAAGGAGAGCATTTGCTGCGGAATATCTGTCCATTCGACTCTGCGTATCAAGAAAGTTCTTGAACTTCTCAGGGTCACTCACAATCTCACGGGCAGCATCATCAATCATCTGATAGACTTTTTCTTTTTCTGCTCGCTTCTTTTCTGCATACTCCTCTTTGGATAATCTTGGCTGATTACCGCCAGCCTTTGCGGGTTTGAAATCATTTGTCATAGTGAATTACCTCTCTTTTGTTTTGGGTTTCTTCTTCGGCTGACGGTGTAACGTCTGACCGTTTTTCTGCTGCGGCTTCTTGCCGTCTTTCTTAACCTCCGGCTCTTTACGCTCTGCTTCTTTTTGCTGTTTTGCCTGTGCCTTGTAACGGTCAAGTTTCTCTTTGACCGATGGCTTTTCCACTGGCTTTGCAACACCCTTATCAGATTGCGTTTCTACCGGCTCTAAGTTTTGCCTTGACAGAGGGCTTTTGTCTGTTTTGGCGACTGAGGGGTTTGCGTTTGCTCGCTCCTCTTTCTGCATTGGATTTCTGACCGCTTCTTCCATAATGATTTCACTCTTGGATTTAGTCGGCTTTTCTTTTTCAACCGCTTCACGGTCTGCGATAGCTTTCTCTGCTTCACTGACAATCGAAGCCTTATCCACTTTGCCAAGTTCAAATCTTTCAACGATACGCTGAATTTTAGAAGCGTCCTCTGCTCTTGCAATAATATCTACCGGAGCGTTCTCTCCCTTTGTGTTCTTATCTCTGAGGACACAATAAAGAACACCATAGCGTTTTGCCTGTTCGGTAAACTTCTTCAAATCCTTTTGCGGAATGGAAAAGACTTTCAGCTCCTTGCCTGACTTAATCATATTGGTAAGCCTTGCTTTGCCCTTCGTCTTTTGTTCCTGCTTCAGAACCGATACCAAAAGCAATGCGATATTCTTCGCCGCCGAACCGCTTAATCTTGCAGCGACTTCAAATCCTTCAAGCGAAAGCCTAACGACCTGCTCTGCTGCGTCACCACCGTTGTTCATAGCGTGATTTCTCCTTTCTCTGCTGTTTTTGTTCCTCTGTTTCGATATGCTCAAGGTTTTCTTCCATAACCTTTGACCTCTCCGCAATATCCTCGCAGAGTTTTACTTCCCGTCGGAGTTTTTTCAATTCTCCATTGATAGAAGCGATTTCATCTTTTGCCGCCTGAAGCTGACCATCATCAATATTTGTTCTTATCTTTTTTCGGAGATGTGTTCTTCCGGCAATCAGATTTTTCATCTGCTCCTCTAAGGAAGTCTTATATGAAAAAAGCTGTTCGTCCGTGGAAATATTTTCTCGTCCGAGCAGCCTTACTTCATCAGTAATCTTATCGAGCTTCATCAAATCATCTTTCAAAAGATAATGAAGCCTTGCGTTATTCTGTTTCTTATACTTGGGCAGATAACCGAGTCTGTAACAGTAATACAGATACAACCCATAAAGTCCGCCTTTCTTTTTCAGCTTCTGCCCTCTGGTCTGCATACGGTACTGTCTTGGTTTATAAGTTGCCCTCTGGAACGGCTCAATCTCTGCCCATCTGTCACGATTTTCTTTGATACGCTCTACAATCCGGTCATTGGTATAATCTGCTCCGAGATTTTTCAGTCGTATCGGCTTATCGTATCCCTTTGGAATGACCGTCCAGTATTTTCGGCTTGGACTTAGGTTATAGGCATATCCCATTTCCTTGAGAGCAAACTGAAATTCTTTCAGGGTCTTGCTGTGGTCGATAGCATAATCAATGGCTTCCTTTGCAACCGAGTAGCGTGTCGGCATACCTGCCTTTTCTTTCATCGTCAGATACTCCGACTGCTTACTGCGGTTCGGATTCGGGTCATAGTAAAGTCCGTACTTCTCACAAATTCTGTCTGCAACTTTTCGGAATTTGAACCACGCTTTTTCCTCTCCCCACAAATGTTTGCCATCGACAAAAGAAATAGAGTTGATGACAAAATGACAGTGCAGGTGCTTTGTGTTCAGATGGGTTGTCACAACAACCTGAAATCTTTTCCCCCACACTTCATTTGCAAACTCCATTCCGATTTTCTGTGCCATCTCAGGAGATATATCTGTTTCCTTGAAACTCAAATATCCGTGATAGGCTTGGATACCGTCTGTCTTTTGGTACTGTTCCTTAACCGTTATGAACTGGTCACGGGCAATCGCCACATTACAGTTGATACCCTCAACATAAAATTCTCGCTCTGTTTTTTCTTCATCCTTTGCATAAGCAATAACATCAGCAAGAGCCTGATACTGTTCCGGTGAAAACTCCCTTTTGATATTTGCAGAAGTCTTTTCGGGATTGGTTGCATAGTCAATGACCTGACCGAGCCTTTCTGTTACCGACCACAACTTTGTTACTGCCATTTCATTTCGCTCTGATTTGGACGAAGATATGTCCTCTCAATCTCTGACTGGAACTTATTCCACTTTGCAGCTTCATTCTTCAGCATAGGTGCGTCAATGAAACCAAGTGTATTCGCTTTGGCAGCAAGCTGATTGATGTTATTACCGATAGAGGAAAGTTCCCTCATCACATCATAGAAACGGTCATCGGGTTTCTCTTTCGGTTCGTAACCTCTGATAAGTAAACGGATAAGTCCTGCTTCGGAAAGACAAGCCTTCTTTGCCTTTGCTGCCAAATCCTGTGCTTCCTTGCGGTTAAAGCGTACAATCTTCTGAATGTTTCTCTTTCTCATAATCGGTATCTTCCTTTCTCTTTACTCTGCAATCTTTGTTAATCTGGAATAAGCACATCATCGTAACGCCAAGACAACTGCCGAGCAGTGTTCCGGCGGCAATAAGTAATAACTCTCTCAAATCAAGTTCTCCTTTCTCACGGGGTATTAGGGGCAACCCCTAACGAGCCTTTTACCGTTTGGGAAACTGTGTTTATCCAAATGGTCTGCTCGCTAAGAATAAACATCTCCTCCGGGTTGCCCCGTTCTCAGTCTACTATCATAATCCTTTGATTTCGGCTTAAAAGGTTCAGCCACGATATTGCCGCCCACTTCCTTAGAAAAGCGTTCAGGATACTTGAACTGTTCCTTGTATTTCTTCATCATATCGTCCGGCAAGCTCTGAAAGCTCTCACTCTCAGGCGGTGCATAACAGATAAAGAACTTGCCGCAGATAATATCTACCATCTCTTTCTTATCATTGTCCTGCACATAAACTGCACGGTTAAGCGGAAGTCCTCTCATCTTTCCTTCCTCATTACAGATGATTGCAACGTCATCATCAAAGGGCAACCTCCTGCATTGCTTCCAGGCTGTCGTCGATTACAATTTCCTTCGGGTACTTTTCCGGTTCTACCAAGAGAACTTTAATCTTAGAATCATTCATCGTTCTTCATTCCTTTCGTGTGTTTTTTTATTGTAAATTCCCATCCGCATACAAAGAAAATCGTTGAAGTCCTTACCTGCTTTTGGTGGCTCATCAACGATTTCATACTTATCCGGCAGAATAGTTTTTAAGGTCTGTGCTGCCTTTCTGCCCGCTATATCATTGTCAAAATGGATACGGATTTTCCTGACAGATGGGTTACTGCCAAGATACTTTTCCAGTGCAATCGGCACTTTACTGTCCTCAATTTTCTTTGCCGGAGAATACACCCCGGACAGCGAAACAAAGCTCATTTCTTTCCAATCCTGCCCGTTCAGCTTCGCAAGCGTGGCATAGGATAACAGGTCTATGGCACACTCAAAGAGGTGTACTTCCTCCAAGTTTTCCTTACCAAGCTGAAAAGAATAATCTTTTTTACTGCCACTGCAATCGCCCATAATCCTACGCTTATTCGTGGAACGGTAGGCTGCATATTTCGGTTCTTTCTTCTCGTCATAGCCTACAAACACAACATTGTGATACGGCAGGCTCTCAAAGATAAGGTCATTAGAGATACAGTAATTGATGATTTCAAAATCTATTCCTCTCCCGAAAAGATACTCTGTAATCACTCTGTTGGAAGCACATTTTTCAGGGAGAAGAAGCGGTTTATTTTCCTCTTTTGGCTGTGGCTTTTCATAGACCGGAGCCTGAATCGCTGTGTGTCCGATAATGGTTTCCACCGCTTCAAGGAAGCTGTAACCTTTGACCTTAATCAGATAATCCAAAGCACTCCTGCCACCGATACCTCTCGACCACCATATCCATTTCCCGTTTGAAATCTTCAAACTATCGTGGGTTCTGGTGCAATAGGTGTTACCTGAAAACTTAACCAGCTCATACGGTTCATAATTTCTCAGGTAGGTTAATAAGTCCATCTGCTTCGCCTGAATGATTAACTCAGGTGCGATAAATGGCATATCGACCACCACCTTCCTGTTTATCTCTCATACGATTTCTCCTTTCTGCCGCCGACTGCTTCGCCCTCATCAGGCTCTCCGCCGACAATCTCATTTTCCTTTTTATCCATATTGAGCAGGATATTCAGCTCATCAAGTCGGGTAGTTTTTGCCCTCAATTCTTCCTCCTTTGCAAACGGCTTTTCGATTTCCTGCTTCGCTGTTTCAAACTGCTTCTCCGTATTTTCAAGGCTGTTTTTCGTATCAGCAAGTGCTTCCTCAAAGCGTTCTATGCCGTTATCTATTCTCACGATATTACCGTGAGAATCATCGCCAAGCGGTACATCTCTGCTTGTTTCGCCTTTTAATTTCACAACATAATTACGCTGAACCGTATCAAAATACAGTTCCATTTGAAAGCCACGGTACTCGCCAAGTGGTATCGCATCAGGACTGTTCATTGACTTGCAGGTATTGATGATTGCCTGACCTGCTTCGGCTTTTTCGGAATAAGAAACACCCGATACCGTCATTCCAAGCGGCTGCTCGTCTATCGGTTTCGGGTGTAATTTTGCTGTTTCAACATCTTTTGTAAGTCCCTCTACACGGGATTTTAAGTAAGCAATTTGTTGTGGGTAGAACTTGATGACCTTATCCTCTAGTCCATATTTCTCCGATAAAAAATTGGATTTTAACATCTTTAGCTTCTGTACCTGAATGTCTAAGTCCATCTTTTCTTTGATATACGGATTGCCTGTTGCAAGCATTTTTATCTCCGCATAGGACAGTGCGGTTTCATCAATATCCTCTGCCGACCTGACCGGAGATTTGCTCGTCATAATCTGACTTGCGAACTTCTGCTTACCTTCCACAAGCTGATAGAGGTATGCATCAAAAGTCTGCTCTGTTACATAACGGTAAATATCTACCTGCGGATTTTCATTGCCCTGACGGACAATTCTACCGGAACGCTGCTCCAAATCTGAAGGTCGCCACGGACAATCCACATCGTGAAGTGCGATAAGTTTATCCTGCACATTCGTTCCTGCTCCCATCTTCTGAGTAGAGCCAAGAAGCACCCTGACTTCTCCCTTGCGGGTCTTTTGGAACAGTTCCTTTTTCTTCATATCCGTGTCGGCTTCGTGTATAAATTTTACTTCACTTTCAGGAATACCTCTCTCAATCAACTTCTTCCTGATGTCGTTATAGACGGAAAATGTGCCATCATTCTTCGGCGTGGAAAGGTCACAAAACACAAGCTGTGCCGATTTCTTGTCGGCATTTTCTTTCCATATCCGATAGATGTTATCGACGCAGGCATTGATTTTACTGCCCTCAAAATCAGGCAGCATATCGTTTAGCATACGCTGGTCAAGAGCCAGTTTTCTTCCGTCATTCGTGATTTTCAGCATATTATCTACGCTTGAATCCACACCGCCGCCACGCACCTGCTCGGCTCTCTCTGCAAGGGAAGCAACCATCTCCTTCTGCATTTCCGATGGCTTTACTGCAATGTTATGATACTTTGCTTCCGGTACTGGCAGGTTCAACATATCTGCTGTTTTAATGTCCGCTATCTCCTTGAACATCGCCATTAGTTCAGGCAAGTTATAGAATTTTGCGAACCTTGTCTTTGCTCTGTATCCTGTTCCTTCCGGTGTAAGTTCCACTGCCGTAATGGTTTCTCCGAAAGTGGAAGCCCAGGCATCAAAGTGCTGCAACCCATTTTTCACAAGCGTGTTGTACTGCAAATATCGCTGTATCGTGTAGAGTTCCACCATACTGTTTGAGATAGGTGTACCCGTTGCAAACACTGTTCCTCGTCCTCCGGTAATCTCGTCAAGGTAACGACACTTCATAAAGAGGTCGGAAGATTTCTGTGCTTCCGTCTGTGCGATACCGCCCACATTACGCATTTTTGTATAAAGATAAAGGTTCTTGTAATAATGGCTTTCATCAACAAAAAGCCTGTCTACACCAAGTTCCTCAAAGGTTACAACATCATCTTTTTTCGTCTGGTCATTGAGTTTATCAAGTTTCTGCCTAATAGATTTCTTTGACTTTTCAAGCTGTTTGACTGAGAAGTTTTCCCCTCGGTTTCGCTTGAGTTCCGCAATTCCTTCGGTTATTTCCTCAAGCTGCTGTTCTAAGATTGCCCTCTGTCTTTCAATGGACATCGGGATTTTTTCAAACTGTGAATGTCCGATGATAACTGCGTCATAATCTCCAGTTGCAATCCTGCCGCAGAATTTTTTACGGTTCTTGGTTTCAAAATCTTTCTTTGTTGCGACAAGGATATTCGCCGCCGGATAGAGCTGCAAATACTCAGCCGCCCATTGTTCGGTCAAGTGATTTGGTACAACAAACAGTGACTTGTTACAAAGCCCAAGCCTTTTCGACTCCTGTGCTGCCGCTACCATTTCAAAAGTTTTTCCAGCTCCGACTGCGTGTGCAAGAAGCGTATTTCCTCCGTAAAGGATATGGGCAACCGCATTTTTCTGATGTTCCCTGAGTTCAATTTCAGGGTTCATACCATTGAAGATGATATGACTTCCATCATACTCACGAGGTCTGACGCTATTGAATTTCTCATTGTAGGATTTGCAAAGCCTTTCCCTGCGTTCAGGGTCAGACCATATCCAGTCCTGAAATTCCTGCTTAATCATTTCCTGCTTCGACTGAGCAATCGCTGTTTCCTTTTTATTCAGGACAGCCTTTTTCCTGCCTTCATCATCTTCGATATAATCAAAGATACGCACATCTTTTAAGTTCAGCGTTTCCTCGATAATCTTATAGGCATTGATGCGGGAAGTTCCGTAAGTGTTATATGCCCTTACATTTCCTTTGTCATAGGATTTGCCCTCAATATTCCACTCACTCGTAAATGGAGAGAAGTGAACTTTGATATTCCACTGTGCATAGCGTGGTGTTTCAAGCAAATGAAAGATAAACTCCTGCACATCGTCCGGTGACAGCCAAGTTGCACCAAGTCGCACGGAAATTTCACTTGCGGTCAGGTCTTTCGGCTGCACCTTTTGAAGTGCTTCTACATTGACCTTATAATCTTCCGGATAGAGTTCTGCCGAGTTCTTTGCAATCCTCAGCTTTTCCCTGACATTACCCGAAAGGTATTCATCAGCCATCAGATACTTCGGTTCGTAAGAATTTCCATACTCATAAAGCGGATTTAAGAAGATAACACCCTTTAAGTCCTCAAAGATTTCATTCTCCGATTTACCGGAAAGCTCCATCATATAGTCCATATCAATCGTGGCTTTTTCTCCAAGAGATACCGCCAATGCTTCGCTTGCCGTATCAACAGAAGTAACCGGAGTATGCGACTTAATTGTCCTCTTAGAAAACATATCAGCCTTACGTTCCAGTTCTCCGTCCTCTCCGATTATCTCCAATGCGGAAAGCAAAGAGAATGAACTGTCCTGCGAAAAAGCAGAGGTATTTGCACGGCTGTTAATGAGTCCGTACTTACCTGAAAAGGTACCATAAAGTCTGTTTAATCGCTCCTGCTCCTCTTTGATTTCGCTGTCAGGGTAATCTTCTGTCTGCAATTCAATCAGCGTTCTGACGGAATTTCTAATAGCAATCATACCCTTAATTCGGTTCTCTGCGGTTGCCGACACTTCCACCGGAGTCATACGGGAATTTTCACGATAGTAGATTTTATCGTCTACCACCGTATAAGAAAAGTTTCTCACTGTCGGGTCTGCCGGAATAGAATTATCTTCCCCCTCCAGTTCTTCCTCAGTTTCATATTCCGTGATTTCTCCGTGAATGTTTGCTACTGCTTCATCAAGCTGTGCTGCAAGGTCTGCATTTTCATACGGCACACAAGTTGCTTCCATACCGAAACGCCCCGATACCATTTTCATTTCTCCAAGTATCATTTCGGGGTGCTGCACAAAATAAGAGTTCATCTTAATTCCGTTCTCATCGGTATCAAGATGAACCCAATCCGGCTCAATATCTATCAGTCTGTCACGCTTTTGCAGGATAAGAATATCGCTCGTGACCTCCGTGCCTGCGTTTGCCTTAAAGGTGTTGTCTGGCAGACGGATAGCACCTAAAAGCTCGGCTCTCTGGGCAATATACTTGCGTACCTCTGGACTTGCTTTATCCATCGTACCCTTTGAGGTAATGAACATCACAACGCC
>OIBU01000591.1_pt1 | contig 11928 bp, 10 predicted proteins | sample 1581111 | NCBI WGS metagenome assembly OIBU01 (sample SAMEA3882508, study PRJEB24775) | human gut metagenome | biome: human-associated habitat; feature: intestine environment; material: feces | place: Netherlands | collected 2009/2010 | reverse complement strand
CAATAAAAAGCGGTGTGGAAAGGAACAGCCACCCGTTACCGTTTCCTCTGTGAATAACAGTCATTCTCTCTGTTGCGATTTTTTCTCAAAAATGGATTTTAGAATAGGTTGAAAAATCTCTGTATTTCTTATATCATAAACTAATGGTTCGTTTGTGGAACATGGTTCTATGATATAATGATTTTGGTTAAAGCGATTAATGAAGAGGTATCATTTTTGAAGAAAAAAGAAGCAGTATTTATTGGTGCACTATTGGTTATTTCAGTGGTGCTTTGTATTTTTGTTTATGCGGTTCCACATGGAACTCATGGGTCGATCCAGATTACGGTGGATGGGGAGCTTTATGGAACTTATTCACTGGCTGAAGATCAGGTGATCCAGATTGGGGATACCAATGTGTGTGAAATTAAGGACGGCGAGGTAAAGATGACAGAGGCGGACTGTCCGGATCATCTTTGCATGAAGCAACCGGCAGTGGGCAGTGCAGGCGGATATATTGTGTGCCTGCCAAACAGAGTAGTCATTCAGGGAGAGGGCGATTCAGATTCACAGGATTCCGAGAGTGGATTTGACGCAGTGGTGTAAGTGATGGATCAGAAAAAGGCAGCGTATCTTGGGCTGTTTGCAGCCATTGCCATTATTTTCGGGTATGTGGAATCGTTGATTCCGTTTTTTGCGGGAATTCCGGGAATGAAGCTGGGGCTTGCAAATCTGGCGGTGCTTTTTGTGCTGGAGAGGTATACGTGGAAAGAAGCGGCGCTGGTTTCCATTGTGAGAATTTTTATTATCGGTTTTATGTTTGGAAGCGGCTCCAGTATTATGTATAGCCTGGCGGGGGCGACCCTTAGTTTGATTGTGATGGTTTTTGTGAAAAATAAGATTGGATTCGGGCAGCTGGGTGTAAGTGTGGCTGGTGGCGTTTCCCATAACATCGGTCAGCTGCTGGTGGCGATTCCGGCAACGCATACGGTGGGACTGTTGTATTATTATGCTCCGGCGCTGATGGTGTCGGGAGTGATTACAGGACTGCTGATTGGAGTGCTGACGAAGGAAGTGCTTAAGAGAATTCCGTGAGATGTTACCACCGTACGCATCTGGGCTGAATATATTCCACGCGGGGAGGCGCAACATTCCGCGGAGCTAACTGCTAACTGCGACTAAACATCTCAGGAGAGCCTTCGATGTTAAGTCTTCGTAAGCAGTGGATCTCCGCTCCATTAAGGGCGCGCCTTGAATGCCCCGCTTAGGAATATATTCAGCCCAAATGCTGTTAGTTGAAAAAGAGCTCCAGGCGATAGTTTTTGACTATCCTCTGGAGCTCTTTTCGTTATTCCGTAAGCTATCATTTTCTATGAATCTATCATGGACAACTTATGCTTCGTTTACTGTGTATCCGTCTTTCATTAATTCGAATTTATCCATCAGTCCACTTGTCACATACACATTTTTGTCTTCATCTACAAATACGGCTTCTGCATCATATTTCTCTAAAAGAGGTTTCGCGGCGTCCATACCAAGGACGAAGCAGGCGGTGGAAAGGCCGTCGGCCAGATAGCCCTGGTCGCAGACGATGGTGACGGAGGTGAGACCGTTCTGGACGGGGTAGCCGGTCTTTGGATCCAGGATGTGGTGGTAGCGGATTCCATCTTCTATGAAGTATTTTTCGTAGTCGCCGGAGGTGGAAAGGAACTGGTTGGCGTCCAGGGTGATGGCGCCAAGGTAGTCACCTTCGGTGTCACGGGGATCGGTGAGGGCTACTTTCCAGGGGGAACCGTCTGGCTTTTCGCCGTAGGTCATGACACTGCTGCCGCCTAGGTTCAGGATCATACCAGAAACATCGGGCTGGCTTCTAAGGTAGTCCATAATCAGGTCACAGCCCATGCCTTTTCCAACGGCACCAAGATCCAGGGTACAGCCATCAAGAAGGGTTACATTGTTTCCGTCCATCTGAATTTTCTCGTATCCCACTTCGGGAAGAAGAGTGTCAATTTCGGACTGGTCCGGGACATGAGGATTCTCGCCGTCAATGTCCCACAGACGGATGATTTTTCCAAGGGTGGGGTCAAAAGCACCGTCGGATTCCTGGGAAAGCTGGCGAATTTTCTCAAGGTCGGCGGCAAGTTCATCAGAGACTTCCATGGTCTTGCCATCAGCATTGTTCAACTGAGAAATCTGGGAGTTTTCCTCTGTCCAGGAAAGGAGGGTGGTTTCCATTTCGCGGAGCTTTTCGCCAATCTGGGTGTTGATGTCCTCGCCTGAGGTATAAAGGGTTTCGGAAACTACCGTGTCCATTGCGAAATCTGCGTTGGTGTATTTTTCCACGTCAGATGCATAAACAACTGTAGTTGTTTTTCCCAGTACTGTTGCGGAAATGACAGTGAGAAGCAGGCTGCCCCAGAGGATTCCTGCCGCACTTCTCTTTCTCAAATGCCTTCTCCCATTAAACATATCCAAGCAGGTAAGTGATTGACCTCTGGACTGCTTTTTATAATGTACCTTAATTAAATCGAATTCATTCTGAAATCTTACTTTACTTCTTTTTTTACTCATATCCTGTTCTTTCTGATTTTATTTTCTCTTACTTTCCAATAGCTTTCGCCCATCTTTTCCAAGCGCGTGTTTAAAAAGAGCTCTCATCTTTCATCTTCGGAATCCCGATCCGGATATTCTTCTTCGGGCAGATTCCCTGGCAGGCGTGGCAGCAGATACATTCTCCTGAGAGAAGGGTATCACCGTCAATGTCCAGATGAGCAGGACAGCGCTTTTTGCAGGCTCCGCATTTCGCCGGACAGGTGCTTCTGTCACGGTTGAACAGTGCAGAGGGTGCTATAGGCATTATAGCAAAAATCGCGCCCATTGGGCAGAGGAACTGGCAGAAAAATCTTTCCTGGGTGCACATTCCGATCATGATCAGAAGCAGCAGCACAATCCCCACCTTGTAGGCGGCGCCGGGAAGTCTGCCAGCGGTGAGCATGGAAAACACATCCCAGGGGCTCATGCCCTGAAGCTTGCTGTACCAGCCGGTAAGGATAGATACAAGGAGCACCAGAAGCCAGATATATTTCACCTTCTGCAAAATACGAATGGCTTTTTCTGAATATCCGTGACGGCCTTTTTTATGAAAAACCTTCTGGCGGATAAACACAGTCAGCTCATACAATGCATCCCCAAGGGAACCAAATGCGCAGGCATATCCGCAGAAATGCCGTCCGAACAGGCAGGTTACCACCAGCAGCACGGCAGTCACATCCAGAAAGGAATTCCAGCTGATTGTCTGATGTGCTGCGATTGCCTGAAAAATGGACTTCACGCCTGCGAATGCCGTGGAAAAAAGTGCCGGAGCAAAAATGAAAAACAGAAGCTGGATGCCGGCGCGGATCAGCCGGATTTTTCTCTGTCTCTTTTTCATTGATTTTCCGCCTTTCCAAGTGCATCATTTACAGCGTTGATAATTCCAGTGGAACTGAAGGTTGCGCCGGAAATGGTGTCAACGTCTGTACTCTGGGAAGCCAGAATGGTGCTGATCACGCCCTGTCCCTGGGAAAGGTATGCAGAGTCTTCGCCTGGTGCACTTACCACCTGAATGTCTGTAATCGTGTCATTTTCAAGTGTAACCTGAACCTGGATGTTGCCGCCAAAGCCCTGGCCGTCTCCTGTGTAGGTTCCGTTTTTGTAGACAAGATCTTCACTTTCTTCCTCAGAAGAAGCGTTCTCAGCCTCTGTCTCATCTGTATTTTCGTCATCTTTTTTCGCGTCCTCGGAAGCATCCCCGGAAGATATTTCTTTCTCCTGTGCTTTTTGATTCTTCGCTTCCTCTTCTGCTTTTTTCTTCGCCTCTTCCTGCGCTTTTGCAGCCTCTTCAAGGGCACTTAATATCTCATCCTGCTGTTTTTCCAAGGCCTCCACTCTGGTTGTCAGACTGGCGATCTGCTGGTCTTTTTCGGTATCACTGTCTTTTTTCTGCATGGAGTTGTAGCCAAGGACGGCGCCAACGATCAGAAGCAGACATAAAACTCTCATAATAAAACTCTGGTATTTCATGGATTATGCTCCTTTTGCCTGATTTAATGCATTTCGAAATGCCTGAATAATTCCCTGGGAAGAATATGTGCATCCAGATACTGTATCTACACTGTCTGCTGACTGCTTTCCCATAACCTGTCCAAGAATTCCTGCCCAGGCTGTATCTACATATTCTTCATCATCATAGGAAAAATAGGTTGCTCCCACAATCTGTCCTCCGGATATTGTTACGGTAACCTGTACACTGTCTGGTCCGTCATTACCTTCTCCAATACCAGTGTAGGTTCCATCTGTATATGCACCAGCAGGCACAGGCGTGGGTTCTGGCGTAGCTGTGGGTTCCGGCGTTACAGAATTCTCTGGTGTATCCGTCGGTTCCGGTACAGAAGTTGGCTCTGGCGTTTCAGTAGGCTCTGGTACAGCTGTAGGCTCCGGTGCAGTCGTTGGTTCCGGAACAGAAGTCGGCTTTGGCGTATTTGTGGGTTCTGGCTTCTCGGTGGAATCCGGCGCCTCAGTGGGCTCTGGCGTTACTGAAGGCTGTACCTCTGTATTTTTTGCCTGCTCCAATGCTATTTTGGACGCATCCAGAATTCCCATAGAAGAAAATGTTGCACCACTTACAGTGTCAATTCCTTCTGTACTCTGCTTTTCCAGTATTTTAGGCTGTATGGATCTCCATGCCTTATTGAAAAAGCTTCTGGTATCTGAGTTTGTATTGGTTACTTCCGTAATTTTTCCGTCTTTAATTGTCAGTGTTATGTTAACCTTTCCGGAATATCCCATTGCAGACCCTGTATAGGTACCATCTTTCAAAAGCTTTACAACCGGCTGTTCATCTGACGGATTATCCGGAGTCTTGGTAGGCTGTGGAATCTCCGTTGGAATTGGTGTTACAGTTTCATCAGGTACAGTAGTCGGGGTTGGAGTTATATCTTCTTCCTTTGAGTCTGTAGTTCCTGATTGATCAGCCCTTGAAAGAGCCTGGGATAAAGCTCCGAGAATTCCATTGGAAGAAAATGTTGCACCACTTACAGTATCAATTTCAGAAGTACTCTGTCTGGAAATCACATTGGACTTGATTGTTTTCCATGCTTTATTAAAAAATTCAGGTGTATCTGTATTTGTGTTGCTTATTTTTTTGATTTTTCCATTTTTTATTGTAACCTTTACCGTTACGGTTCCATCAAAGCCTTCTGCCTGTCCCTCATATACGCCATCTTTATAGCTGACAGAAGTATCTTTCTTCGGTTTCTTTGCAGGTTTTGGCGTTGGCGTTGGAGTTGGTGTGGCAGAATCACTGTTTCCTGCCTGTGAAAGGGCATTCTGTACTGCCTGGATAATTCCGTTTGAGGAATAAGTTGCACCGCTGACTGCATCCACATTCGGGGACTGGCTTGATAAAACCTTACTTACAACGCCCTGTGCGGAGGCAAAATAAGAGCCTGTTTCTCCAGAGGCACTCAATATATCAACAGCTGTGATTTTCCCACCTGATACAGTTACCTGTACGGTAATCGTTCCTCCAAAGCCAGTTCCGCTTCCCTGGTAAGTTCCATCTTTATAGCCGCCTTCCGGAACTTCTGTAGTTGGTGTAGTGGTGGAGCCCTGACCTACCCCTGAAGATGCAGCCGTTTTTACTGGAAGGGTCTTTGAGCTTCCTTTTTTTATACCACTTTTTTTCTTTGAAATTTTGGAAGTTTTTTTCTTTGAAGATGATGATGTATTTTTGCCTGCTTTCAGCAGACTCTCCTCTTCTGCGTCGTCATCTGCTGCCTCATAGGAATAGGCTGTTTTCAGAAGCGATTCCAGATCCTGGGATTTTACAACCTCTCTGGTTTCAGAAGTCACTTCTTTTCCACTGCTGCCAGCCTGAGCACCTGCTGCAGCCACAGCAGCAATAACCACTGCTGCCGGAGCAAGTTTCACCAGATTCTTTCTTTCAAAAGGATTCTTATCACTGTCTCGTTTTTTCATGCTGTCTCCTATTAAAATATGTAGCAAAATAAGTTTTTTTACAAGCAAAAGCAGGGGCTGTTAAAAACGGCCCCCGTTCCTTTGCCTTGTTTTTGCACAAGTATTATTTGTTATCGTAAAAGCTTTGTAATCATTATTTTACTTTTACTTTGAATTTCTTAGATACTCCATTACTTGTAACAGTGATGGTTGCAGTACCTTTCTTCTTACCTTTTACAACACCTTTTGCAGTAACAGTCGCTACTTTCTTGTTGCTGGACTTGTATGTTACTTTTCCGGATGGTGTTGCGGTTGCTTTGATTTTTACTGTTTTGCCTTTCTTGATTGTTGCAGAAGATTTTGCAAGCTTCAGAGAAGGTTTCTTAACCTGGATTACTACCTTCTTAGTGTAATTTCCAACCTTTACAGTAATGGTTGTCTTTCCCGCTTTTTTCGCTTTTACAACGCCTTTGGAGGAAACAGTCGCTACTTTCTTGTTGCTGGATGTAAATTTAACTTTTCCAGTTACATCATTTTTTACAACCGTAATGGTTGTAGAGGTTTTTCCTTTGGTGTAAATTGTGGAAGCTTTTGCAGTTGCTGTAATTCCTTTGGCCGGTGCTGCAGTCGGTGCCGGAGTTACAGTTGGCTGTGTAGGTGCTACAGTTGGCTGTGCAGGGGTCGGTGTTGCGGTCGGCTGCGCCGGGGCTGGTGTTGCAGTCGGCTGTGCCGGTGTTGCGGTTGGAGCCGGAGCTTTTACAAGCATGTTAAGAGCTTCTCTTAAATGTCCGATCTGCTCTTCTACGCCATAAGTTGTCTGATTCTTAATATTTGCAAGCATTTCCTCGCACTCTTCAAGCTCATTTGCAATGCTGTCTTTTGCAGCAGCCCAGCTCTCCGGAGTATAATCAGCCTCGTTCAGGGCTTTTGCTTCTGCAATAATGTTTTCCAGTGGTGTGGAATCTGCATCACCTGCAGGTTTTGCAATATTCTCAGCTGTTGCCTGGAATTTTACAACGTAATCCTGGTATCCAAGGGCATGAACAGTAAGGATCCAGTAACCAGTTCCGTCAGTTCCTTCCGGAAGCTTGCATCTTCCGGATTCTGTAAGGCCAAGCTGGATACCCATCATTTTATGCATCCAGTTATCAGCTGCAAATTTTGTTCCATAGTTTGCAAGTCTGTTTGTATAAGTGGAATCATTTCCATAATATGCCCACTCAACAGACTGCATATGTGAACCAAGATCGCCATAGTTTCCAGTCAGGTCAACTCTCAGGAACTCACCATAAGAACCATTTCCAGGTTTTACAGTTGCTGTAATTCCATCTGCCACTTTCAGCTCTGCATCTTTGATACCAGACTCAGTTCCGTTCTGTCTTGCTCCGATTACAAAGCTTCCGTCTTCAGCTTTTGTAACTTTTTTCAAACCATTTGTATTTGCAGTTACATTTGCAACGGCTTCATAGGATTTCAGTTCTTTCTCGCCATAACCGCCGATCAGCTGTCCGCCATTTTTTACAATTGCATGGCTTTCTGCAAAAGCAGCAAGGTCAGCTCTCTTAATCTCAACCGGTACATATTTCAGGCCAGTTACGGTATATCCGGTTACATTGTTCCGGTTAAATACTTCTGATGTTCCATCGGCATAATAAACTGTTTTTCCGTCTGCGCTCCAGTGAGAAACTGTTTTTCCATTAAGAACCGCGATTGCCTGGAAGCTTCCTCTGTGAAGGCCATGGTTTGCAGTTGCTCTTGTTACAGCATCAAATGCTCCAAGGTCTGACTCACCTCTTCTGTCTTTTTCTTCAGAAGAAGCCGTTGAGCCTGCATTGTATACATCCTCGGAAGACCAGTATTCAGCCCAGGTAAGACCTGCGTATACATATACGTTTTCGTTGTAAACAAATGTTACATCTGGGTATCCGGCAACACTTACAACTACTGTATCTCCATCGTTTACAGCTGTTTTAGAATAATCAAGAGTTCCATCCTCCTGAACAATCTTCACAGCACCTTTTCCGCTTGCAGCATACTCTTTGTCACCAATTTTTACTTTTGAAACTGTTTTGGTAAATGCAACAAACTGCTCAGCGGTAATATCTGCCGCAGCAACCAGTTTTCCTTCATACTCATCATAGGAAGCCATTACAGTATCTGTTGTTGCTGTAAAAGTAGCGCTGACAGGAGCATATTTTCCATTTGCATCGGAAATTGTCAGAGTATGTGTTCCAGGTGTAAGATTTGTAACCTTTACTCCTGTCTCTGTTGTCGCTGCTTCCACATCATCAACTGCATATTTCTTTGAATAATCAGATGGAAGTGCTTCAGATAATTCAACTTTAACCTCTGCATCTGTTACCTTGATGTTGTCAACGGTTGCACTGACACCTGTTTTTACCGGAACATAAGTATCTGGAATATCAAAATTAATTTCCCCCTTATCCGTATAGTACGTTACGCTGGAAATAGTTTTTCCCATCATGGATTTGTAGTGGTCAGAGCTTATTGGGCAACCGTGAGATTCTGTTGTAAAGCCGGTGCTCCATGCAAGTTCTTTTCCTTTCCAGATATTCTCAAGATGACGGAGTGCATAAGTGGTTCCGTCTGTTGTATTGATGATTACACCATAAATCTTATCACCATTAGATGCATTTACTACTGCCTTTACTGCTGTCTCATCCAGCTCAAGCTGATAATCTCCATATTTGGAATTAAGCTTTAATTCAGCATTCACACTAACATTCTGTTCGGACATTCCCTGAACAGCGCCAAAAGAAATATTTTCGTTCTCATCTACGCTCATTTCCTTGTAATATGCAGGAGTTTCTGCCGGAACATAATAAGTATAGCTTGGCTGTTCAATAAGAGCCGCTGCACCAGTATATGTATTAGTACTTACCTGGCCTTTCATGTTCGTAGTAATCTCTATAGTAGTGCTGTCTGTAATCTGTTTAAAATTTTCCAAATCAGAAGCTTTATTCACTTTTACCGGAAAAGTAACACCTGCAAGTTCATTTCCTTCCGCGCTTGTATGATAAGCAGCATTTCCATTCATCACGCCGCTCATCTTTGTTTTTGCTTTCGTCGCGGATGTAAATGCATCTACTTTTACATCATTGTTTTTCAACTCAGATCTGTAAAAAGCTTCATAGGGAATGTTCATCAGTACGATCTGACCATCCTCCACTGTTTTCACAGCTCCCGCTTCATTGTTGGTTTCGCCCTCAGTGTCTGCTAAAAAAGCATCTTCTGTGTCTCCGGTTTCGCCGTCCTCAAATCCAGACTCCTCTTCTGCGGCTTCTCCAGACTCAAAACCATCCTCTGTGTCTGTAGCAAAATCTGCTGAATCGTCAGCCTCTGATGATTCGTCATAGTCGTCTGAAATCTCATCAGAACCATATGTAGTCTCCTCAGATACCTCAACAGCTACTTCTCCAGAAATAAAGTCCTCTGCCATAACTCCAACCGGTGAACTGGTCATCGCTACAGCTGCACTCATAATGATCGGAGCAATTTTTCTTAATAACTTTTTGTCAGCCATTCTCTTCCTCCTTGTTTAACTATTATTAGTGTTTTCTAACCTTTGTTTATTTTACAGAATTGTGTTAGAAATGTCTATCTATTTTTAGTTTAGACATTGCACTTTTTTTATCAACAAGAGGGGCTGTTTCGTATATCAACATGCTGATTCCGTCTCCATATTTTAAAAAATGCTTTCCTCTCTTTAGGCATAATGATATCGCTTACAGACATCCCCCCCCATTTGCAGCAAAAAAGAATCCAGGCACGGAAGTCTTCTTACTTCTATACCTGGATTCTCCTACATTGAAAATTAAGCAACTGCCATATTGACTTGTCTGATTTTTCATCTGCTGCTCCTACGTCAGTCGCCGTAGCTACCGCTACACAGCCCCGGCCGTTGGGATGCGCCATATGCACCATATTTTCTTTCTATGAGAAAAAGCTCTCAGCCACGCTCATCTCCGCAATATATCCGACAGTTCCTGTCATAAAAATAGTTCCGTCTTCTTTAATGTCGATCTGGATCATACCACCTGGCTGGTTTACATTGATTCTGTTTTCCATCAGACCTTTTCGGTAGGCTGCAATGGCTGCCGCACAGCTTCCTGTACCGGAAGCTTTTGTGTAACCGGAGCCACGCTCCCAGATCTCGATATCCAGATTTCCTTTATCAATCTGGCGGCAGATCTGCAGGTTCACTCTTTCCGGGAACTCATCTGCATTTTCCACATATGGCCCCAGCTCTCTTACTTTTTCCTGAGATACCTGATCCATGAAAATAATGCAGTGTGGATTTCCTACTGTGAGACAAGTTGCCTTGTATTCTTTCTTGTTAAATGTAAATGGCTCATCGATCACCTCACGCACCTCGCCAGTTACCGGAATCTCTCTGGAAAGGAAAGAAGCTTTGCCCATGTTTACGCGGAACTCTGTCGCTCTGGCATTCAGACACTCTACTTCGATTGTTCCTGATAAAGTCTCAATGGCAAATTTTTTCTCTGTAACATACTCATTATCCATAAGATATTTTGCAAAAATACAGACACCGTTTCCACTGATTGCAGCTTCACTTCCATCGGAATTAAAAATATGCATTCCCATTTTTCCATTAATGTCAACTGGTCCGTAAAGCACACCATCCGCTCCAAGTCCGAATCCCCGCTGGCAAAGAAGCGCAACTTTTTTGCCCTGCAGCTGAAGCTGGTTTTTCTTCGCATCCAGTACCAGATAATCATTTCCAAAGCCCTGATATTTTGTCATGATAATGCTGTCTCTCATTGTTTTCAATTCCTTTCTGACGAAACGCCCGTGATCTTTTTTCTCAAATCACATCTTATATCCAGTATAGCGTTTATTTTTCCCATGTACATAGAATAACTTGCGAAATATATTGCAAAAAATGCGGTATTTCATTTATAATAAAGTCATATTTCAAGCGCAGAATTGAATTATGACGCTACGCAAACGTAGCTGCAAACAAAGTTTGCGGTTCCATACACACTATAGTTAAAACAGGAGCCATAACATATGAATTCTTTCAATGAGCCAACTGAAAAAACCGGCTATCTGGAGCAGGATTTCCGGCTTTTTCACATCAAGGACCAGACCAAGCGGGAATTTTCCTACCATTATCATGATTTTCACAAGGTGATCATCTTTCTTTCCGGAAAGGCTGCCTATCACATTGAAGGAAAGTCCTACTATCTGAAGCCCTGGGACATTCTCCTCGTGAACCGTCACGCCATCCACAAACCGGAAATTGATTTTTCGGTTCCATACGAACGTTTTGTACTATGGATCCGCGACGACATCAAATCCACAGAACTACTCCGCTGTTTTCAGAAGGCGATTGACCGGAGTTACAATCTAATCCGTCTGGACTCTGACACTCAGGAAAAATTAAAGCAGCTTCTCTACGAACTGGAAGCTGCCCTGAAAGACGAAAAATTTGGAAGCGAGCTTCTTGGCTCAGCTCTTTTCACCCAGTTCATGGTTTATGTAAACCGCATTTTTCTGGAAAAGCAGTACATTTATGACGCTCATTCCTACAGCAGTGATTCCCAGATAGAAGAGCTTCTACGTTATATTAACCACAACCTTACTGAAGATCTTTCCATTGAGACCCTTGCACGGAAATACTACCTGAGCAAGTATCACATGATGCGGAAATTCAAGGAGGAAACCGGTTACACCGTCCACAACTACATCATTAGCAAGCGCCTTCTTCTCGCCCGCACAAAAATTTCCGAAGGCACCCCCATCCTGAAGGCCGCCCAGTTAAGCGGCTTCTCCGACTATACCACCTTCTCCCGGGCCTATAAAAAACAATTTGGCACCGCGCCGAGCCAGACAACATAATTGCTATTTAGTGTGTTGAAAGTTATTCAAGGCGGACGCATTCGGACAATGGTGATTGCTCACTCGCCG
>OIBU01000567.1_pt1 | contig 12369 bp, 9 predicted proteins | sample 1581111 | NCBI WGS metagenome assembly OIBU01 (sample SAMEA3882508, study PRJEB24775) | human gut metagenome | biome: human-associated habitat; feature: intestine environment; material: feces | place: Netherlands | collected 2009/2010 | reverse complement strand
CACGATGCGGATATTCCTGCCTTCGACAAGGTTCCTGCGCAGGAACGGGAAGCCCAGTCCTGCGAAATTGCTGCCGCCGCCGAAGCAGCCGATCACCACGTCCGGCTCGGCGCCGGCCATCTCCATCTGTGCGACCGCCTCCTGCCCGATGACGGTCTGGTGCAGGATCACGTGGTTCAGCACGCTGCCCAGGCAGTAGCGGGTGTCCTCCGGGTGTTGCAGAGCCATCTCCACGGCCTCCGAGATCGCCAGCCCGAGGCTTCCCGAGCAGTCGGGGTCGCGTTCGAGCGCTGCGCGGCCCGAGGCGGTGATTGTGCTGGGCGACGCGATGCACTCGGCGCCCCACGTGTTCATCATCAGCCGCCGGTAGGGTTTCTGTTCGTAGCTGACCTTCACCATGAAAACCTGCACGTCGAGCCCGAAATGCTTGGCTGCGAAGGCGATGGCCGCGCCCCACTGCCCGGCGCCCGTTTCGGTCGTCAGGTGGCGTATGCCCTGCTTGTAGTTGTAGTAGGCCTGCGGCACGGCGGTGTTGGGCTTGTGCGATCCGGCGGGCGATACGCTTTCGTTCTTGAAATAGATCTTTGCCGGGGTGCCGAGGGCTTTTTCCAGTCCCGTGGCGCGCACCAGCGGCGAAGGCCGCCATATCTTGTAGATCTCCTGCACCTCTTCGGGGATGTCGATGAAACGCTCCGTCGACATCTCCTGGTCGATCAGTTCTTCGGCGAAGATGGCGCTCATCTGCTCCTTCGTCACGGGCTGCTTGGTCGCGGGATGCAGCGGCGGCAGCGGTTTGTTGGGCATGTCGGCCACGATGTTGTACCATTGTGTGGGCATCTGACGCTCGGTCAGGCAGAATTTCTTTGTTTCCATGTTTTTTTTGTCTATTTCTGTGTTCGGTAAAATGTGATGCAAAAGAAAAAGCCCGTTGTTTACTCTCTCGTAAACAACGGGCTTGTGTGTTCGTTATGCTTTCAACTATACACGCACTGAGCCGCACTCATTGTCCACGAGAGTCAACGAGCGCCACCACCATGCCTGTATGTTAAAGTTCCGGATCATAAATTCCTGTTTCGTTTCGGCAAATATAACGGGTCGCAACCGTAAATCCAAATATTTCCGTAAAAAAATTCGTCACCTATATATAACCAATTATTTGTTTGCAGCCCGCCTGTCGCGGATCAATACGTAAACCGACACCACGGCCACGGCAAGCGATCCGCTGCCCTGCAACGGCTGCGGAATATCCCCGAACGACGCCCACACGCTTATCGCCAGCCCGTAGGTGCTGATCCCCATCATCGCCAAATCGCACCTCGTGTAATTTTTCGCCTTCATAATCGCCGTCGTTTTTACAAAAATAACGAAAAATCGTTATCTTTGTTCGATTTTAGCTAATTCTCAAATTCAACGATATGAATATTTCGTATAACTGGCTCAAACGCTACATCGACACCGATCTCGGGGCCGAAGAGGTCGCCCGGATACTGACCGACATCGGACTCGAGGTCGAGGGCTTCGAGAAGATCGAGACCATCAAGGGCGGCCTTGCGGGCGTGGTGGTGGGCGAGGTGCTCACCTGTGAGGATCATCCCGATTCCGACCACCTGCATGTCACCACGGTCGACGTCGGCACGGGCGAGCCGCTGCAGATCGTCTGCGGCGCCCCCAACTGCCGCGCGGGGCTGAAAGTGCTCTGCGCCACGGTGGGCACGGTGCTCTACCCCGGCGGCGGCGACGAGGAATTCAAGATCAAACGCAGCAAGATCCGCGGCGTGGAGTCGTTCGGCATGCTCTGTGCCGAGGACGAACTGGGCATCGGAGCCTCGCACGACGGGATCATGGAGCTTCCCGCCGATGCCGTGGCAGGTACGACGGCCAGGGACTACCTCCGCATCGAGGACGACTACCTGATCGAGGTGGGGCTCACGCCCAACCGTGTGGATGCCGCGTCGCACATCGGCGTGGCGCGCGACCTGGCGGCCTATCTGCGCAGCCGGGGGGAAGATGTTTCGGTGAAGATGCCCGACGTGTCGGCTTTCGCCCCGGACAACCACGACCTCGGCGTGAAAATCCGCGTCGAGAACCACGAGGCGGCGCCCCGCTATGCGGGCGTGACCGTAAAAAACTGCAAGATAGCCCCCTCGCCCGAGTGGATGCAGAACTGCCTGCGTGCCGCGGGCATCAACCCCAAGAACAACCTGGTGGACATCACCAATTTCGTGCTTTTCGAACTGGGACAACCCCTGCACGCGTTCGACGCGGCGAAGATCGAGGGCCGCGAGGTCGTCGTACGCACCTGCGCCGAAGGTACGCCCTTCGTGACTTTGGACGGCGTGGAGCGCAAGCTCACGGCAGACGACCTGATGATCTGCTCGGCCGAGCGTCCGATGTGCATCGCCGGCGTCTTCGGCGGCCTGGATTCGGGCATCAGCGACACCACGACCGACGTGTTTATCGAGAGCGCCTATTTCAACCCCGTGTGGGTGCGCAAAACCGCCAAGCGCTTCGGCCTGAACACCGATTCGTCGTTCCGTTTCGAGCGCGGTGTCGACCCCAACCAGCAGGTCTATGCCGCCAAGCGTGCCGCCCTGCTGATGAAGGAGCTGGCCGGGGGCGAGATTTCGAGCGACATCACCGACATCTACCCCGCGCCGATCGAAGATTTCCGCTTCGACGTCTCGTTCGCCCGCATCGACGCGCTGATCGGCAAGCATATCCCCGAAGAGACCGTCCGTGCGATCCTCGCGGCGCTCGAAGTGAAGGTGCTGGACGAGAAGGACGGCGTGCTGAGCGTGGCCGTGCCGCCCTACCGGGTCGACGTGCAGCGCGAGGCCGACCTGATCGAGGACATCCTGCGCATTTACGGCTACAACAACGTCGAAATACCCTCGCGCGTCCGTTCGACGCTTTCCTATGCGCCCAAACCCGACCGCAACCGCCTGATGAACCTCGCCGCCGACTACCTATCGGCCAACGGCTTTACGGAGATCATGTCCAACTCGCTGACCAGGGCGGCCTATTACGAAGGGTTGGAGAGCTACCGGGCGGAAAACTGCGTGCGTATCCTCAACCCGCTGAGCGCCGACCTCAGCGTCATGCGCCAGACGCTGCTGTTCAACATACTGGAGGCCGTGCAGCTCAACGCCAACCGCCGCAACGGCGACCTGAAACTCTACGAGTTCGGCAACTGCTATTTCTACGACGAGGCCAAACGTTCGGACGAAAACCCCCTGGCGGCCTATTCCGAAGAGTACCGCCTGGCCATCGCCGTGACGGGCATCGCCGTGCCCGCTTCGTGGAACGTGCAGCCGCAGGCCGCATCGTTCTTCACGCTGCGCGCCGTGGCCGAAAAACTGCTGCGCCGCTTCGGCATCGACATCTATGCGCTCAAGACCGAAACGCTGCAAAGCGACCTCTTCGGCGAGGCGCTCACGATGGCGCTCAACGGCAGGGAGCTGTTGCAGATCGGTACGGTCAGCCGGAATATCCGCCGCAAACTCGACGTCAAACAGGATGTCTTCTATCTGGAGATGAACTTCGAGGCGCTTGTCAAATCGACCAAAAAGCACCGGATCGTGGCCGAGGAGCTGTCGAAGTTCCCCGAGGTGAAGCGCGACCTGGCGCTGCTCGTGGACAAGCAGGTGACCTTCTCGGCGCTGCGCGACGTGGCGTTCGCTACGGAGCGCAAGTTACTCAAGAGCGTTTCGCTGTTCGACGTCTACGAGGGCGACAAGCTGCCCGAAGGCAAGAAATCCTATGCCCTGAGCTTTATCCTCGAGGACAAGACCCGCACGTTGGACGAAAAGGCCATCGAACGGGCCATGCAGAACCTCACGGCGCAGTTCGAGCGCCAGTGCGGCGCCCATGTCCGTGCATGACCCGTCGTGACGGATAAGAACCGAAGCCGCCTGCCAGTTTTCTGACGGGCGGCTTTTTTCCTGAAATGATTTTTCCTGAAACGATGCATCGGACTTCCCGCATATTGGCCCTGACTACCCTGCTTTTTGCCGCAGGCGCCGCCCTGTTCTTCACCAAGGCGGCGGCTCTTCCGTACAAGGTGGCCTATCCGGTGCTTTTGCTGGCTGTGGCGGTTTTCTGCCTCCGGCGGAAAACGTTGCTTCCGGTCGGGGCTGCACTCCTCTTGTCTGCCCTGGGCGATGCGGCGGGTGCGAAGGGTCTGTTCATTCCGCAGATGCTGTTTTTCGCGCTGGCCCACGGTGCCTATATCCGCTATTTCCTCTGCGCCGGGGGACTTCCTGCCCGTCCTGCCGCATGGCTGCTTCCCGCGGCGTTGCTCGCGTTGCTCTTCGCCGGGGTCGTGCCCCGGGTCTTGGATCCGGCCGAACGGATCGGCGTCGCCGTTTACGGTGCGGTCATCGCCGGGATGCTTTACAGCGTGCTCCGGTATCGCGGGGCGTATGCCGCATGGTTCCGCTTCGCGGCCCTGCTGTTCGTTTTTTCCGACGGCGTGATAGCCTGGAGCCGTTTCATCGGGGCCGTTCCCGGGCGCACCTACGTCGTGATGGTTCCCTACTACCTGGCGCAGTGCCTGTTCTTCTGCTTTGCCGTAAAATCGCTTCCCGCCCTCCCGTCTGAGGGCCGATCCGTGTGAAGATTGCTTCCGCCCGTGCCGTCCGTCCGCCGATGGCCCGAAGGCATCCTGCTCGCAACCTTTTCATCCATGTGCCGCAGTCCTGCCGCGCCGATGCGCCGTTGCTGGCCGGAGCAGGCCGCCGTTACAGCACCGGCTTGATCTGCGGCGGCTGGATCGTCACATAGGGCGTGCCGTTGTCGTCGCAGGTCGAGACGATCCGCACGGCTTTCACCGCGCGCCCCGGCTTCAGGGTGATGCTTCCCTTTTCGAGGTCGCCCGCCCGCTCATACGTCGCACCGTCGTACGACACCTCGGCATAACCTGTGGTTATGATGGTCTTCGGCAGCTGGCGGTTTCCGGTCTGGAGGTACATTTCGCGGCATTTCACCGGCTGCTCGAAGGTGTAGAGCACCCAGTCCTGCTGCCGGCAGGCGCGCGCTGTCCGCGAAAGCCCCTTGTAACCCGCGGCATTGGCAAGGGGGAACTGCCTGCTCTCGCCCATCGAGGTGGTGATGGCCACGGCGGGTGCGAACGTGCGGTAGTAGGATTTGTCGGCGACATAGGGGCTGCGCCCCGTTTTGTAGCGGGTGAAGAAGCGGTACAGGTGCGGTTTGCCGGTCTTGACGGGACGGGTATAACGGTGTTCTTCGGGCGCGTCGCCTTCCGTGTAGTATATCTCCGACCCGTCGTCGGCCGTCACGGTGAATGCGCCATCCTTATAGCTCACTTTCGGCGGGAAGAGCCGGAAACGGATGCCCATGGCTGCCATGCGGTCGTAATGCTTCTCCACGAGCCCTTTGTAATAGGCGTCCCAGCCTTCGCCGTTGCCGCGCCACGCGATGCGGGCGAGTGCGCAGATACGCGGGAAACACATGTAGTCGAGGTAGTCGGGCTTCTCGGGCTCGTGCGAGACGTAGGCTTCGCTGAAGAACGCCGCCTGCAACCCGACGACGTTGCGCATCTGCTCCGGGCCGAACCCCTTGTCCGTGAAGTCGAACCCGAAGACCTTTTTCGCGTCGAAGATCGCCGCCCAGTCGTGCCCGTCCTCGTGCGGGGTCTGGCGCATGTCGAAATAGAAATATTCGCCCGGCATCACTACGGTCTCGTATCCCTTGGCCGTGGCGTCGAGGCATGCCTTGACGCTCTGCCAGCCGTAGACGCGGCTGTCGTGCGCCAGGTCGCCCGTCGCCACCGCTTCGTTCCACACGGCGGGGCGTTTGCCGTTGGCGCCAAGGATCGCCGCCATGCGTTGCATGAAGAGGTCTTCCAGTTGGTGCGGGTCTGCCATGCCCCGCTGCCGCATCAGCGCCTGGCAGTCGGGGCAGCGCTTCCATTGGGTCATGTCGACCTCGTCGCCGCCCACGTGGATGTATTCCGAGGGGAACAGCGTGCAGAGTTCGCCCAGGATGTCCGCGAGCAGCGCGTAGTTCTCCTCGCGTGCCACGCACCATGCCGAACGGTAGTCGTAGCAGTTGGTCGACAGCGTGTCGGGCGGGTAATTGCAGCGGATTTCGGGGTGTACCGAGGCGATGTTGCGGCTGTGCCCGGGCAGGTCGATCTCGGGGATAATCTCGATGTTGCGCACGGCGGCATAGCGGATCAGCCCGCGCATTTCGTCCTGTGTGTAGAAGCCGCCGTATTTCTCGTCCCATTTCCCGTAGACGGGGCGTACGGGCGAGTCGCCGCCGCGGAAGCCGCCGATTTCGGTCAGCTCGGGGTGCGACCTGATCTCGATCCGCCACCCTTCGTCGTCCGACAGGTGGAGGTGTAATTTATTGATCCCGTGGTAGGAAAGCAGGTCTATGTAACGCTTTACTCCATCCACTCCGATCCATGTGCGGGCCACGTCCAGCATCATGCCCCGGTACGCGAAGCGCGGGGCGTCGTCGATCCGCGTGCAGGCGACTTCGACGGGCAGCGGGCACGCCTTGGCGTAGACCTCGGGCGGCAACAGCCGCAGCAGCGCCTGGATGCCGTTGAAGACGCCGCCGTAGTCGCCTCCCGTGATCTCGATCCGCTGCGGCTTCACGGCCAGCGTGTAGGCCTCGCGGCCGAGCGTCGGGTCTGTCGTGAGCACGATCGCGTCGTCGGCCGACATACTGTCGCTGGCCTTTCCGACGTTGATATATTCGCGCAGGTAGCCGGCCAGCGGCGCGAGCGGCGTCTCGTAGCTGAGCTGTGTGCCGGCCGATATGCGGTATGTGCCGGGAAGGGTCGTCTGGCGCGCCGGAAGCGGCTGCGCATGGGCGTGGAGGAGGCTACAAAGGGCGCCCAGGATGGACGCGAGGTAGCGTAGTTTCATGAGGTTGCGGAATTTTGTTCGATGCAAAGTTACTATTTTCCGCCGAATGTGCTAACTTTGCAGGGGATAAATTGCGGCCGTGCAGGCTGCATGCTGCTGCGGCCGGGCGACCCGGCGCCTCGGGCAGTTTGCGCCCTGCATGACGGCGGAAAAAACAAACCGGATAATGGAAGATAAACGATTGGAGGCTACGGCCCGCCTGCTCGACGTGATGACCACGCTGCGCCGCTAGTGCCCGTGGGATCGCGAGCAGACGTTCGACTCGTTGCGGAGCAATACGATCGAGGAGACGTATGAACTGGCCGATGCCATCACCGACCACAATATGGAGGGGATCAAGGAGGAGCTGGGCGACCTGCTGCTGCATGTGGTGTTCTACTCCAAGCTGGGTGAGGAAGCCGGGGCGTTCGACTATGCGGATGTGGCCAACGCCTTGTGCGACAAATTGGTATACCGCCATCCGCACGTTTACGGCGACATCCATGCCAATACGCCCGACCAGGTGAAGGAGAATTGGGAGGCGCTCAAGCTCCGCAAAAAGAACCGCAAGAGCGGTACGCTGGGCGGCGTTCCCCGCTCGCTGCCGGCGCTGGTCAAGGCATTCCGCGTAGGCGAGAAGGCCGCGGCGACGGGCTTCGACTGGCAGAAGCGCGAGGATGTGTGGGACAAGGTGAAGGAGGAGACCGCCGAAGTCGAGGCCGAGATGCGCTCGGGCGACAAGGCGAACCTCGAAGCCGAGTTCGGCGACTTGTTCTTTGCGCTGGTCAACGCTGCGCGGCTCTACGGCGTCGATCCCGAATCTGCGTTGGAGCGTACGAACAAGAAGTTCATCCGCCGCTTCAATTACATGGAGGAACAGGCTGCTGCACAGGGGAATTCGCTGCACGACCTTTCGCTCGGCGAGATGGAGGCCCTGTGGCAGGAAGCCAAAAAAGGCGAATAAAAGATTGCCTTCCGGCAGCGCTTTCCATGTCCGGGGCACCACCGTACTGGCGGGGCATGCAGGGAAATATACATGTGAAACAAAGAAATTTTATTACGGAATTATGGCTTTGATTAAAGAAGTGCGGGGACACACACCCGTGATCGGAGAAAATACGTTCCTGGCCGAGACGGCCGTCATCCTGGGCGACGTGACCATCGGCCGCGACTGCTCCATCTGGTACAATGCCGTGCTGCGCGGCGACGTGAACAAAATCGTCATCGGCGACCGTACGAACATCCAGGACGGCGTCGTGCTGCATACGATTTACGACAAGGCTAAACACCCGTCGCAGACCATCATCGGCAACGACGTGTCGGTGGGCCACAACGCCATCGTCCACGGCGCCGTCATCGGCGACAACTGCCTGATCGGTATGGGCGCTACCCTGCTGGACAATGCCGTCGTCCCCTCGGGCTGCATCATCGCGGCCAATGCGCTGGTGCTGTCGAACGCCAAGCTGGAGCCCAATTCGGTCTATGCGGGCGTCCCGGCCAAGAAGGTCAAGGAGGTGACGCCCGAGCAGCGCGAGGAGATCATCCGCCGCACGGCGCACGATTACATGCTCTATGCCTCGTGGTTCAAGGAGGATGAATGACCCCGCCGGGGCGTAAGGAGATGCGATGAACCTGCAATCGAAATATTCCGACCTGATGCTCAACCTGCTGGTTGCGCTGGCCATCAGCCTGGTGGTCAACTTTTCCTATGTGCTGTTGCTGATCGTCGAGCAAAAGGGCGAAGGACAGCCGCGTCCGGCGCGGGCGAGCGTCGTCACACGCAGCGAGGAAGGGGTGCTGCACGTCAGCCCCGACGGCCACGGGTACATCGTCTACGGGAACCGCGACAGCGTCTACGTGCCGATGCAGCGCATCCGCCGGATGGATCTTTCGGACGGCGACCGGCTGGTGGTCGACGTGGTCGCCCCGCGCCGTTACGGCGCCCATCCGGTGATGAACGAACTGCGTATGCGCAACGGCGAGGAGTTCGATTACAGCACGCTCTACAACCGGCCGTCGAGGACTTCGGAGCTGACGTTGCAGTTGATCTACTACCTGGTCGTATCGTTCATCATGCTCTCTATCCTGACCTCCGCACGCCGCAATTACAAGGCGGGGCGTTTCGCCCTCCACTGCATGGGGTGCCTCGTGGCGGCCGCGGCGCTTTATATCTTCGCCCCTGTCCGCGAATGGCATTCGGGGCAGATCGTCCTGAATTTCATGAGCGGGCATATCTTCGACTACATGCTGCTGCTCAAGTGTTCGTTCGCCGTGGCCGTGTCGATGCTCTACGGCTGGGTCTACGTGCTCAACTCGAAGCAGCAGGCGGTCGTCATGGAGAACGAACGGCTCAAGAACGAGAACCTCACGACCCGCTACAACATGCTCGTCGGGCAGATCAACCCCCATTTCTTCTTCAATTCGCTCAATTCGCTGGCGATGCTCGTGCGCGAGAAGCACGACGACAAGGCGCTGACCTACATCGACCAGCTGTCGTATACGTTCCGCTACATCATCCAGAACGGCCAGAGCACGCTGATGACGCTCGACGAGGAACTGAAATTCATCGAAGCGTACAGCTACCTCTTCGAAATACGCTATGCCGACAAACTGTTCTTCGACATCGACGTCGACGACAAGTATCGCTCCTGGACGCTCCCGGCGCTGTCGTTGCAGCCGCTGATCGGCAACGCCGTCAAACACAATACCATAACCCGCAGCAAGCCGTTCCATATCTCGATCCGCACCGAGCAGGGGTGGCTGGTGGTCGCCAATCCCAAGGTGCCGAAGATCGAACCCGAACCGTCGACGGGCATCGGCCTGGAAAACCTGCGCAACCGCTGGCACCTGATTACGGGCCGCGACATCGAGATCATCGACACCGACAAGGAGTTCGTCGTGCGCATGCCGCTGCAAAAACCCGCCATCGGATGAAGGCCCTGATTATCGAGGACGAAACCGCCGCCGCGCTGAACCTGGAGGCCATCCTGAAACAGGTGGCTCCCGGCGTGGAGATCATCGGGACGCTCGAAAGCGTCGAGGAGAGCGTCGAATGGCTGCGTGCGAATCCCCAGCCCGACCTGTTGTTCATGGACATCCACCTGGCCGACGGCGATTCGTTCCGCATCTTCGACGCCGTGGAGGTTACCGCACCCGTCGTCTTCACGACGGCCTATGACCAGTATGCGCTCGAAGCCTTCAGGGTCAACAGCATCGACTACCTGCTCAAACCAATCAACAACGCCGACGTGCAGCGTGCGCTGGGCAAGCTGGAACGCCTGTCCAAGGGCGAACGCCGCGATTACGGCTTCCGGGTGCGGACGATGGCCGCGGCACGGCACGAGCAGGCTTTCCTGGTGCATGTCCGCGACCGGATCATCCCGCTCCGGCGCGAGCAGATCGCCTATTGCTATACCAGCAACGAGAAAGTCACCGCCTGTACCTACGAGGGAGTTTCCTACCCGCTCGACAAGACGCTCGAAACCCTGCAGGCCATCCTGCCCGAAGCGGATTTCTTCCGCGCCAACCGCCAGTTCATCGTGGCGCGCCGCGCCGTGAAGGAGATCGCCGTGTGGTTCGGCAGCCGCCTGGCGCTCCACCTGACGGTCGGAACCCCCGAACGCATCGTCATTTCCAAGGCCCGCGTCCCCGAATTCAAGGCCTGGCTCACCTCCGTTCAACCCGCCGAATAGTCGGTTCACCCTGCCTTTCAGTCGTTTGGCCCCCGAGTCGGCATCGTCGTGCCGATTTGGCTTTACCTTTGCATCAGTACTGCGAGCCGAAGGTGTTTCGGCGAACGGATAACAAAAATCTTAATGCTATGAAAAAGAGAATTTTTGCGGTTGCAATGACCCTTTGCCTGCTGGCGGGAACGAGCGCTTTTGCGCAGGATCGGCGGGCTCCGAGGACAAAGGAACGCCCCACGGCCGAACAGATGGCCCAGCGCAAGACCGACCGCATGGTCGAAAAACTGAACCTCAACGAGGATCAGTCGAAGCAGCTCTACGAACTCAACCTGCAGGAGGTAAAGGATATGCAGGCGCAGCACGAGCGGATGCGCGCCGCCCGCAAGGCCAAGGCCGAGAAGATGCAAAAGATCCTTACGCCCGAGCAGTTCGAGCAGTGGAAGCAGATGCAGGGCCCGAAGCCCGGTATGAGGCCCGGCCCGCAGATGAAGGATGGAAAGGGATGCGCCTGCAAGGAAGGCAGGAAATGTGACAAGCCCCGTCCCGCAAAGGGCAGGAAGTGAGGTTAGGTCATCGAACGGCTTGTCACAGCCGGGGTGTCGGTTGGTCGACTGGCACCCCTTTTTTGTCGATTCACCCGCGGCAGAGGGGAAGTCTGCCATAAAAAAGTTATCTTCGCAAGCGCAAAAAATAAACGTATCTATATAATCTGAAGATGAAACGACTGCTACTCTCAACCTTATTTACGCTTTTCGCCGTCGCCGCCTTTGCCCAGAAGGGGACGGTCACGGGTACGGTGGTCGACGCCGAGACCGGCGAAACGGTCGCGGGTGCCGTGCTGGAATTCGCCCCGGCCGCTGCCCCCGACAAGAAACAGTACTCCACTTCGGGCTTCAAGGGCGCCGTGTCGATCCCTTCGCTCGCATACGGCGAATATAAACTCGTAGTCTCTTTCCTGGGCTACAACAACGCGGAAACGATTTTCAAGGTCTCGGCCGCCAAACAGGACATCGGCAAGATCGAACTCCGTCCGGGCGTGCAGATCGAAACCGTCGTCAAGGAGGCCAAGGCGCTCCGCACCTCCCAGAAGGGCGATACGGTAAGCTATAACGCCGGGGCGTTCAAGGTCACCGACGATGCCGACGTCGAAGGCCTGCTCAAGAAGATGCCGGGCATCACCGTGAGCGACGGTACGGTCGAGGCACAGGGCGAGTCGGTCAAAAAGATTTTCGTCGACGGCAAGGAATTCTTCGGCGAGGACGTGACGACGGCCATCAAGTCGCTGCCGGCACAGGCTGTCGACCGCATCGAGGTCTACAACAAACTGAGCGACGCCGCCGAATTCTCGGGCATGGACGACGGCGAGGGTTATAAGGCGCTCAACATCGTCACCCATGCCAACATGCGGCAGGGACAGTTCGGTAAACTGTATGCCGGTTACGGTTACGATGCCGATACCAAGACCGAGGCCAAAAACAAATATGTCATAGGCGGTAATGCCAATATCTTCAGCGGCGACAGCCGCGTGTCGGTCATCGGCCTGTTCAATAATATCAACCAGCAGAATTTCTCGTTCGAGGACATCCTCGGCGTGTCGGGTTCCGGCGGCGGCCGCCGCGGCGGTGTCGGACAGTACATGGTGCGTCCGCAGAGCGGCGTGGCGTCGGTGAACGCCATCGGCGTCAACTACTCCGACACATGGGGCAAACGCGACCAGGTGTCGTTCCAGGGCAGCTATTTCTTCAACAATACCGATACGAAGAACCAGTCCACGGTGGACAAGTGGTATGAATCCCCCATGCCGG
>OIBU01000559.1_pt1 | contig 12414 bp, 10 predicted proteins | sample 1581111 | NCBI WGS metagenome assembly OIBU01 (sample SAMEA3882508, study PRJEB24775) | human gut metagenome | biome: human-associated habitat; feature: intestine environment; material: feces | place: Netherlands | collected 2009/2010 | reverse complement strand
AAGAGCAGCGGAAAGGATCTCAACAACCGTAGAGTATCCGTATCCCTTATATCCTCCGGTTGTCTCACCAAATCCACCGAGAGGAGCAAGTGCTGCCTGCTGGCTTCTGATCTTCTTAAGGATCTCTGCACTATCTGTAAGCTCCTCTCCTTCTCTGGAAATAACAAGACCCTTAGGAGTATCATGGTTGATACGTGCGTAGTATTCGATCTTGCCATTCTGGATAACAGATGTTGCACAGTCCAGTGTAAACGGGAACGGCTCATCTGTAGGCATACTAAATGTCAGTGGGTTGGTTCCAAGCATATTCTCAACACCAAATGTCGGTGCAACGGATGGTCTTGCGTTGGTACCGCTGATACCGATCATATTCTCTTTTGCTGCGAGACCTGTCCAGTAGCCTGCGATTCCATAATGGGAAGAGTTACGGACTGCAACCATACCCATGCCGTATTTATGTGCCTTTTCGATACACATGTCCATAGCCTTCTTGCTGGCTACCATTCCCATACCATCGTTGGCATCAATAACTGCAGTTGTTGGTGTCTCTTTGATGATATCAATCTTTGTTACCGGATTTAAGATTCCGGCTTTGATACGATCAATGTAGATCGGTTTGAAACGGTTGCAACCATGGCTCTAAATTCCACGTCTGTCACTCTCAAGAAGTACATCAGAGCAAAGTCTTGCGTCTGCTTCTGGAACTCCTACTTTTTCAAATACAGCTGTCATAAAATCATCTGCGAGCTGCCAGGGAATAAAAGGTCTTGTTTCTTTCTCCATTGTAAAAATCCTCCATATACATTATTATAGTTTTTTTATTTTACTTATATAGATCTGCAGCAGGACCCCCTCCTGCCGGAGATTTCAAATTTAGCCTGCCTCCTGTATGCACCTCACAGAAAGCGTCTTTACATCGCAGTGTCAATCCTCGTCTGCCACTGCTCTTCCTCTGTCCGGATAATTGGTAATGATGGAGTTTACTCCCCATTTCTTCATCCTTCTCATATCCTCTTCCTCGTTTACAGTCCAGACATTCACCCCGATCCCGTTCTGGGAACAGCTGCGTACATGTTCTTCCTTCAGGTATTCCAGATTCGGATGATAATACTGCACATCACAGGTTCTTGCATAAACCCCTGCATTATCCACATATTTCTCTACCAGAAAGCCTCCTGCAATAGTCTCATCACTCTGTCTGCACAATACAATGGATGCGTTATTGAAAGAGGAAAGGATGATCCGATCCTCCAGACCATATTCGCAGATCATATCAATGACCTTCTCTTCCATACCACCATAATAATAAACACTGTTCTTCAGCTCGATGTTTGTAATCAGATCTTCCTCCTCTGCCATCCACTCCAAATACTCTCTCAGAGTCGGAATCTGAAGCCTGCCGAATTTTCCGGCAAACTTATCCGGATAACTGCAATCCAGTTTACACAGCTCAGCATATGTAAGATCATAGATATATCCGTTTCCATCTGTGGTACGGTCAACCTTCTCATCGTGCATGATCACCGGAACCAGATCCTTGGTCAGCTGCACATCAAGCTCGATTCCCTCGCAGCCAGCCTCCACAGCCTTCTGAAACGCCAGCATTGTATTCTCCGGATATTCTCCGCTGAAACCACGATGTCCAAATACTTTCATTCTAATCATCCTCCATTCAATGCATTACATCGTTATGAGCATTTTTGCTAATTCATATTTCTGATTATATCATAACGTTTATTTATTTTCAACATTTTTTATCGATTCTTATATATTTTTTTGTTATTTTTTAATTAATTATTCTTTTAAGCACTAATATTTTTTGTGCATTTTGTATATTTTATTTCATGACAAACAAAGCGATAAAAAAGCCTTTTCAGGTTTATTTTATTCGCTTTGTCTGCCGGAGGGCTGACATATTATAAGCATACAGATTGCCATATATCCTTTGCAGATCACTGTATGATCTGCTTCACATTTCCTGTAGCCACGATATCCACGCCTGTGCCTGCTACATTCTCCAGGATCACGTCCCCGATCTGAACCGGCGCTTCCACACATACATCCCGCAGCGTTTCCACACAGTCAAAAATCTTTCCTTTCGGAATATCCTGTGCTGTCTTTACTGACACCACCGGCATGCTTCCATTCTTCACACGCACGGTCGTTGTCACGATCCTGGTCGGATCTGTCACTTCCTTCACTGCATATTCCGCACCTTTTTTACAGGTATTTCCTGTGACGGAAATGATCTCTTTTCCATCCATTTCCACCAGAAGGGCGCATCCCATAGGACATCCGATACAAGTAAGATTTCTTTTTTCCATTTTCATCACTCCTCCACCTGGATCACAAGTTCATGTTTATCCTGTTTCTGTTTTCCTTCCAGAATGGAAAGAAGCTGCTCTTTTTTCAATTTGATCTGTTCCATCTCTCCGGGTGCTGCCACCTGTTTTTTTCTGGAAAAGATCCGTTCTCCATCCAGATATGCACGGATGTAACAATTTTTATATACATTTCCCACACGGAAGCGGACCAGCTGCTCCTCCGCCATATGACCGATACGGATCTCAGACGGCACTGTATAGCGGACTCCGTTTTGGGGCGAAAGCGTGATTTTTATCTCTTCCGGTATTTTGTCCTCTCCATTGTTGTTTATATAGAGAGCCGCATTTCTTCCTGCATTGCCGGCTTCCTCCGAAACAAAATCCACCAGATCATGAACATGAAGAACATTTCCGCAGGCAAAAATACCTTCTACATTTGTCTCCAGACTTTCGTTTACCACCGGTCCGGAAGTCACATTGCTCAGCTTCACACCTGCCTGTCCGGAAAGCTCATTCTCCGGGATCAGACCAACAGAAAGAAGAAGCGTATCGCATTCAAAAAATTCCTCTGTACCGGGAATCGGGCGTCTGTTTTCATCTACCTCTGCAAGAGTGATTCCTTCCACGCGCTCTTTTCCTTTTATGTCAACCACTGTATGGCTAAGCTTCAACGGGATTCCAAAGTCATCCAGGCACTGCACAATATTTCGCTTCAGGCCTCCGGAATATGGCATCAGCTCTGCTACAGCCTTAACCTCCGCACCTTCCAAAGTCATACGTCTGGCCATGATCAGTCCGATATCACCGGATCCCAGGATCACTACCTTTTTTCCCGGCATAAAGCCTTCCATGTTTACAAGACGCTGTGCTGTTCCTGCAGAATAAATGCCTGCCGGACGATATCCCGGAATGTTCAGTGCGCCTCGCGGTCTCTCTCTGCAGCCCATGGCAAGGATCACAGCTTTTGCCCGGATCTGATACATTCCCTCCTGGCGGCTCATGGCAGTGATCACCTTATCCTGGCTGATATCCATGACCATGGTGTTCAGCCGGTACTCGATCTGCTGCTCTTTTACCATCCGGATAAAACGTGCCGCATATTCCGGTCCTGTCAGCTCCTCCTGAAATGTATGAAGGCCAAATCCATTGTGGATACACTGATTCAGGATCCCGCCCAGTTCCTTATCACGTTCCAGGATCAGGATACTCTCTGCTCCCTCTTTCTTTGCAGCCAGGGCTGCTGCCAGTCCTGCAGGGCCTCCGCCTATGATCACGATATCTCTCTTCACCATAATCTTATCATTCATGGTTCTCGCCCTCCTCTGCAATTTTCTTGTTGATTCCTTCGATCAGTCTGGAAGCTCCGCCTGTTTTTGTGATCTCCTCCATGGAAATGCCAAGCTCTCGGCTGAGGATTTCCATTGTTCTGGGAGAGCAGAAGCCTGACTGACATCTTCCCATTCCTGCTCTTGTACGACGTTTTACTCCGTCCAGGGATTTCGCTCCAAGCGGTCTCCGGATCGCATCCAGGATCTCTCCCTCAGAGATCATCTCACATCTGCAGATGATATTTCCATATTCCGGTGATCTTTTGATCAGCTCATTTCTTTCTTCCAGAGAAAGCTCTGACGGATCCAGGATCCCTTTTCTCACCGGATCAAAATCCGGATTTACTTCCGGATGTAATTTTTCTTTTACGATGTCAGCAACCATACAGCCAATGGCCGGTGAGCTGGTAAGTCCCGGGGATGCGATTCCTGCACAATCGATAAATCCGGGGGCATCCTCCACCTCTTTGATCACAAAATCCATACCGTCCTCGATAGCTCGAAGCCCTGCAAAGCTTGTGATCACCTTCCGCAGTGGAATATCCTTTACTGTTTTCCGGGATTTGACACTTACTTCCTCCATCCCCTCTGAGGTAGTCGCTGTTTCCTCCCGATCCTCCAGATCCGTAGCTGTAGGCCCGATCAGAAGATTACCGTGAACAGTCTGTGTTACCAGAACTCCTTTTCCGCTCTTATTTGGAAGTGCAAAGATCGTATGATTCACATGTGCTCCTGCACTTTTATCAAGAAGCATATACTCACCCTTACGAGGAGTGATATGCAGTTTTTTCTCACTTACCATATTATGAAAAACATCCGCATAGACACCGGCAGCATTGACGATACAGCCTGTCTCAAAATCACCTTTTGAGGTTTCCACAACAAAACCTTTTTCCTGTTTTCGGATGTTCTTTACTTCTGTGTCAAATTTAAATTCCACACCATTGTTATATGCATTCTCTGCCATTGCAATGTTCAGCTCAAAGGGACAGACAATTCCGGCTGTCGGTGCATACAGCGCTGCCAGCACCTGATCAGACAGATTCGGCTCCATGGCAAGTGCCTCTTCTCTGTCAAGGATCCTCAGTCCCTCTACTCCGTTTTTCAGTCCTCTTTCACGCAGCTTATGCAGCATAGCAATTCCATTCTCAGTTGTACAGACAGTCAGTGAACCAGTCTGTTTAAAAGGAAAATCCAGTTCCTTCGAAAGCTGTCCCATCATATTGCTGCCCTTCACATTCAGTTCCGCCATAAGGCTTCCCGGTTCTGCATCATAACCGGAATGAGCGATTCCGCTGTTTGCCTTGGAAGTTCCACAGCATACATCCTCTTCTCGCTCCAGAACGCAGATTTTCAGCCGATATCTTGAAAGCTCTCTCGCCGCTGCCGCTCCGGAAACTCCTGCTCCGATAATGATCACATCATACATAGATCTGTTTCTCCTTTCCTGTTTGCGGATCTTCTGAACTGTCCCCGGCTTTCTCTGCGCCGGAAACAGCAGAATATCCGTTGCAACACAAGCATTGCCGTCCGCAGGTATATATTCTGCGAGGAGTACTGCTTACGAACAGCAATCTTTCAAGTGAATATGCCATTATTTTTATGCCGTAACCCTTTGTAACCCTTGTAATCCTTTTGAAACATTAACATTTGCGCATAAAAATAGCCGACATAAAAACACACTTATTCATGTGTCTTCATGCCGGTCTCTGTTCTCAATGGCATTCTCTGTATTCAGCAAGCTGAATCAGATTCCTTCTTCACTTTGTATTCATTGTATCAGACTATTCTTCATATTTCAAGTGCATTTTTCGTAAAATACATCGTTTTTTCTTTAACATGCTCTTAACTTCACCAAAAGCCTGATAAATTTCATTGTATTCCCGATCATATTTCCTCCACAGAAATAACTCCTTCCTGCTGTCTTACCTCACGAAATACAGTATGGCGTGCTTTCCATTTGGCAGCCTCCATTGTTGCCTGGATCACCACACTCTGTGTTTTGGATCTCTTTTTGATGATAACTACGTTGGAGATCAGGATGTCCTCTTCCCGGAGCTTCTTTATGACCATACTCATCTTGTCTTCATTTTCAAACTCCATATATACGTCATAGGTATTGGAATGCTCTTCCACATAAACCTCTATATATTTCGCATATTTGAACACCAGAATAAGCCCCAGCGTGGTAAAGATCGCACCGCTGTAAAAGCCGATTCCCACAGCAAGTCCGATACACGCAGAAGTCCAAAGACTGGCCGCTGTCGTAAGACCGGATACATGTCTCTGTCCTGTCACAATGATAGTTCCCACTCCAAGAAAACCAATCCCGCTGACAACCTGTGCGCCAAGTCGTGCAGTATCTCCGATTCCTGCCCCATTAGAATATACATGGATAAAATCGCCCGTCATCATAACCAAAGTTGCCCCCATACAGACGATCATATGTGTTTTTACACCTGCCACACGCTTCTTCATTCCACGATCAATACCGATCAGACATCCAAGAAACATCGCAAGGATCAGCCGAAACAGCGTCGATCCCATATTTAAAGTGTGCAAATAATCCGATATTGCATTACATGCTCCGAGAATTCCGCCCATAAATTTGCTCCTTTCCTGTTGTAACATTATTTTCTGCCGGTGATAACGCCAATCGCGCATCACTTCATTTTGCCCTGCACGAACGCCGCAGGCCACACTCCCTCCATTCGAAAGCTGTCTAGTCAGCCGGACTCACTCCGTCCGTCTCACTACACAGTTTTTCATATGATCCTATACCCCGGATATACATGATCTGTAGTCTCACAGCATGTAAAACAGCAGGGATACCGGCGCCCGGCGGCGGTATCCCTATCTGTTGCTCTATCTACTGATCAGAGGGCATTCTGATTATTTAATAGACTCGTTATAGTTCTCGATCGCTTTGTTTACAGAAGCTGCAAGCTGATCAACAGCGTCCTGAGTTGTGAGCTTGCCATCATATACCTGCGGCATGATCTCGTTGAATGTAAGACGGGCTTCTGTCTGTACACCTGAGAGAACACCTGCTGTATTGCAGTTTACAGGAGAATCCTTCAGCTGGTTGATAGCTGTCTCGAAGTTCGGGTTTTCTTTGAGGTAAGCCTTCATATCCTCTGTCTCATAAGCTTTCTCGTTGATTGCAAAGTATCCTGTACCCATGGACCATTTAGCCTGTACATCAGGAGTTGTGATGTACTCAATGAATTTCCATGCTGCATCTTCGTTAGCTTCGTTGCCTGTATCTGTAAGCCACAGGGATCCACCACCGATGATAACGCCGCCTTCATCATTCTGCTCGATTCTCGGAAGATATCCTGTACCAACTTCGAACGGAGAAGAATCAACTGCATTTTTCAGGATAGCAGTAGACTCGATGATCATGCCAACCTGTCCGGAGAAGAATGCTGTCTGAGTATCTGCTGTTGTTGTTCCGTAATCTTCGAAATATCCGGAATCATACAGCTTTTTCCACATATCAAATACTTTCAGGCCGCCGCCGTTGGAATCAAAATCAACAGCTGTAACTGCCTCTGTACGTCCATTGTCATTATTTCCGTATGTTACACCAAGTCCTGCAAGCTGCTGCTCAAAGAACCATCCGTAAATAGCCTGTGAATAACCAACCGGAGCTGCTCCGCTCTCTACGATCTTCTTGGCATCCTCAAGAACCTCATCATAAGTTGTCGGCGGAGTTTCAGGATCAAGTCCTGCTGCCTCAAATACGTCTTTGTTGTAATACAGCATAGGTGTGGATACGTTAAATGGCATTGCATACTGCTTGCCGTCTACGGTATAGTAGCTGCTGATAACCTCCATAACAGAGCTCTTATCATAGCCTGTGCTCTCAAATTTGTCTTCTACAGGAATGACAGCACCACTGTCATACATGAACTTTGTTCCTACGTCATACATCTGGCAGACATCCGGAAGACCGGAGTCACTCTGCATAGCAGCTTTCAGTTTTGTGATGGTATCATCATAGGTTCCCTGATACTCAGCTTTAATCTCGATCTCATCCTGGGATGCGTTGAAATCATCCACGATCTGCTGAAGCACCTCACCGTTTGTGCCGCCCATTGCATGCCAGAATGTAAGTGTTGTTTTCTCAGCTGCACTTACTGAGCACGGAGCTGCCAGAGATGCAGCCATGATTCCTCCTAAAAGAATCGCCATCCATTTTTTGTTGTTCATATAGAAACCCTCCTTTTATAATGGTCCGACCCGCCCCAATACAGGTCGGACAAATTAACATTTTTGCTACTTGCTCTTATGTGATTGGATCAACCCTTAACAGCACCTGCTGTCAGACCACTGATCATCTGCTTCTGACCAATGATAAATACAAGGATCGACGGAATCAGGATAACCATAGCACCAGCCATAACCGGTCGGAAGTCTGTTGCCTCAGCCCCCTGAAGCATACCAAGACCGATCTGAACTGTTCTCATATTTACACTGTCAGTTACAAGCAGTGGCCACAGATAGTAATTCCAGCTCTGAAGGAATACATAGATGATCAGAGCACCCAGTGATGGTTTGATAAGCGGAACACCGATGGTATATAAGAACTTGAAATTTGTACATCCGTCAATCTCTGCCGCCTCATGGATCTCCTTCGGCAGTGTCAGGAATGCCTGGCGCATGTTGAATACCGCAAAAGCTGCTGCTGCATTAGGAAGGATCAGCGCTGCGTATGTATTACGGATACCCCAGTCAGCAATAGTCAGGTAGTTTGCGATGATGATCGCCTGGCTCGGGATCATCATGGTTGCCAGCATAATATAGAACAGGACCTTTTTGCCTTTGAACTCCATCATTGCAAAAGCATATGCTGCAAGAGCACCTGTGACAACCTGAGCAAATGTGATAACACCGGATACGATCAGTGAGTTCTTAATGAAGGTAAAGAACGGTGCAAGCTGAAATGCTCTTGTGTAGTTCTCGATAGTCAGATGGGACGGCCAGAACTTTCCGCCATAGATCTCCTTCAGATCCATCATACTAACATTGAAACAGTAGATAACAGGAACAATAATAATAATTGCAAAAATAATATTCAGCGCATACATCGCCACTTTTACATATGGTTTTTCTTTCATCAGTAGGTCACCTTCTTTTCCAGTCTAAACTGCAGTGCAGTCAGGATGATCAAAATAACAAACAGAATTACGGATTCTGAACAGGCCACACCGAAACGGCTGTTGATAAATGCCTCCTGGTAAATCTCATACACGATAACGTTGGTACTCTCTGCCGGTCCGCCCTGGGTCATCATCTTGAACTCTGCGTATGCCTGTACGGAGTTGATGACATTGATGATGAGAAGGAAGAACAGTGTCGGAGAGATTGACGGAATCGTTACATGACGGTGCTTCTGGAAGAAATTCGCTCCATCCAGGGCAACGCTCTCATAAAGCTCAGCCGGTACACTCTGGATTGCTGCAGTAAGGTAAATGAAATTCATACCGATCGCCATCCATACACTAACGATCGTAACTGCGATCAGTGCATATTTCTTATCTGTCAGCCATCCGATATGAGTTCCGAGAGCCCTGTTCAGGATACCCAGAGAGCTGTGGAAAATAAACATGAACACTACAGATGCCGCTGCTGCGGAAATAGCCATCGGAAGTGCATATACAGTACGGAAAAATCCCTTTGCCCTGATCTTCTCTGTACTGATGATCGCCAGTATAAAACCGATCATAATAGAAAGGATAACTCGCATAACAGAGAATTTCAGTGTTGTCACCAAACTGTTAAGGAACGTTCCATCTGTAAAAATATTCGTATAGTTGTCAAGTCCTACATACTGTGCCACCTGACCAAGAGGTGTGGTTCTGGCAAAGCTCAGCTGGATCGTCTTAACGAACGGCCAGAATACAAACAGTATAAAAAGGATCATTACAGGAACCAGATAGAGATAAGGCTCCACTGTCCTGAAAAAAGATTTTTTACTTTTCATTGTATATCACCTGCTTTTCATAAATTTACGTACTACCGATCAGCTGCATCATCACGATATCTCTGTCCCCCTGACAGTGCTGATCATGTTGCTCATTACACATTCTGCTGAAAAACATTTCCGTTATATCTTCCAGCAATTACCCCAATACATTAAGCAAAACTCTCATTTACGTTCTGCTGTCAAAAATGCCCTCTCACTACCCTCCTTTGTATTTGCGTGTTTGTTATCTTTACCAACTTTTCACCAAATGATAACATATTTCTTGCATATAATCAACAGTTATTTTTCTATTTTTCAATATTTCTTTATTTATTTTATACAATTATCATTTAATAACAATTATTTTTTTATCTATTTTATACAATTTACCGTACCTCAATAAGGCAATCCATTCTGATCACCTTCCATAAAAAATTAGATAAAAAAATCGGCAGAAAATAACGCATCCTTCGATGCATATCTTCTGCCGTTCTCTCTTCTCAATGGCATCATCTGTTTTTATACAAAACAGACACAATCTCAACTTGTTAACCCAGATTATACAGTAAAATCCACTATAAATCAAGACCAAACACGTATTTTTTATGCAAATCTTATAAATACTTTTTTCACAAGCAATCCATTTCATTACACGGAAATTGTCTTTAACTCACAGCTGTTGTGGAACAATTACACTTTTTTCTTCCTGTACCAGGATATTAAATACAAAACTATACCAAAAATTATCAAAAATGGAGCAACTGCCACCAAAACAGTTGTTAAAAGTATCACAATTAACGCTGCAATGGCGATCACGATTGCCTTCCCATACCATGTGCTCAGATCCAGTTTAAAGCTTCTTGCCTTTCCGGCACTGCTCTCCGTCCCATTATCCGCATAATCATCTGCACCGTAGCTCTCTTCAGAATAACCGGACTCATCATAAACAGCTGCACTGTCATCTGTATCGATCAAAGTCTTGGCGATCAGCCTGGGATCCCCCAGTTCTGCCAGAACATCTGATTCACTTCGGCCGTTCCGGACCTGAGACTGAATGTAATCCTCATAATACCGCACATGAGCCGCAGCTCTCCCCTGGGTCATCTGTCCGGACAGCTGCCCCCGTAAAACCTCAAGAAACTCTCTTCTGCTCATAAATATGTCAAACCTTTCTTATGAAATATAATGAAAAAAACAAAACTCAAAACAACTCCAGAAACCTCACCTTGAAAACTTCTGCAAATTCTTTTTTAATACTCTCTTAAAATTTTTCTCATTATACCATAACCCATAAATTTAAATCAGAAACAAATCATAAAATTTTGATTAAAAAATAAAAAATCATAGTACAGCGCAAAGGGCGGTTCATTTCCGGATGCCGCCAAAGCCGCATTCGGAAACGAATCGCCCTCCATGACGTTCGTTATGCCGTCAAAAATCACTCAACATGAACAGCCCCTGTACTCCTGATATTCATCGGATAGACATTTTCCCTTCCAACATACTGAGCCATATAGTCCACATACGCATCTGCGTTCTCGATCGGAAGCACGCACATGATAACGCCTGCAAAACCACCACCATGAACTCTGCAGATACCAGCACCGATCTTATTCAGAAACAGCTTGGTAAGCGCCAGACTCAACGTGATCTTCTGCTCCTTGCAATTCTGCAGAGAATAACAGTTCTGCAGCCACTCCCAGGAAGAATTACCGGACTCCTCAAGAAGACGCAGGAATCCCTCACCGTCTTTATTCTCAACAGCCTTCACAGCATCTGCAACACGTCTGTTCTCTTCATAAAAATGCATCGCACGAAGAACAGCACGGTCATTCGGAATATCTTTCACATGTGCCAGAAGATTCTCCATATTGGACTCACAGAGAAGCTCTACGCCCATAGCCTTCGCAGCCTCACGCATCTCCATAGGAATAGAAGAATATTCCTCACTGAGATCTGCATGGCCCTTACCGGTATTTACGATCACAAGTCTGCAGCCCATATCCTCAAAGGAAAATGCGATCTTCTCACAGCTGATATTCTCTTTATCAGAGAAATCCAGAAGGATCGGGCCGCCGGCAGCACAAGCCATCTGGTCCATCAGACCGGAAGCCTTTTTCCAGTAAACATTCTCAGCATACTGACCTGCTCTCGCATACTCGCCATACTCCAGCTTACCTTCATTAAAGAAATAATTGGTGATCGCACATACAAGCATCTCAAAGGAAGCAGAAGAGCTTACACCTGCAGCGGCAATAACCTTGGTGGAAACATAAGCGTCAAATCCACCGGTAGCATAGCCTTTTTTCTGCATATACTCCATAATACCTGCAACAAGAGCATCTGTACCTTTTGTATAGGTTTCTGTGCTGAGCTTGTCAAGATCAACAACTACTTCCTGTTTGTAACCCTCACTGATCATATGGATCACATTGGTTCCGTTTGGATAAGCAGCACCGATGGTATCCAGATCGATACTTGCCGCAATGATCTGACCGCCGTTATGATCCACATGGTTGCCAATGATCTCCGTACGGCCCGGAGCAGTAAAAAACTCTGCCTTGTCATGATGATATTTCTTCTCGAAATTCACAGCAAGATTGGTATAACGGGCGCTGCTCTCCTCTGTCTCGCCATAGATTTTTTTCAGCACTTCTGCTGCCGGAATTTTAATTGTTCCCATTTTCATTTCCTCCTGTTACCCATGGGTGGGCGAACGAATATGTATTTTCATATTTTTCTCTCTATCGGCAAGCCACCGCGCGGTGGGCGGCAGTTCTTGCCATCAGGT
>OIBU01000549.1_pt1 | contig 12563 bp, 10 predicted proteins | sample 1581111 | NCBI WGS metagenome assembly OIBU01 (sample SAMEA3882508, study PRJEB24775) | human gut metagenome | biome: human-associated habitat; feature: intestine environment; material: feces | place: Netherlands | collected 2009/2010 | reverse complement strand
CTGCCGGAGCGGTGCTTAAGCCGCAAGGCGGGAATTGTGCGGTGTTGCCTTAATTATTCTTTCCAAAACAAACACAAGGCCCGGTGCATCTTAAACCATGCACCGGGCCCCGCCTTATCTCCAATTCCTAATTGCTAATTTCTCATTTCTAATTAAAAACGAAAACTCCTCCCGCCTAACTTACCGCATCGCTTCTTCATACTTTCTCACAATGTCTTTCAGCGCCTCAAGGCCAATGGTGTAATCCTCCGGTGTGTCCAGCGAATGGTTGCCGCCCTCCACAAAATAGGTAGTGATGGCGGGGTCCTGCTCCAAAGCACGGCGCAGTGCGGCACCGCCCAACGGGTCCGCAGTGCCGGTGGCGTGCCAGGCGGGCATCCCGGCGTAAAGCGGGGCATACTCCCACGCAAGGGGCGTTAATTGCAGCAGGGTCACATGGTATTCCGGGTGGGCCTTTACCCAACCGGCGGCCACCATCGTGCCAAAGCTCTTGGCAATGCAGATGTACCGGTCATACCCGGCAGGAATCTGCGTCATGGCGTCCTGCGCGGCACCGGGGTAGCTTTTGGCGGCGCTGGCCTGCGGCGTTTCCTCGTGGGGGAACAGCTGGCTGTACTGCACCACCATGCAGTCCAACCCCTGCCGGCGGGCAACCTTGGCGGCATAATACAGCAGCGGTTTGTCCGGCCCGTAGCCAAAGCCGGGAAACAAAACAACCAGCTTTTTCTCGTTCTGCATCACTTTACAAGCACCACATAGTTTTCTTTGCGCGGGGCAGGGGCCTTTTTGCCGCCCTCGGCAGCATAACCCAGGATGCAGTTGCCCACGCCGCGCAGGTTTTCGGCATTGGGCACACCCCACTTTTTCAGCAGGGCCTGGCCCTCGGCGGTTTCAAACATTTCCTTTGCGCGGTGGATCCAGCAGGCGGAAAGCCCCACGCTCTCGGCGGCGTTCAGCATGTTGCCCATCACCAGGCTGCCGTCCTCCACACAGGTGGGGATGGTTTTATCCACCAGCACAACGGCAACGCAGGGCGCACCATAGAACGGGTCGCCATTGCCGCCCATCGCGGCGGCGTTCATCTTGCTCAAAGTATCGCGGTCGGCCTTGTTCTGTATGCAGACAATCACCGGGCTCTGGCGGCCCATGCCGGTGGGGGCCCAGGTGCCGGCTTCCAGCACGGCGTTCAGTGCTTCCGGCTCCGGCATCTTGTCCAGGTAGCAGCGGCAGCTGCGGCGGGTTTTCATGGTATTCAAAACTTCATTGGTCATGGTAGTGCCATCCCTTTCATTTAATATTGCAGCTTTATTATACCATAGGGATGCAAGCAGATAAAACGTTCCTGAAAGTAAAATAAAATTTTTCCTGAATGGAAAAATACGGTATGGTGTGCCACACCGCGCCGTGGTATGCTGGAAGCACACAAGGGAGGGCATAAACCATGAAACTGATGTTTGCACAAAATACCGCGCAGCAGCGCGCTGCCGCCCGTACTGAACAGCAGGCGTAGCGCCGGGCAGCTGCCTGCAAAAATACCCTTGCCGCCCGCCGCTTGGCGGTTTATCAGGCCCGGCGGGCAGAATGGCAGGCAGGCCAACCCCTGCGCTGACGGCAAAGGGGCAGGGGAGAGCGCGCCGCCGCTGCGTGCGATAATTTATGAATAGCATGTAAAATCATACAGAATCATGGAAGGCCAGCCTTTTTCGGGCTGGTCTTATTTTTTGCGCCATGGTATAATGTCCCTAAGTCACGAACAAAACTGTAGAATAAGGAGAGAACGAACCCATGAAATTTTCCGAAATGCCCTATGAGCGCCCGGACATGAGCACCCTGAAAGAACAGTTTGCCGCACTGACCGAGCGTTTGCAGAACGCCCCCGACTATGCCGCTGCCCGCGCCGCTTTTTTGGAGGAGCAGGTGCTGAACAAGCATGTGGATACCCTGTTCACCCTGGCCAGCGTGCGCCATACCATTGATACGCGGGATAAGTTCTATGATGAAGAGATGGAATTTGCCAACAGCGCCATGCCGCAGATCCAGCAGTGGCAGGATTCCTGGACCGCCGCCATGCTGGCAAGCCCCTACCGCAAAAACTTTGCCGAAGAATACGGCGACCTGATGTTTGTGAACGCCGAAATTGAGCGCAAGGCATTCTCGCCCGATATCATGGAGGAACTGCAGCAGGAAAACGAGCTGACCCAGCAGTATGGCAAGCTGCTTGCCAGCGCACAGATCCCGTTTGAAGGCGGGGTGTACACTCTGTCCCAGCTGAGCCCGTTCAAGAATGACCCGGACGATGCCCGCCGCCTGGCCGCCTGGAAAGCCGAGGGCCAGTGGTATAAGGACAACCAGAAACAGCTGGATGATATTTATGACAAGCTGACCCACCTGCGGGATAAGATGGGCAAAAAGCTGGGGTACGAGGGTTACACCACCCTGGGCTACTACCGCATGGGCCGCAACTGCTATACCAAAGCGGATGTAGAAAAGTTCCGTGCCGCCGTGGTCAAGTATCTGGTGCCGCTGGCGGACAGCATCTACCGTGAGCAGGCCAAGCGCCTGGGCAAGCAGTACCCCATGAGCTTTGCCGATAATGCCCTGATGTTCCGTTCCGGCAACCCCGCCCCCTGCGGCGATGCCGATGCCATTCTGGCCCAGGGTAAAAAATTCTATGAGGAACTTTCGCCCGAAACCGGCATCTTCTTTAACACCATGCTGGACAATGAGCTGCTGGACGTGCTTTCCACCCCCGGCAAGGCGGCGGGCGGCTACTGCACCAGCCTGTGGGATTATCAGGTACCGTTCATTTTTGCCAACTTCAACGGCACCCAGCATGACGTTGAGGTGGTCACGCATGAAGCGGGTCATGCCTTTGCCGCATACACCAACCGTGACCGCGTGCCGTATTCCACTGTGTGGCCCAGCATGGAAGGGTGCGAAGTCCACTCCATGTCGATGGAATTCTTTGCCTGGCCGTGGGCGGAGGGCTTCTTTGGCAAGGATACCCGCAAGTTCCTGTACAGCCACCTGGCCGGTGCGCTGACCTTTATCCCGTATGGCACCATGGTGGACCATTTCCAGCATATCGTGTACGAAAAGCCGGACCTGACCCCTGCCGAGCGCCACGCCGCCTGGAAAGAACTGCTGGGCATTTATATGCCGTGGATGAAGCTGGACGGCGAGATCCCGTTCTACAGCGAGGGTGAGGGCTGGCAGCGCCAGAAGCATATTTACGAAAGCCCCTTCTATTATATTGACTACTGCCTGGCACAGACCGTCAGCCTGCAGTTCTGGGCCATGCTGCAAAAGGACCGCGCCAACGCGTGGGAGCACTACATGGCATACACCCGCCAGGGCGGCAGCCGCGTGTTTACTGAGCTGCTGAAAAACGCCGGTCTGGACAGCCCCTTTGAGGAAAGCTGCCTGCGCGGCGTGTGCGAAACGGCCAAGCAGTGGCTGGACAGCTATGACCTGACGGGGATCGAATAATGCAGCAAAAGAAAACCCGCCGTGGGCGGGAATACCTGAATGACTTCCGCAGGGATGTCAACGGCAGCTACCTGTACCAGGGCAGCTACCGCCGCTATACCGGCAGCATGCCGTATGCCAAACTGCGGGGCCTGCTGTGGGCGCTGTGCGGCGGGGCACTGGCGGCGCTGGCGGCGGCGGGCATGGTGCCCGCGCCGGGGGCCATGCAGCAGTTTTATGTACTGCTGCCGTATGCCGGGGCGCTGGTGGCTGGCATCAGCGCGGTGTGGGCGCTGGCCCGCATGAGCCGCGGCGGGGCACGCCTGCGCAGCTATGTGTATGAAGAAACGGTAGCCAAACTGCCGCTGCGCTGCCTGTTGACCGGGGTGTTCGCCGCGCTGGCTGCAGTAGGAGAGTGTATGGATGTGTTCTTGAACGGCGGACAAGGCGCTATCTGGTATGCAGTATTATTTGCAGCGCTGGCCGCTGCGGCTGCTGCGGCTGCTTTTGCCGCAGGGCACACCATCCGGGCGGCGGTTTATACCGAAGAATCCGACTCCGGGCGCGAAGAGTAAAAGACCTTGCACCATAACGCAGAATTTAGCCCGCTAAAGTGCGACGCGGAAGAATTTTACAAAATTCAGCGTGCTGTTATGGTTATCCTGCTGACTTTTATTTAGATGTTGCCAAAACGGCGTTTTTTGGTTGACAGAAATTGAAAATTACGATATTATAATATAGTTATTGGTGACATTTGTTTGCGGTGAGGGAACACCGCAAATGCGGAAAGGCTTAAGCCTTTCTTATTTAACACTCCTTTTGGTAGTGTTAAAATTGCCGCCATTACCAAAATGATTTGGGAGGTTATACAAACATGAAAAACACCAAGCAAGTGCTTGCACTGGCCATGGCTGTTGCAATGGCTGCGGGCCTGCTGGCTGGCTGCGGTTCTTCCGCTTCCAGCAGCGCTGAGTCTGTTGCTTCCGGCGAGGCTACCAGCGAAGCCGCTGCTACCGATACCGGCAGCAGCGATGGCACCCTGGTTCTGGCAGATACCGGCTTTGAGGGCAAGTTCAGCCCGTTCTTCGCCGCTTCTTCCGCTGACCAGCACGTTATCGACCTGACCAACATTGCCCTGCTGGGCGCTGACCGTAAGGGCGAAATGATCCTGAAGGGCATCGAGGGTGAGACCCGCGAGTACAACGGCACCGATTACACCTACTATGGCCCCGCTGACTGCGAAGTGACCGAGAATGCTGACGGCACCGTTACCTATGCCATCAACATGCGCGATGACCTGGTCTTTGCTGACGGCACCCCCATCACCATTGATGACGTCATCTTCAACCTGTATGTTTACATGGACCCGACCTATGACGGTTCCGCCACCCTGTACTCCATGCCCATTGCCGGCCTGGATGATTACCGCAGCAGCATGACCACCCTGTCCAAGCTGATTGCTGAGGCAGGCGAGGACAACACTGATAACAGCCTGTTCACCGCTGAGCAGCAGAAGGCTTTCTGGGATGCTGTTAACGAAGGCGGCACTGCATTTGCACAGGAGATCGTTGATAGCTGCGTTGCTGACGGTTACGCTGACGAAGGCGACGTTGCCGCTGCTGCTTCCGCTTGGGGCTTTGACGGCCTGGCCGCTGACGCTACCGCAAAGGATTTCTTCCTGGCTATCGCAGAAAAATATGACTGGAACTTTGCTTCCATGGAAGCTGAGACCGCAGGTTCTGCTCTGTCTGACCTGATTCCGGCTGATGTTTATGCTTACTCCACCACCGGTGTTGCCACCGGCGCTGACGTTGACACCGTTTCCGGCATTGTCAAGACCGGCGATTACAGCATGACCATCACCACCACCGAGCTGTCCAACTCCATGATCTACCAGCTGCAGCTGCCTATCGCCTCCCTGGATTACTATGGCGACCGCAGCCTGTATGATTACGACAACCACTCCTACGGCTTCAAGAAGGGCGACCTGAGCAAGGTTCGTTCCGTCACCAGCACCCCCCTGGGCGCCGGCGCTTACACCTTCAATAAGTACAGCGATGGCGTCATCTACCTGGATGCCAACCCCAGCTACTATCAAGGCGAGCCCGCTGCCAAGCACGTCAACATGAAGGAAACCCAGGAAGCCGATAAGATCACCGGTGTTCAGGCCGGCACCATCGACATTTCCGATCCTTCTTACTCTCTGGAAGCTGCCAACCAGATCGCTACCATCAATGGTGGTAATTCTGACCTCGACGGCTCTGTCATCACCACCCGTCTGATGGACTTCCGCGGCTATGGCTACATTGCCCTGAGCGCCAACAACGTTAAGGTCGGCAATGATCCCGCTTCTGAGGAATCCAAGAACCTGCGCAAGGCTATCATGACCGTGATTGCCGCTTACCGTGATGAGGGCATCAACTCTTACTACGGCGATACCGCAAGCGTTATCAACTACCCCATCTCCAACACCTCCTGGGCAGCACCCTCCGTTACCGACGACGGCTACAAGATCGCTTACTCTACCGACGTTGACGGCAACGAGATCTACACCAGCGATATGAGCGGCGACACCAAGTATGCTGCTGCTCTGCAGGCCGCCCTCGGCTACTTCGAAGCAGCCGGCTACACCGTTGAAAACGGCCAGCTGACCGCAGCTCCGGCTGGCGCCAAGATGGAATACACCGTCAACATCGGCGCTTCCGGCAACGGCGACCACCCCTCTTTCCAGGTTCTGACCAATGCAGCCGCTGCCCTCAAGACCATTGGCTTCACCCTGACCGTCAACGACCTGGCAAACGCTTCTGACCTGTACAGCTCTTATCAGTCCGGCGTTGCCGATGGCTGGGTTGCTGCATGGCAGTCCACCAACGACCCCGATATGTACCAGCTGTACGACAGCAAGGGTTCCACCAACTACTACGAGATCAACGATGCTGACCTGGACGAGCTGATCGAGACTGCCCGCCAGACCACCGATCAGGATGACCGTAAGGCCATGTACAAGGAAGCTATGGAGATCATCCTGGATTGGGGCGTTGAACTGCCGGTTTACCAGCGCAGCGAATCCGCCATCTTCTCCAGCGAGCGTATCGACACCGCTACCATCCCCAACGATCTGACCCCGTACTGGACTTACCAGTCTGAAATCAATACGATCGCTCTGAAGTAATTTCAGCGCAGCCTGTTGTTGAATTTATGGTGAGCAGCCGCTCTTGGTGCCGCACTGGTTCTGGGAGCGGTTGCTTGCTGTTAGTACAAACGGCGGCAGCATTTGCAGCCCAAATGTGGCCGTCCCATTCCCCCGGACAGTTCCCTCTGTCCGAGGGAGGGGGATGCCCATATTCGGTATCAAAGTAATGAGGTGTATCTGAAAACAAAGAAAATGACGGATGTTTCGCAAACATGAGGCGAATTTAAGGCAAAAAGCCGCAGGAATCCTTTGTGGATTCCAAGGCTTTTTAACGCAAAATTCAGTCGTGTTTGTAGAAACAGGCTAAGGCAACACCGCACAATTCCCGCCTGACGGTTTAAGCACCGCTCCGGCGGCTGCGGCACGGCATCTGCGTTGCCAAAATGCTCGATAAGACTCCAGTATTATCTGCGCTTTTGGCTTGGCATCTGCCGCACCTCGCTCGCCGTATCGGCACTTAGAATTATGCGGTATTGCCCTAAATTTTCGACTTTTTAGGTACACCATAGGCGAAGCTACAAGGCCCCGGCTCATGTGTATTTTGGAGCCATGCGGCGCAGCCATTAAAAACGCGGCCTCCCTGCCCGCGAAGGAAGGAACGATTTTTCAAGTGCGAAACTACGTCATCAAGCGTATCCTGCTTTCTTTTGTGATTCTGTTTTGCGTTACCTTCATCATCTATGTGATGATGCGCAGCCTGCCCAGCTCTTTTGCCGAGAACATGGCCATGCAGCTGTCCCAGGCACCGGGCGCAAAACCGTATCAGGAATGGCTGGATCAGCTCAACGCAGCCTATGGTCTGGATAAGGGCATCCTGCCCGGTTTCATGACCTGGCTGTCCAGCGCAGTGCACGGTCAGTTCGGTGACAGCTGGAAGTGGAATGTCCCTGTTGTTCAAAAATTCCAGGAAGTTATTGGTCTGTCTGTTGTCATGGGCGGCATCTCCTTTGTGGTGTCCATGATCATCGCTGTGCCCCTGGGCATCCTGGCTGCTACCAAACAGTATTCCCGTACCGATTACGTCATCACCGCTGTGGCTCTGGTGGGCATCTCTCTGCCCAGCTTCTTCTTTGCCACGCTGCTCAAGCTGCTGTTCTCTGTCAAGCTTGGCTGGTTTGACCTGTACGGCCTGGTCGGGCGTGATTATGCCCAGCTCAGCTCGTGGGGCCAGTTCTGTGACCGCGCCAACCATCTGGTGCTGCCCATCGTCACGCTGGTCATTGTTTCCATCGGCTCTACCATGCGTTACACCCGCACCAACATGCTGGAAGTGCTGAACGCCGACTATATCCGTACCGCCCGCGCCAAGGGCCTTTCGGAGCATGTGGTCATCTATAAGCACGCATTCCGCAACACCCTGATCCCGCTGGTTACCATCATCGGCGGTTCCCTGCCCGGCCTGTTCAGCGGTGCCTTGATCACCGAGACCCTGTTCTCCATCCCCGGCATCGGCTACATCTCTTACCAGTCCATGGTTGCGGGCGATATCCCGTTCACCATGTTCTACCTGTCCTTTATGGCGGTGCTTACCCTGGTCAGCAACCTGCTGACCGACATCATGTACGCAGTGGTTGACCCGCGCGTGCGCATTTCTTAAAGAAAGGAGACTGCACCCATGAGTGAGAATACCCAGAACAACACCCCCAAAAAGGAGCAGTACTCCCTGAACGATGACCGCCGCGTTAAGGTGCTTTCGCCCGGCGCGCTGGTTGCCAAGCGGTTCTTCCGCAACCGTCTGGCCGTTGTGGGCCTGACGATGCTGCTTGCCATGTTCGTCTTTTCCTTTATTGGCGGCGTGGTCAGCCCTTACGGCCAGGACCAGCAGTTCTACACCTACACTCAGATGTCCAAAGAGTATGTGGGTGTGACCCGCAACGATAAACTGCGCTTTGTTGTTGCCGATGGCCAGGAGTTCGGCTCCATTGCCCAGAGCAAGGGCAACGAGGCCATCAAGAAGGGTGAAGAGACCTTTACCTATAAAGATAACGATTACGAAGTGGAAAACCTGAGCGAGGACCTGTACGTCTTCCGCCAGGGCCGCACTGTGCTGGCTTATGCCGCTAAGGATATGGTCACCGCAGCGGACGGCGTGGCCGAGCTGAGCTTTGATGCCAAGCTGGCCGCCCTGACTGCCCAGGCAGCAGGGGAGACCACCTTTACTGCCGATGGCCAGGACTATGCGCTGGATGACGACGGCAATATCACCCAGAGCGGCAGCGAAGTTGCCTACATCGGCCGCTTTGTCGTTTCCGCTGCTGATGCCAGCGTGGTCATCAGCCGTGACTTCCGCGACCGCCTGGAAGAAGCCATTGACGATAATATTACCGAGTTCACCTACACCGATGCCGACGGCAACGAAGCCGAGTATGACATCGTGTACGATGCCAGCACCGGCGTTTGGAGCGTGAAGCAGATGACGGAAACCTATGTGTTTGACCGTTACGCAAGCCCCAACAAGGAGCACTGGCTGGGCACCGATACCAACGGTATGGACATGCTGACCCGCCTGATGTACGGCGGCCGCGTTTCCCTGATCATCGGCTTCATTGTTGTTGCGATCGAAGGCTCCATCGGTATTGTCATGGGCGGTATCTCCGGCTACTTCGGCGGCTGGGTGGATAACCTCATCATGCGTATCGTGGACGTTTTCTACTGCCTGCCCTCCATGCCCATCATCATCATTCTGGGCGCTGCCATGGACGCCATGCGCATTGACTCCTGGACCCGTATGATGTACCTGATGCTGATCCTCGGCTTCCTGGGCTGGCCCGGCATTGCCCGCCTGGTCCGCGGCCAGATTTTGTCCCTGCGCGAGCAGGAGTTCATGACGGCAGCCGAAGCCTGCGGCATCAGCGCATGGCACCGCATCTTCCGCCACCTGATCCCCAACGTTATCCCGCAGCTGATTGTTACCTGCACCATGAGCCTTGGCTCCACCATCTTGACGGAAGCCACCCTGTCTTTCCTGGGTCTGGGCGTTAAGTACCCGTTTGCATCCTGGGGCAACATCATCAACGATGTCAACAACGCTTATGTTATGACCAACTATCTGTTCATCTGGGTCCCGGCCGGCATCTGCCTGCTGATCACGGTTCTGGGCTTCAACTTTGTGGGCGATGGCCTGCGCGATGCCTTTGACCCCAAGATGAAACGCTGATGAAAGGAGACACACACGATGGCTAAACAACAGGACGGTTACCTTTCCGCCAAGGAGTCGCGGCGTATCTCCAAAGAAAACCGCCGCATTACGGACCAGTACGAAAAACAGCGCAAGCGCAAGAATGTGCCGGAATCTGAGTATCTGACCCAGATGAAAAACCCGGAAAACGCTGTTGAATTTGATAACCTGCACACCTATTTCTTTACCGATACCGGCGTGGTAAAAAGCGTGGACGGTGTTTCGTTTGAAGTTCCCGTGGGTAAAACCGTGGGCGTTGTGGGCGAATCCGGCTGCGGCAAATCCGTTACCAGCCTTTCGCTGATGCAGCTGCTGCAGCGCCCCCAGGGCCAGATCGTTCAGGGCGAGATCCGCCTGAACCTGGGTAATGGCAAAGCCTATGATGTTGCCAAAACTCCCGGCACGGTCATGCAGCACCTGCGCGGCAACTATATTTCGATGATCTTTCAGGAGCCGATGACCAGCCTGAACCCGGTGTTCCGCATCGGTGCTCAGATTGATGAAGTCATTGCTCTGCATGACGGCGAAGGCAAGAGCAAAGAGGACATCAAAAAGCGCACCGTTGAAATGCTGGAGATGGTTGGCATCGCCAACAGCCAGGGTGTATATGAGATGTACCCGCATGAGTTGTCCGGCGGTATGCGCCAGCGTGTCATGATCGCCATGGCATTGGCCTGCAACCCCAAGGTTATCATCGCCGACGAACCCACCACCGCACTGGACGTGACGATTCAGGCCCAGATCCTGGACCTGCTGCGCAGCCTGAAGGACCGCATTAACTCCTCCATCATGCTGATCACCCATGACCTGGGTGTGATTGCCGAGATGGCAGATTACGTTGTTGTCATGTACGCAGGCCGCGTGGTGGAAAAAGGCACCGCTCAGGAGATTTTCGCAAACCCGGCTCACCCCTATACCATCGGCCTGATGGCTTCCAAACCGATCGTGGGCAAAAAGGTGGACCGACTGTACTCCATCCCCGGCAAGGTGCCCAACCCGGTCAATATGCCCAACTACTGTTACTTTAAGGATCGCTGCGAGATGGCTCTGCCCTGCTGCGATGGTGAATACCCCTGCGAGATCAGCCTGTCCCCCACGCACAAGGTCAGCTGCTACCGCTACTATGAAAATAATCGAAAGGCGGGTGAGTGACGATGGCACAGGCAGAAAACGCAAAAAAGCTGGACTATACCCCCGTCACCTATGATGATCAGTATATTCTGATGGTCAACCAGCTTAAAAAATACTTCCCCATCAAGGGTGGCCTGATGTCCCAGACCGTGGGTCATGTCAAGGCTGTCGATGGCGTTACCTTCAACCTCAAGCGCGGCCATACCATGGGTCTGGTCGGCGAATCCGGTTGCGGCAAATCCACCACCGGCCGTACAATCCTGCGCCTTGCCGGCGAAAAAACCGGCGGTCAGGTACTGTTCAACGGCAAAGAAGTGTACGATATGACCGGCAGGGAGCTGCGTAACCTGCGTACCAAGATGCAGATCATCTTCCAGGACCCGTTCTCCAGCCTGTCCCCGCGTCTGCCGGTTGGTGAGATCATCGGTGAGGCTGTGCGCGAGCATAACCTGGTGCCCAAGGCAGAGTTCAATGATTATATTGACCAGGTCATGGATAACTGCGGCCTGCAGCCCTACCACAAAACCCGCTATCCGCACGAATTTTCCGGCGGCCAGCGCCAGCGCATCTGCATTGCCCGCGCCCTGGCCCTGAACCCGGAGTTTGTTGTGTGCGACGAACCGGTCTCTGCACTGGACGTTTCCATTCAGGCCCAGATCATCAATCTGCTGAAAGAATTGCAGGATAAATATAACCTGACCTACCTGTTCATCTCCCACGATCTTTCTGTTGTTGAGCATATTTCGGATACGGTCGGCGTTATGTACCTGGGCAACCTGGTGGAGTACGGTGCAACGCCGGATATCTTCAGCCATCCGCTACATCCCTACACCAAGGCACTGTTCAGCGCCATTCCTATCCCGGACCCGACCATTCGCCGCGAGCGCATTGTGCTGCAGGGCTCCATTCCGTCCCCGGCCAACCCGCCCAAGGGCTGCAAGTTCCATACCCGCTGCCCCTATGCGACCGAGCGCTGCAAGACCGAAGCGCCGCAGCAGCGTGAGGTGGAACCCGGCCACTATGTTGTGTGCCACCTGTACGAAAAATGAAGCATAACGAACCCTTTGAGGATGACGGCCGCACCGTGGCCGATATGAGTGGCATTGAGCACGACAGTATCTGGCTGCCGCGCCGCCGCAAGCAGGGCCATACCCCCGCGCAGCAGCCCCAACAGACTTCTGACCGTCCCTGGGAGGAAGACCCCCAGCTGACCGGTAAGGAGCGCCTGTGGGCGATCCTGGGTGCGCTGAAAGCTACCCTGCTGATTTGTGGCGTCTACCTGCTTGGCCTGCTGGCCCTGCTGGCGCTGCTGTTTACCCTCTGGCATTAAAAAATACCCCCGCCTTTGTTTTGGCTGCGTGACAGCTGGAATAAGGACGGGGGTGTTTGGTTTTGTGGGGGAAGGGCAACTTGCCCGGTAAGGTGGGGGCACCCGACCCCGCCGAGAAACGTAAATATTTGCTGCAAACCTACAAACATTTGTAGGGGACGATGCTTGCATCGTCCCGCGGATGAGCTGATGCGGTGAATTTTGTTACGGCAACACCGCACAATTCCCGCCTGACGGCTTAAGCACCGCTCCGGCGGCTGCGG
>OIBU01000530.1_pt1 | contig 12758 bp, 8 predicted proteins | sample 1581111 | NCBI WGS metagenome assembly OIBU01 (sample SAMEA3882508, study PRJEB24775) | human gut metagenome | biome: human-associated habitat; feature: intestine environment; material: feces | place: Netherlands | collected 2009/2010 | reverse complement strand
CCAAGCGTCCGATCCGCCCCGGCGAGAAAACCACCGTCAAGGTGACATTCGACCCGGCCAACCGCCCCGGCGCCTTCACCAAGGAACTGGGCGTCTACTCCTCCGAGCGGAAAAAGGTCGCCACGCTCACCATCCGGGGCAATGTCACGCCGCGCATGAAATCCACCGAGGAGCTCTACCCGGTCGATGCGGGCGGAGGGCTGCGGCTCTCCACGACCCTCAACGCCTTCTCCTACATCCGCCCCGGGCAACAGGTACAGTCCGCCATCGGCTATGCAAACACCTCGGGCAAAACCATCCGGCTCGAACTGCGCCCGCTGGAATCGAGCGGGCTGCTGACGGTGACCGCCCCGCGCGAGATCGCACCGGGCGAACAGGGATCGATCAACGTTGCCTACCTCATCCCCGAGACCGATCCCCGCTACGGCACGCTGCGCGACGCCCTCGAGGTACGCGTCGACGGCCGCACCAACGGCACGGCGATCGTCACCCACGGCATCGGCATCGACCGGGCGGAGGCGGGTACCGGAGGACAAAACGCCCCGAAAGCGCAGATAATCGAAAATATTATTAAATTTGGCCCGGTAAAGCATGGTGCCCCCAGGCAGGAACGTACCTTTACGCTCTCGAATACGGGCAGTGCCGAACTGGTCGTGCGCGCCGTCGAAACCAACGGCAGGATCGCCACGACGCTCGTCCCCGGACAACGCATCCCAGCGGGCAGTTCCTTCACGGCGAGGGTGTCCGTCGACCCGGGCGAACAGGATTTCGGCGTGCTGACCGATTTCGTGATGATCGTCACCAACGACCCGCTGCGCCCGATGCGGAGGCTGAGGGTGACGGCCATCATCGAAGAATAACGACAATATGCGGCTTCCGCCCGAGGGCAGCGGCCGGAAAAAATATAGTAATGTACCCGATACTTGAAAAAAGACTCCTCGCCGAGGGCATCTGGCTGATGCAAGTCCTCGCACCGCGCGTCGCACATTCGGCGCAACCCGGGCAGTTCGTCATCGTCCGCGTCGACGAGCACGGCGAACGCATCCCGCTCACGATCTCGGACTTCGACCCCGCGCAGGGCAGCGTCACCATCGTGACGCAGGCCATCGGCGCCTCGACTCGCAAAATATGCTCGCTGGATGCGGGCGATGCCTTCGCCGATTTCGCAGGCCCGCTGGGACACCCCTCGGAATTCGTGAAGATGCAGCCCGACGAGCTCCGCAAGCGGCGCTACCTCTTCGTGGCGGGCGGCGTGGGCACCGCCCCGGTCTACCCCCAGGTCAAATGGCTCCGCGAGCACGGCGTCGCGGCCGATGTCATCATCGGTGCCAAGACCCGCGACATGCTCATCTACACCGACGCCATGCGTGCCGTGGCCGAAAACCTCTACATCGCCACCGACGACGGTTCGGAAGGGTTCAAGGGGCTCGTCACGCAAGTCGTCGAGGAGCTGGTCGAAAAACAGGGCCGGCATTACGACGAATGTGTCGCCATCGGGCCCATGGTCATGATGAAGTTCGTGGCGCTCACCACGAAAAAATACGGGCTCAAAACCACCGTGTCGCTCAACGCGCTGATGGTCGACGGCACGGGCATGTGCGGTGCCTGCCGCGTGACGGTCGGCGGCAGGACGCGTTTCACCTGCGTCGAAGGCCCCGAATTCGACGGCCACGAGGTCGATTTCGACGAAGCCATGCGCCGGCAGGGCATGTACCGCACGCAGGAACAGCGCGCCGCGGCCATCGAGGCCGAACGCGCCGCCGGGCACCAATGTAAAATAGGACTGGATAAATAGACACCGCCCGGGACGCACACCCCGGGAATCCCCAAAGCATACACGACAATGGCAAACAAGATACCGCGCGTCCCCGTGCGCGAACAAGACCCGCAAATCCGCGCGACCAACTTCGAGGAGGTCTGCTATGGTTACGACCTCGACGAGGCAAGGCTGGAAGCGTCGCGCTGCCTGCACTGCAGGAATCCCCGCTGTGTGGCTGCCTGCCCCGTCAGCATCCGCATCCCCGACTTCATCGGAGCCTTGCACACCGGGGAGTTGCAGCAGGCCGCCGACATCATCGCCGGCGACAGTTCGCTGCCCTCGATCTGCGGCCGCGTCTGCCCGCAGGAATCGCAGTGCGAAGGCTCCTGCATCCTGGGCATCAAAGGCGAACCGGTCGCCATCGGCAAACTCGAACGCTTCATCGGCGACTGGAAGCTCGAACACGGCGCCGCCGCGGCACAGACCGCACCCCGCAACGGGTACAAGGTCGCCGTCATCGGCAGCGGCCCGGCCGGGCTGGCCTGCGCGAGCGACCTTGCGAAACTGGGCTATGAAGTCAAGATCTTCGAGGCGTTGCACAAGGCGGGCGGCGTACTGGTCTACGGCATCCCCGAGTTCCGGCTGCCCAAGGAGCGCATCGTGGCACGCGAAATCGCCGAGGTCGAAAAACTGGGCGTAGAGATCGAGACCGACGTCATCGTCGGCCGCACCGTGACCATCGACTCGCTGCTGGACGAAGAGGGCTACGCCGCCGTGTTCATCGGCTCGGGTGCCGGACTGCCTCGCTTCATGGGCATCCCGGGCGAGAGCCTGAAGGGCGTCTACTCCGCCAACGAGTTCCTCACCCGCTCCAACCTGATGAAGGCCTACCTGCCCACCAGCAAGACCCCCATCCGCACCGGCAAAAAGGTGGCCGTTGTGGGCGGCGGCAACGTTGCCATGGATGCTGCCCGCAGCGCCCTGCGTCTGGGTGCCGAGACTGTGTACATCGTCTACCGCCGCGGCATGGCCGAGCTGCCTGCCCGTAAGGAGGAGGTCGAGCACGCCGAGGAAGAGGGCATCATCTTCAGGACCCTGTGCAACCCCGTGGAGATCCACGCCAACGACGAAGGCTTCGTCAAGTCCATCACCTGCATTGAGATGGAGCTGGGTGAGCCCGATGCTTCCGGCCGCCGCCGTCCCATTGAAAAGAAGGGCAGCGAGTTTGAACTGGAGGTGGATACCGTGATCATGAGCCTGGGCACCAGCCCCAACCCCCTGATCCGCTCCACCACCCCCGGTCTGGAGACCAACAAGCACGGTTGCATCGTCACCGAGGGTGACGAGGGCAAGACCAGCCGTGAGGGCGTGTACGCCGGCGGCGATGCCGTGACCGGTGCCGCCACCGTCATCAAGGCCATGGGTGCCGGTAAGGCAGCCGCCAAGGCCATGGACGAGTACATCCAGAATAAGTAACCGTGATCCCTGGCTTCCCTATTCGGGGAGCTCCGCAAGGCGCTGGCACAGCCAGACCGAAGCGGTGAGAGATTCAGCCGACATTCTATTGTGGAGTGTCGGCTTTTTTGTTGTTGTATCCCACTCTTTATGCATCCTGCCCAAAAAACAGAGCAATATTTTGTCACTCAAACTTGGCGGAATCTGATTGATTTTGACTGATATTTTGCTATAATAAGGGGGCAAGGCGGTCAGAACCCGCCAACGCCAGTCAAAATCAATCATATAAATCGAACAAGGGGGAATGTTCCCGATGCTGGCAGAAGAACGATTCAGCCTGATCCTGGATCTGCTGGCGCGGCAGCGCACCGCCACCGTACAGGAGCTGTGCGAGGCGTTGAACGCAAGCGAATCCACCATCCGGCGCGACCTGAACGAGCTGGACAAGCAGGGCAAACTGAACAAGGTGCACGGCGGGGCCACCCTGCCGGACAGCCCCTTCCGCACCGACGAGCCCACCATGGCCGCCAAGGAAGAGCTGGCCGTCAGTCAGAAGCAGAGCATCGCCCAGGCGGCGGCAGAACTGATCCTGCCGGAAGATTTCATCTATCTGGATGCAGGCTCCAGCACGCTGGCTTTGGCACGGGCGCTGAGCGGCCCGGCCCTGAACGCCAGCTATGTGACCAACGGCGTGGCCCACGCCCGCCTGCTGGCCCAGAAAGGCTGCCGGGTGTTCCTGCCCGGCGGGCTGCTGCGGCCCCAGACCGAGGCCATCATCGGGGCGGCTGCGCTGACTGCCATCCAACAGTACAATTTCACCAAAGCCTTCATGGGGGCCAACGGCGTGGCGCTGGATTCCGGCTTCACTACCCCAGATCCCGAGGAGGCCGCCGTCAAGGCTGCGGTCATCCGCCGGGCGCGGGAGACGTGGTTCCTGGTGGACGACACCAAATTCGCGCAGGTCTACCCCGCCGTTATCTGTGATCTGCACAGCGGTGCCATCCTGACGAACCGGTGCCCCAATCCCAAATACCGGCAATACACTCTGATAAAGGAGACCGAGGTATGATCTACACTGTTACATTCAATCCTGCCATCGATTATGTCGTCCGTCTCGACAGGCCCCTTGAGGTGGGCGAGGTGAACCGCGCCGCCGGGGAGGACTGCGTGCTGGGCGGCAAGGGCATCAATGTTTCCGGCGTGCTCCGGGAGCTGGGCTGTGAGAGCGTGGCTCTGGGCTTTGTGGCCGGTGAGACCGGTGCCTGGCTGGAGCGTGGTCTGGCCGCGCAGGAGCTCCGGACCGATTTCATCCATCTGGCCGAGGGCATGACCCGCATCAACGTCAAGATCAAGGCAGGCACCGAGACTGAGCTGAACGGCGCAGGCCCCAGCATCCCGGAAAGCGCCATGCAGCAGCTGGAAGCCCAGCTGGACACCCTGCAGCCTGACGACATCCTCATTCTGGCGGGCAGCATCCCCAAGAGCCTTTCCCAGAGCACCTACGAGCGGCTGCTGGCAGGGCTGGAGGGCCACGGCGTGCGGGCCGTGGTGGATGCCACCCAGGATCTGCTGGTCAACGTCCTCCCCTATCACCCCTTCCTGATCAAGCCCAACAATCACGAGCTGGGCGAGATCGTGGGCCGGGAGCTGAAAACGGACGAAGAGATCACCGCCGCCGCCCGCGCCCTGCAGGAAAAGGGTGCCCGGAACGTGCTGGTGAGCATGGCCGGGAACGGTGCCCTGCTGGTGGATGAGCACGGCGAGGTGCACCGCATCGGCTGCCCCAAGGGCAAGGTCGTGAACAGCGTAGGCGCAGGCGACAGCATGGTGGCCGGTTTTGTGGCAGGTTATCTGCAAAGCGGCAGCTATGAGCAGGCCCTCAGGCTGGGCACCGCCTGCGGCAGTGCCACCGCCTTCAGCCTTGGGCTGGCAACGAAAGAAAAGATCGAAGAATTGTTTGGTCAAATTTAAGGCAGCTCACCCTCTCCGTCATTGCTGACGCAATGCCACCTCTCCCAAAGGGAGAGGCAATTGCTCTCCCAGATTCAGCTTCTGCTGACCTTGGAGATGCGTTGGCTCCCCCTTTGGGGGAGCTGGCAAAGCCATCAGGCTTTGACTGAGAGGGCTGCACAGAGAGAAAGGAGAACCCTTATGCGCATTACGGAATTATTCACCGCAAAGTCCATCGAGCTGGATTCTGCGGCCTCCAACCGGGACGAGATCCTCTCCCGGCTGGTAGAGCTGCAGGCCACCCACGGCAACATCACCGACACAGAAGCCTACAAGAAGGCGCTTTACGCCCGGGAGGATGAGGCCTCTACCTACGTGGACAACGGCATCACCGTTCCCCACGCCAAGACGAATGTGGTCACCCGGCCCAGCCTGGCCGCCCTGCGTCTGAGCACCCCAGTGCAGTACAACGCCGAGGATGACGGCAAGACCGACCTGCTCTTTGCCATTGCAGCCCCCGAAAACGGCAGCCTGCATGTGGATATGCTGGCCCGCATGATGCAGATGCTGATGAACGAGGACTTTGTGGAAAAGCTGAAGGCCGCCAAGACCCCCGCCGAATTCCTTGCCCTCATCGACGCACAGGAGGAGGCCCAGTTCGGTGAGGAGAGCTTCACCCAGCAGGCCATCCCCCAGAGCGGCTACCGCATTCTGGCCGTGACCGCCTGCCCCAACGGCATTGCCCACACCTACATGGCCGCCGAGGCGCTGGCCAAGGCCGGTGACAAGCTGGGCCTGCCCACCAAGGTGGAGACCAACGGCTCCGATGGTACCAAGAATGCGCTGACCCGCGCCGAGATCGCAGCCTGTGACGGCATCATCGTGGCTGCAGACAAGAATGTGGAAACCGCCCGCTTTGACGGCAAGCCCGTGCTGTTTGCCCGGGTGGATGACGGCATCCACAAGCCCGAGGAGCTGCTGAAAAAGGTGGCCCACGGTGAAGTTCCCGTGTATCATGCCAAGGGCGGTGCCGCCGCTGCCGAGGAGGAGACCTCCGGCGACAGCTTTGGCCGCAAGGTGTACAAAGACCTGATGAACGGCGTGTCTCACATGCTGCCCTTTGTGGTGGGCGGCGGCATTATGATCGCGCTGGCCTTCCTGTTGGACGATTACACCATCGACCCCTCCAACTTTGGCATGAACACCCCCATCGCCGCCTTCTTCAAGACGGTGGGCAGCGCCGCCTTTGGCTACATGCTTCCCATTCTGGCAGGCTTCATCGCCATGTCCATCGCCGACCGTCCCGGCCTGGCCGTGGGCTTTGCAGGCGGCGTGCTGGCCATGAACGGCACCAACTTTGCAGGCCTTGCCAACGGTGAGACCACCGGCATTTCCGGCGGCTTCCTGGCCGCTCTGCTGGCCGGTTTCGTGGCCGGTTATGTGGTCGAGTTCCTGAAGAAGATCACCGAAAAGCTCCCCGCCAGCCTGAACGGCATCCGCCCCATGCTGATCTACCCGCTGGGCGGCATTCTCATCATCGGTGCCGTGATGTGCGGCATCAACCCGGTCATGGGCATGATCAACACCGCCATGACCAACTGCCTCAACGCCATGGGCGGCACCTCCAAGGTCCTGCTGGGTGCCATCGTTGCCGGTATGATGAGCATTGATATGGGCGGCCCCTTCAACAAGGCAGCCTACGTCTTTGGCACTGCCGCGCTGGCCTCCGGCAACTACGAGGTCATGGCCGCTGTCATGGTGGGCGGCATGGTTCCTCCCATCGCGATTGCCCTCTCCACCACCTTCTGCCCCAAGAAGTGGACCCCTGACGAGCGCCGCAACGGCATCGTGAACTACGTCATGGGCCTGTGCTTCGTCACCGAGGGTGCCATCCCCTACGCCGCCGCCGACCCGCTGCGCGTCCTGCCCAGCTGTGTGGCCGGTGCCGCGCTGGCCGGTGCCCTCTCCATGACCTTTGGCTGCGCCCTGCGCGCTCCCCACGGCGGCATCTTCGTGTTCCCCGTGGTCGATCATGCCCTGCTCTACTGCGTGGCTCTGGCCGCTGGCAGCGTGGTGGGTGCCGTGATCCTGAGCCTGCTCAAGAAGGACCGCACCGACGCGGCCTGATCTGCCATTCTCCTTCTTCCTTTACCATATAAAAAGGGCCCGTCTGCGCGCACCAAAATGCGGCAGGCGGATCCTTTCGTGCTTATCCCTTGATGATCCGGAGCAGGGTCTTGTCCAGCTGGATGGTGCGGTTCCAGGGGTTCAGGATGATGCCCTGGATCTCCGGCACCTGCAGTGCGGCATCCAACAGCTTTTCAAACTCCACCAGAAAGGTGGACTGCACCGCTTCCGCGCCCTTCATCTCCTCTTCAAAGCTGGTAAAGGCATACCACCAGCTGGTCCCATCGGCCGTGCGGAGGGCCCGCAGCTGCATCTGCTCACTGGCCGGGTTCGGCTCCACTGCCACCACGACCTGTCCGTTTTCCCGCATCCGCCGCCGGATCACGGTCAGGGTATGCGCCAGCTGCTCCTGTGTGGGCTCCTGCTGTAACTGGTAAACCGCCTGTTCGATCTTCTCGTTGCCGTTCAGGCCCTCGTCCTTCTTCTGTGCCATAAGCTCTCCCATTCTTTTTGTTGTATTTTATGCTTGTATTATATCCGGACTTTACGAAAAATGGAAGCGCAGGCCAGAGATTCTTTCTTTTTTCGTCTGCTTTCGGGTGTTTTTTCAAAAATCAGTAGCCCCCGCCCCGAAAAAGTGTTACAATGTTTTCGTCTGGTATCATTTCAGAAACGACAGGACGCGCCGTTTTTCCGTGAGCCGTTTTGTCGGAATGGGAGAGATAATGTAATGAAACGAATCCTTCGTTCTGCCGTCAGTCTGCTGCTGTGCGCCGCCGTGGCGCTGGGCGGCACTGCCTGCGGCCGAAGCAAGCTGCCCACCACCATCACGATCTGGACCTACTACAACGGCGATCAGCTGGAATGCTTCAATCAGCTGGTGGAGCAGTTCAACTCCACCGTGGGCAAAGAGAAGAACATCCGGGTCGAAAGCTCCAGTCAGGGCAGCGTGAACGACCTGGAGACCAGCGTGCTGGCCGCCGCCGAGGGCAAGGTGGGTGCCGAGAAGCTGCCCAACATCGTCTCCTCCTACGCAGACACCGCCTTTACGCTGGATCAGATGGGCCTTGCCGTTGACCTGAGCCCCTACCTGACCGAAAAAGAGAAGTCCGCCTATATCGCCGGTTTTCTCGAGGAGGGCGACCTGATGAACAACGGGGAGCTCAAGGTCTTTCCCATTGCAAAGTCCACCGAGCTGCTCTACCTGAACACCACCGACTTTGCCCCCTTTGCCGAGGCCACGGGCGTGACCTATGCGGATCTTTCCACCGTGGAGGGGCTGAACGAGGCCGCACACAAATACTACGACTGGACCGATGCCCAGACGGCTGCGCCCAACGACGGCAAGGCCCTGTATGGCCGCGACGCGCTGACCAATTACCTGCTCTGCGGCGCACAGGAACTGGGTACGACCATCTTTGATGCCGAGAACGGCGTGATGACCCTGCACTTTGACAAGCCGATCCTCCGCAAGCTGTGGGATAACTACTATGTCCCCTACATCAAGGGCTGGTGCAGTGCCAGCGGCAAGTTCCGCAGCGACGATATCAAGATCGGCAGCCTGCTGGCCTATGTCGGTTCCTCCTCCAGCGCTTCCTTCTTCCCCACCCAGGTGCTGACCAGCGACACCGAGAGCCACGGCATCGAGATGGCCGCGCTGCCCTGCCCCGGCTTTGCAGGCTGTGAGCCGGTAGCCGTCCAGCAGGGGGCCGGCATGGTAGTCATCCCGGGCACCGAGGACGAGATCAGTGCCTGCGTTGCCTTCCTGAAATGGTTCACCCAGCCGGAAAACAACCTGCAGTTCTCGGTGCAGTCCGGCTATATGCCCGTGACCTATGCCGCCAACAGCATATCTGCCCTTGAGAACAGCGGCCTGACGGTCTCCGAGAGTATCCACAAGGTGCTGAGCCTGTCCATTGATGCCATCGATCGCAGCAAGCTCTACACCACCCATGCCTTCCCGGATGCCCTGCGCGCCCGCAATACCCTGCAGTACGCGCTGGAGGACCGTGTCACTGCCGACCGTGCCACGGTGCTGGAGCGGCTGGCTGCCGGGCAGACCCCCGAGGAAGCCGAAGCCGAGTTCCTGACCGATGCCTATTTTGATGCCTGGTACGACCAGACTCTGGCCGCTCTCAGCGCCTTTACGGGCTGAGATGCCCTTGGAACAACCACAAAAGGAGAGACCCTCAGATGCAGAACCGCAAGCCGCACAGTCAGAAGACCCCTCAGACGGGCCATTCTATCTTCGGCACCATCCTTTTCTCCCTGCTGGCTGTGCTGGCGGTGGAGTTCCTGCTGCTGACCTTTGCCGTCCACGTCACCCGGCTTGGCCCCCAGCTGAACCAGAACGCCGAGGATATCCTTGCCATGCAGGTGGACAACCGCAGCCGGTATCTTCAGTCCATCTTCCACGATGCACAGGAGCTGACCAGCCTTTCCGATGCCATCAATGGCCTGACCCAGCAGCTTCTGGACGAGGGAGAGATCAGCCTGAGCACGCTGGACAGCAGCAGCGACGCGGCCTATCCCCTGCTGGAAGCCGCCGCGCCGGAGCTCATCAGCACCCTGCGCATCAAGTCGGTGACCGGCGTGTTCCTTATCCTGAACACCCATGATCTGGACAAGCGGAAGCAGGACAGCCTCATGCCCGCCATCTACCTGCGGGATCTTGACCCGGATGCCGCTCCCTCCCAGCGCAACGCCGACCTGACCTTCGTGCGGGCACCGGCCCAGCTGGCGCAGTCCCTCTCCATTGCCACGGACAACAGCTGGTCCCCCACCATCCGCTACCGGGCACTGGGAAACCGTGGCTTCCTTTATCCCCCTTTTCAGGCCGCCTATAAAGACGGAGCCAGCCTTGCCGCCTCCGATTATGGCCACTGGACCTCACAATCCTATCTGGTGCCCGGGGACACCCACGAGGCCATTGCCTACAGCCAGCCCCTGATCCTGCCGGACGGCACTGTTTACGGCGTGATCGGCGTGGAACTGCTGGCCGACTACCTGTGGGAGAACCTGCCCTGCTCTGAGCTGCAGAACAACGGCACCTATTTCCTTGCCGTGACCGATACGGAGGAGCTCTCTGCCTCTGAACTGCAGCTGCGTCCGGTGCTCCGTTCCCACTGCGACGGGCAGCCGGGTTCTGCGGACGAAAGCCTTACGCTGCGCCTCCACAGTGCCCATACCCACCGCTACCTCTTCAGCAATGCCCTCTACATTGCTTCGGTCTCCCCCTTGAACCTCTACAGCCGGAACGCCCCTTTCTCGGGCAAGCACTGGCTTCTCGTGGGCTCCGTTCCCGCGGTGCAGCTCTTTGCTTTCGCCCAGCGGCTGAAGCAGCTGTTCTCCTTCATCATGCTGATCACGCTGGCCGTTGGCTTTGTTTGCAGCTGGCTGGTCAGCAGGCGGCTGGCCCGGCCCGTTGCCAAGCTCTCGGCCGAAGTAGCCGCTGCCGAAGCGGATTCCTCCGCCATCCCGCATCTGTCCGCCACCGGCATCCGGGAGCTGGATCAGTTCTCCTCTGCCTTTACCCAGCTGAGCAAGGACGTGCTGGACTCCTCCACCCGCTTTTTGCGCATTATGAAATTGGCCAGTGCGGAGCTGGGCGGCTATGAGCTGCGCGATGACAGCGTTTATGTGACTGATAACTTCTTCTCCATGCTGGGCCTTGCACAGGAGCAGCCTGATCCGCTCACGCCAAAGGCTTTCCGCGCCCTGATGGGCACACTGGAGCAGCGGTGGTTCTACCGCCTGTCCCCGGCCAACAACAAGGTCTTTGCCATCCCCCAGCCCGACGGCAGCACCCACTACATCACCCTGCGCATCACCCATATCCTGGGCGAAAGCGCCTCCGAGGTGGGTCTTGCTGAGGATATGACCACCACGGTGCTGGAGCAGCAGCGCATTGAGCACGAGCGCGATTACGACACCCTGACCGGCCTGTACCGCCGCCGTGCCTTTGACCGCGCCTGTGACGCGCTGTTCCAGCAGCCCGAAAAGCTGGGCTGTGCCGCCCTGCTGATGATGGATCTGGACAACCTCAAGCAGATCAACGACACCTACGGCCACGACTGGGGCGACCAGTACATCCGCCAGACCGGCCAGTGCTTTGCGGCCAATACGCCCGCCAGCACCATCTGCTCCCGCCTTTCGGGCGATGAATTCCTGATCTTCTTCTATGGCTATCAGGATCAGGCACAGCTCCGCGCCCAGCTGGAGCTGCTGAGTGCCGCCCTGCAGCGCAGCGTGTCCATCCTGCCCAACGGCAAGCAGCTGCACATCAGCATCTCGGGCGGCATTGCCTGGTACCCCACGGACGGCCACGACCTGCTCACCCTGAAAAAATATGCCGACTTTGCCATGTATCAGGTCAAGCATTCCCACAAGGGCCGCATGTGTGATTTTGATATCGGCAGCTACCATCAGGAGGCATACGCCGCCCAGACCCAGCAGGACTTTGAGCTCCTGCTGCAGGAGGAGCTGGTGTCCTACCACTTCCAGCCCATCTACTCTGCCCGCAGCGGCCGGATCGCAGCCTACGAGGCCCTCATGCGGGTCGATCTGCCCACCCTGCACTCCCCCGCTCAGGTCATGCAGCTGGCCCATGAGACGGGCCGCCTGTATGAGATCGAACGGATCACTGTGTTCCATTCCAGCGAGATCTTCCAGCGCCTGCAGGCACAGGGCCTGCTCCAGAGCGATGCCCTGCTCTTCCTCAACTCCATCGCCAATGTCAGCCTGACGGTTGAGGATGTGGAGGAATATGCTCAGCGCTACCCCGAGCTGCTCAAGCGGCTGGTGGTGGAGATCACCGAACAGGAAGATCTGGACCGCGCATGTCTGGAACGGAAGCGGAACGTTCCGGGCTTCTCCGGCTCCTTTGCGCTGGATGACTACGGCAGCGGCTACAGCAACGAGCTGAACCTGCTGGAGCTCTCGCCCCGGTATATCAAGATCGACATTTCCATTGTGCGCGGGATCGATACCGACCGTGATAAGCAGCAGATCGTCTCCCACATTGTGGCTTACGCGCACGCCCGCAGTATGCAACTCATCGCCGAGGGCATTGAGACCGAGGCCCAGCTGCGCACCGTCATCGGTCTGGGCGTGGACCTGCTGCAGGGCTACTACCTCAGCCGCCCCGCCGCAGTACCCGCCCCCATTGCACCGGCAGCGCAGGCGGTGATTGACCAGCTCGAACACCAGCGGTTTGATTCCCTCGGTTTATGATCTTTCCGGCTCCCCTGTGGGGGAGCCTTTTGTGACCCCATTCAGAGAAAGGAGACACGATGAACCACGAATCCAGTTCCGCTCTCCCCGCCGCCATCCGGGTGCGGGGCGCGCGGGTGCACAACCTGAAAAACATCGACGTAGATGTGCCGCTCCACAAGATCGTCGGCATTGCGGGCGTGTCCGGCTCCGGCAAGTCCTCGCTGGCGCTGGGGGTCCTCTACGCCGAGGGCTC
>OIBU01000519.1_pt1 | contig 12921 bp, 8 predicted proteins | sample 1581111 | NCBI WGS metagenome assembly OIBU01 (sample SAMEA3882508, study PRJEB24775) | human gut metagenome | biome: human-associated habitat; feature: intestine environment; material: feces | place: Netherlands | collected 2009/2010 | reverse complement strand
GTCAAGCGGATAAAATCATCCGCTTCGCTACGCAGCTCTACACCGAATAACTGCTCCACAGGGAACTTACTTGATTCGGCTAAATTTTGCGAAATTATAATCCCACTCGTCCCTATCAGGAAGCTGCTTACAGATTCTTAATTCGTTCAATTGCTTCCAGTGTATTCTCTTGTGTTCCAAACGCAGTGAGACGGAAGAATCCCTCACCATGAGCACCGAATCCTGAGCCCGGAGTTCCTACGATGTTGGCTTTTTCAAGGAGATAGTCAAAGAACTCCCAGGAAGTCATCTTATCAGGTGTTTTCAGCCAGATATATGGAGCGTTTACGCCACCGGATACGGAATAGCCTGCTGATGCCAGACCTTCGTAGATGGCTTTGGCATTGCTCATGTAGTAACCTACCTGTTCTTTCAGCTGTGCTTTTCCTTCAGGAGAGTATACCGCCTCTCCTGCACGCTGTACGATGTATGGAGCACCGTTGAATTTAGTGCCATGACGTCTTGCCCAGAGACTGTGGAGATCTACGCCGTCACGAACCAGATCCTTTGGTACAACTGTAAAGCCGAGGCGGACACCTGTGAAACCTGCATTTTTGGAGAAGCTGCGCAGTTCGATGGCGCAGCTTCTTGCTCCTTCGCACTCATAGATGCTGTGCGGTACATCTTCTTCAGAAATGTATGCTTCATATGCTGCATCATAGATAATTACAGAACCGTTTTTATTTGCATAGTCTACCCATTCCTGAAGCTGCGGTTTGGTGATCGCACCACCGGTTGGGTTATTCGGGAAGCAAAGGTAGATAAGATCCGGTACTTCTTCCGGGAATTCCGGAAGGAAGCCGTTGGATGCTGTACATGGCATATAGATTACGTTATCAAAGTTGCCACGTTCTTTGTTGTATTCTCCTGTACGGCCTGCCATTACGTTTGTATCTACATATACTGGGTATACAGGGTCACACACTGCAATCTTGTTATCCAGTCCGAATATTTCCTGAATATTTCCTGAATCGCTCTTTGCACCGTCAGAGACAAAGATTTCATCTGCTTCAATGTCACAGCCTCTGTCTTTGTAGTCGTTCTTTGCAATAGCAGATCTTAAGAATTCATAACCAAGATCTGGTGCATAACCATGAAAAGTAGCTGCATCACCCATTTCATCTACAGATTTATGAAGTGCCTCAATGATTGCCGGAGCCAGAGGCTGGGTTACATCACCGATTCCCAGTGAGATCACGTTTGCCTGTGGGTTGGCTTCTTTATATGCTTTTACTTTTTTTCCAATTGTGGAAAACAGATAGCTTCCCGGTAATTTCAGATAGTTGTGGTTTACTGTTACCATGTTTGATTTCCTCCCTGGCATGTTTCGCAGTTTTTATATACCTGTCTACAGCAGGCTGCTGCTTTGCCTTTCCATTTCTATTTGTGTCTTTTCTGCAAATATATTTTATTCGAGTTTTATTATACTTAATTATTTAATAATGTAAAGTCTCAAAGTGTTTTCTGAGAATAATTTTTAATATTAACATTACTGTTCACTGGTAATATATTAACATTTTTTACCCCGGGCATAATGTCCGGGGTGATTTATTTTATTTGCGCTTCTCTACTTCTTTCATTAGTGTCTCGCGGACGCTTGCAGGATTTGCCTTGCCTTTCATCTCTTTCATGATCTGACCTACAAAGAAGCCCATGACTTTATCTTTACCTCCCAGAAGTTCTGAAAGTGGTCCTGGGTTAGCATCCAGGATCCTGTTGATGGTTTCTTCCAGAAGTCCTGTGTCTTCTACAATCTTCAGACCATGTTCCTCAATGTAGACTACAGGATCAATGTCTTCCTCAAAGACTTTCTCAAAGACTTTTTTGGCATTCTGAGGGCTGACTTCGGATTTTTCTACCATTACCAGAAGATCTGCAAGATGCTTCGGTGAGAAAGATACCTGTTCCGCATCCATAGCTTTATCTTTTGTCAGGCGGAGTACCTCACCCATAAACCAGTTTGCTGTCTTCTTTGCATTTCCGTAGATTGCTGCTGTTTCTTCAAAAAGACCTGCAAGATGGCGGGATTCTGTAAGGATTCCCGCATCGTATGCCGGAAGTCCGTACTCTTCCTGATAACGGGCCTGTTTCACTTCGCGAAGCTCCGGCTGTTCTGCTTTGATCTTTTCAATCCATGCATCAGAGATATGGATTGGAGGCAGGTCAGGATCTGGGAAATACCTGTAGTCTTTGGCATCCTCCTTGGAACGCATGGCGTAAGAATATTCTTTGTTGTCATCCCAACGGCGTGTCTCCTGTGTAACTGCCTTGCCTTCTTCGATCAGTTCGATCTGACGTTCTCTTTCGCCTTCGATTGCTCTGGCAATGGCTTTGAAAGAGTTCAGGTTCTTCATCTCTGTTCTGGTACCGAATTCTTCTGCTCCCACTTCACGGACAGAAAGGTTAACGTCTGCACGCATGGAGCCTTCCTGAAGCTTACAGTCTGATACACCCAGATACTGCATCATACAACGGAGTTTTTCAAGATAGGCGATTACTTCCTCAGAGCTTCTCATATCCGGCTCGGATACGATCTCGATCAACGGGACACCGCTTCGGTTATAGTCTACCAGGGAGCAGTCTTCCCATTCATCATGAATCAGTTTACCTGCATCCTCTTCCATATGCATTTCATGGATGCGGATTTTCTTTTTGCCTGCAGAGGTTTCAATCTCTACCCATCCGTCATGACAGATTGGCAGATATAACTGAGAGATCTGATAGTTCTGTGGGTTGTCCGGATAGAAATAGTTCTTACGGTCAAATTTGCAGTACTGATGGATCTGGCAGTTTGCTGCAAGACCTGCTTTCAGGGCAAACTCTACTACTTTCTTATTTAATACAGGCAGGGAACCCGGCATACCTGTGCAGACCGGGCATGTATGTGTATTGGGTGCTCCTCCGAATTCAGTGGAGCATCCGCAGAAAATTTTTGTTTTTGTTGCAAGTTCTACATGGACTTCAAGTCCTATGACTGTTTCGTACTGTTTCATTATCTGGTGCCTCCTTCTCCTGGCACGGCAAAGGAGCCGCGGCTGGTTTCATAGGCGTGTGCTGCACGCAGGATTTTCTTTTCCATGAAGCAGTCCCCGATCATCTGGATACCGATTGGGAGACCTTTGCTGTCTTTTCCGCATGGAACTGTAATTCCCGGAAGACCGCAGAGATTGACTGCTACTGTGTAGATATCTCCAAGATACATGGCAAGGGGATCTTTTAAGCTTTCACCGATCTTCGGTGCTGTAAATGGAGATGCAGGTGCAAGGAGCACATCATATTTGCCAAATGCCTGATCAAATTCTTTCTTGATCAGGGCTTTTGTGCGGAGTGCCTTCAGATAGTATGCATCATAATAACCGGAGCTTAACACGAAGGAACCAAGCATGATACGGCGTTTTACTTCCTCACCGAAACCTGCTGTTCTGGTCTTTTTGTACATGTCGTGAAGACCTTCATATTCTGCTGCACGGAAACCGTACTTCACTCCATCGAAACGTTCCAGGTTGGAACTTGCTTCTGCACTGGCGATAATATAATAAGCCGGAATCATGTATTCCATGGTTTTGATAGAGAAGAATTCTACTTCTGCTCCCAGTTCTTTCAGCGTATCAAGAACACCCATAAAAGATGCTTTTACTTCCGGATCAAGTCCCTCTGCCAGATATTCTTCAGGAACTCCGAATTTCATCCCCTTGATATCTCCTGTCAGTTCTTTGGAGAACTGAAGGTCTTCTCTTTTCATGGATGTGCTGTCTTTTGTATCATGTCCTGCAATGATCTCCAGAAGAGCTGCACAGTCAGATACGTCTTTTCCTACAGGTCCGATCTGATCCAGGGAAGATGCATAAGCTACAAGACCATAACGGGATACTGTTCCATAGGTTGGTTTAATTCCGGTTACACCACAGTAGGAACTTGGCTGACGGATAGATCCGCCTGTATCTGAACCAAGTGCCAGATAAGTTTCTCCTGCTGCTACTGCTGCACAGGAACCACCTGAAGAACCGCCCGGTACATGTTCCAGATTCCATGGGTTTCTGGTGATGCCGTAAGCGGAGGTCTCTGTTGTACTTCCCATGGCAAATTCATCCATGTTTGTTTTTCCGATAATGACCAGTCCGGCTTTTTCCAGACGATCAATGACTTCTGCATTATACTGAGGCACAAAATTCTCAAGAATCTTTGATGCACAGGTAGTTTTCTTTCCATTAATACAGATATTATCTTTGATTGCGATCGGTACGCCTGCAAGAGGACTGGTATAAGTACCATCCTCGATGCCTTTTTGTACTTCTTCTGCACGTTTGTATGCTTCTTCTTTATATGTGTCAAGATAAGCGTGTACTTCTGAATCCTGTTTCTCAATCTGTTCAAAAACAGTTTTTACTCCATCCAGGACGCTGACCTGACGCTGTTTTATTTTTTCCCCAAGCTGCAGGGCTGTTAATTTTTCCAACTCCATTGTCCTGTCTCCTATCCTATGGTTTTCGGAACCTGATACTGTCCTTCTTTTGCTTTCGGTGCATTTGCCAGCATTGCTTCTTTGTTGTCTCCGTTTGTGACAACATCCTCACGAAATACGTTTTCATCCTGGAAAATATGGGACATAGGCTCTACTTCCGATGTATCCAGTTCATCCAGCTTCTCTACATAATCAAGCATTTTCTGCATTTCAGCTTTTGCTTTTTCCTTTTCTTCTTCCGAGAGGGAAAGCTTGGCCAGGATGCAGACATTTTCCATTGTTTCATCATCTATGATCTTTGCCATGATTTTCTCCTTATATATACTGCCTGTAACATTCTATATTGCTTTTATTTCCGACTTCTTATTTACGGTTCCAGACGGTTCATATCTCGCGGGAAGAGACAGGTTTCACGAACATTCTCTTCACCGATAAGCTGCATGGTCAGACGTTCCAGACCGATTCCCAGTCCACCGTGAGGCGGCATACCATGTTTGAAGGTATCCAGATACTGTTCCATGCCTTCCTGCGTCATACCTCTGTCTTCAATTTTCTGTACCAGCATATTGTAATCATGGATACGCTGTCCGCCTGTTGTGATCTCAAGGCCTTTGAATAACAGGTCAAAGCTTAAGGTAAATCTTGCGTCTTCCGGATCATCCATTGCATAGAATGGACGTTTCTTTGACGGATAATGTGTGACAAATACGAAATCTGAGCCATATTCTTCTTTGAAATACTGTCCGATCAGTGCTTCCTCTTCCGGCTCCAGGTCAAATGGGTTTCTGATCTTACGATTGTATTTCTGAGATACCAGTTCTTTGGCTACATCGAAACGGACTGCCGGGATTTTGGATACATCCGGGATCTCAAGCTTCAAAATCTGTACTTCTTTTGCATATTCTGTTTTCAGAAGGTTCATGGCATACTGGAGGAATCCTGTTTCCATTGCCATAATTTCTTCGAAGCTGTCAATATATCCCATCTCGAAGTCCAGACTGGTGTATTCATTTAAGTGACGTTTGGTATTATGTTTCTCAGCCCGGAATACGGGGCCTGTCTCAAATACTCTGTCAAATACGCCAACCATCATCTGTTTGTAAAACTGTGGGCTCTGCGCAAGTACTGCAGGTTTGTGGAAGTAGCTGAATTTGAAAAGGTTTGCCCCACCCTCTGCTCCTCTGGCTCCGATCTTTGGAGTGTGGATTTCTGTGAATCCCTGTCCGTAGAGATAATCGCGGAATGCTTTTGTCAGTGCCTCCTGGATTTTAAATTTGGAACGCTCCTGAATGTTTCTCAGGGAAATCGGTCTGTAGTTTAATTTTGCTTCCAGGGAAGTGTTCAGTTTCCATTTGTCGATTGCCATTGGAAGTGGCTCTGCCGGTGTTGATAAAATATCAATATGACGAATACGAAGCTCTCTTCCGTGGGGTGCTCTCTCCTCTTCATGCAGGATTCCTTTCACCCTGATCGTCATTGCTTCCTTCAATTCATGAATGGAAACATTTGCCATTTCATTTTCATAGACTGTCTGGAATAAACCTTCCCTTCTTCTAAGAATGATAAATGCCACATCACCCATATTACGGATGCTGTGTATTGCACCTTCCACTATTGCTTCCTGGTCTTTCATGCTCTCGGAAAGAAGCACATCCCAGGCACATTCTCTAGTCTTACAGATTCCATCCATAAATTCCATTCCCTCATCCTCCAATTCAAAGTAGTTTCACCGAATCAGGAAATCCCCTGCAGAATTTTTCCCGATCCGGTGTGATATCAGTCATTCAGAACAGATCATTCCTGTCCGCTCTGCTGTTTTTTGTTGTTTTTTACACAGAATCATATAAAAGCATCAGAACCATCTGGGCTGTCTCCACCATATTGGTCCCGGAATCCATACTGCATTTCTGGATATAGCGGTATGCGTCATCCTCGCTCAGGTGATTTCTTTCCATTAAAAGCATCTTTGCATTTGAAATATAATTCTGTTCTTTCCATGAACGCTGCTTCGGTTTTTTCTTATCTTTTTTCCAGCGCCTTTCGATCTGGGAAAGCATCATGCTTACCGTATTTACCAGATCTCCGACTTTCAGAGGCATTCCCACGCATAAAATGGATGTTGGCGCCTCACTGATCACTCCCCGGGAAGCCATAAGCAGCATTTCAAAATAATCCGGCATATAGTCCAGAAGATCACGGTAGTACATATCCTGAAGATGATAGCCGCAAAGCAGGACGCCACCATCAAGTTCCGAGATACTGGCAAGGGCATTGGCACCTGAATTGCATACTGCCGCCACCGTGAATCCATATCGGTTAAGGACTGTGCGGATCTTTTTTGCATCTTCTATTTTCGGTAATGCAATCACGATACTCGTGTTCATAAGCCGCCACTCTCTTTCGTCCCATTATGCCTCGTTCATCAGATCCGATACAGATACTCCTCGATCTCCCAGTCGGAAATCTCCTGGGAATAACGCAGCCACTCTTTTCTCTTTGCCTGCGCATACTGTTTGCAGAAAGCTTCTCCAAGGATTTCCTTCATCCAGCTGCTGTCCTCAAACAGTGTGATCGCTTCCCGCAGGTTCTCCGGTAAATTCTCGATACCCTGTTCCTTCTGATCCGACTCGGAAAGAGAACGGTCAGAAGCTTTTGTAGGATAGATCTTCTTCTGGATTCCATCCAGGCCCGCTGCCAGGCATACCGCAAAAACAAGGTATGGATTGGATGCAGCATCCGGGCTTCGAAGCTCGATCCTGGTATCAGCACCATTGACTCTCGAAATCCTTACCAGTGAATTCTGGTTATTTCTCGTCCAGGTCAGCTCTGTAGGCGCATCAAATCCAGGTACAAGACGCTTATAAGAATTTACAAGCGGATTGGTGATCAGAGTCATCTCACGGCTGTGAGCCAGAAGACCTCCGATAAAATAGTATGCCTCTTCACTTAATCTGGACGGATCCTCCGGATCCACGAAAATATTTTTTCCATTTTTAAACAGCGAAAAATGGATATGCATGGCTGAACCGTTTACTTCCCGTCTTGGCTTCGGCATAAATGTCGCATGAAGCCCATGACGTTTGGCTACAGTTCTTACTGCCATCTTAAAGGTTATAACTTCGTCTGCCATCTCACGTGCTTCCCCGTAATGAAGGGCGATCTCATGCTGTGCAGGTGCTGTCTCATGATGAGAGGATTCCACCTCAAATCCCATATCCTCAAGAGTCAGTACCATGTCACGTCTTGCATTTTCGCCTAAGTCCACCGGACTTACATCCAGATATCCGGCCTTTTCGTGAGAAACCGTTGTAGGCATTCCGTTATCATCAATATGAAACAGGAAAAACTCGCATTCCGGGTCAACATAACAGGTATACCCTGCCTCCTCTGCTGCCTGCGCTGTTTTTTTCAGAATATATCTGGAGCTCATCTCATGCTCTGATCCGTCTGCACGGCGCATATCACAGATCAGTCTTGCAACCTTTCCCTGCTGAGGACGCCATGGAAGAATTGAAAAAGTATCGTAATCCGGATACAGGATCAGATCCGGCTCCTTTTCTCCCACAATGCCCGCAATATGAGAGCCATATACAACGCACTGGTTATCCAGGGCTCTTGGAAGCTCTCTTGCTGTGATCGCAATATTTTTCAGAGTTCCAAACATATCTGTAAACTGGAGGCGGATGAACTCTACGTCTTCCTCCTCTGCCATTGCAAGAATCTCTTCTCTGGTATAATTCCCCATAGTATTCTCTCCTTTATTTCCTCATCACACAAAATAATTACCCTCAAGATCAGAAAAAGGGTGCACTTCAGAGAGCTTCCGCTCCTGAAGAACACCCTTGTTCATGGACGTAATTATAGCAATCGGTCAATTCTTTGTCAACCATTTTTTAAAAGGGGCAAAAGTTCAAAAGCTTTATCGTGGAAACACGAACAGTTTTTTTGACCTTTTGCCCCTGGTATCTGTTATTTTACTGTAAATAGGAATAGCTCATCAGTGATTCGTCCACTGCTTTCGCAGCCTCACGTCCCTCATGGATCGCCCATACGACAAGGGACTGTCCACGATGCATATCACCTGCTGTGAACACACGATCTACGCTTGTTGCATACTGCTCCGGTTTTGTTTCCACATTGGTTCTTGGTGTAAGCGCTACACGGAAAGCATCTGTCACATATTTCTCGCTGCCAAGGAAGCCGGCTGCAATAAGGACCACATCTGCAGGAATCACTTCCTCACTGCCCTCGACCGGCATCATATTGAATCTTCCGGTCTTTTCATCCTTTACGCTTTTCAGTTTTACGATCTTGGCCTTGCAGACATTTCCTTTTTTGTCCTTGATAAACTCGGTAACGGTTGTCTGATAGATTCGAGGATCATGGCCGAATACTGCAATAGCCTCTTCCTGGCCGTAATCGGTTTTCAGGACCTTCGGCCACTCCGGCCATGGATTGGAAGGAGTTCTTGCTGCAGGAGGCTGCGGCATCATCTCAAGCTGTGTTACAGATTTCGCTCCCAGACGGATGGATGTTCCCACACAGTCATTACCGGTATCACCACCGCCGATGACCAGAACATTTTTGCCCTTTGCAAGCTCATATGGAAATTTTGCAAAATCTGTATCCAGAAGACTTTTTGTTACCTGCTTCAGGAAATCCACTGCAAAGTAAATTCCCTTGGCGTCTCTTCCCGGAACCTTGATATCTCTCGGATGAGAAGCTCCACAGCAGAGAAGGACACGGTCATAATCCTTCAGAAGCTGTTCTGCCGTGATGTCAACACCAACATTGATATTGGTAACAAATTTCACGCCTTCCTCTTCCATCAGCTTCAGTCTGCGGTCAATGACCTTTTTCTCCAGCTTCATGTTCGGAATGCCGTAGCGGAGAAGTCCTCCGATACGGTCGTTTCTCTCAAATACGGTTACGCTGTGGCCACGGCGGTTCAGCTGCTGTGCTGCTGCCAGTCCGGAAGGACCACTTCCGATGACTGCGATCGTCTTTCCTGTGCGGACAGGCGGGATCTGCGGTTTTACCCATCCTTCTGCATAGGCTGTCTCAATGATCGCTTTCTCATTCTCTTTTGTGCTGACCGGATCTCCGTTCAGGTTACAAGTACATGCAGCTTCGCAAAGTGCTGGACACACTCTGGATGTAAACTCCGGAAAGCTGTGTGTCTTGTTTAAACGAAGGAATGCCTGCTTCCAGTTTCCTGTGTACACAAGGTCATTTGTCTCAGGAACCAGGTTGTGCAGCGGGCAGCCGGAAGCCATTCCGCCGATCATCATACCTGACTGGCAGAAGGGGACGCCGCAGGCCATGCAGCGTGCTCCCTGAAGTTTCTGTTTTTCTTTATTTAATGGAATACGAAATTCGTTGAAATTCTGAATACGTTCCTTTGGCGGCAGAACCTTTGCCGTTTCTCTTTCATAATCTAAAAATCCAGTTGGCTTTCCCATTTCCTCATCCTCCTTAATGTTTCACGCCGATGCTCTCATAGAACGCTTCCATCTGTGCCTGCTGGCTGGTCAGACCTTTTTCTTCCAGCTTTGCACTTAATGTGATCATTCTCTTGTACTCATCCGGAATGAGTTTTTTGAAGTGAGGCAGATAGGAATCAAAATCAGCCAGCACCTTCTTACCGATCTCAGAGCCTGTTGCTTCCACATGAGCCTCGATAAGATCACGAAGCTCTTTTTTATCATATTTATTATCCACTTTTTCAATGGAGATCATTGCTTTATTGAGGTTCTTGTAAAGAACGTTATCCACATCAAGGACATAAGCGATACCGCCGCTCATACCTGCTGCAAAGTTCTTTCCTGTTTTTCCAAGAACTACCACACGGCCGCCTGTCATGTACTCGCAGCCATGCTCGCCAACACCCTCAACAACTGCAACCGCACCGGAGTTACGTACTGCAAAACGCTCACCGGCAACACCGTTGATAAATGCAGTTCCGCTGGTCGCACCATAGAGTGCCACGTTTCCGACGATGATGTTCTCTTCAGCCTTGTATCCGGCCTTCTCTGGAACCTTAACGATCAGCTTTCCACCGGAAAGGCCTTTTCCGAAGTAGTCGTTGCTGTCACCGGTCAGTTTCAATGTCAGTCCTTTCGGAATAAAGGCACCGAAGCTCTGTCCGCCTGCACCTGTACAGTTTACAGTTACCGTATCCTCCGAAAGTCCATCCTTATGATTTCTTGTGATCTCAGATCCGAGGATGGTACCAAATGCACGGTCTGTATTGGTAACATTTACATCAACAGAAACTTTCTCACCCTTCTGGATCGCCGGTGCACATTTCTTGACCAGAACTTTTTCATCCAGAGTTTTCTCAAGATTGAAATTGTATACAGCCTTCGGATCAAAGGTTACTTTGCCCTTTCCTGCATATGGGTTATTCAGGATGGCACTTAAGTCAACCTTACCCTTATGCGGCTCCTGCACACTGTCAGAAACTGTAAGAAGGTCTGTACGACCTACCATCTCATCGATGGTGGCAACACCAAGGCGTGCCATGTACTCTCTCAGCTCCTGTGCAATAAAGCGCATGAAGTTCTCCACATACTCCGGTTTTCCGCGGAATCTCTTACGCAGCTCCGGGTTCTGTGTAGCCACACCTACCGGGCAGGTATCCAGATTGCAGACTCTCATCATCACGCAGCCCATCGTTACAAGTGGCGCTGTTGCAAAACCGAATTCCTCTGCACCGAGAAGTGCTGCAATGGCAACGTCACGGCCGCTCATCAGCTTACCGTCTGTCTCGATACGTACACGGTTACGAAGTCCGTTCATGATCAGCGTCTGGTGTGTTTCTGCAAGTCCAAGCTCCCATGGAAGTCCTGCATTATGGATAGAGCTTCTTGGCGCTGCTCCTGTACCTCCGTCATATCCGGAGATCAGAACAGTCTGTGCACCGGCCTTTGCAACACCAGCTGCAACCGTACCAACACCCGCCTCAGAAACCAGCTTTACGGAAATATCCGCATATTTATTGGCGTTTTTCAGGTCATAGATCAATTCTGCCAGATCCTCGATAGAGTAGATATCATGATGTGGCGGCGGAGAGATCAGGCTGACTCCCGGTGTGGAATGACGGGTTTTTGCGATCCACGGATATACCTTCTTTGCAGGAAGATGTCCGCCCTCACCCGGCTTTGCACCCTGTGCCATCTTGATCTGGATCTCTCTTGCGGAAACCAGATAACGGCTGGTAACGCCGAAACGTCCGCTGGCTACCTGTTTGATCGCAGAGCAGCGGTCATTGTCTGTTCCTGCTGAATCCAGACGCTCATCACTTTCACCACCCTCACCGGTGTTGGATTTTCCATGGAGATGGTTCATGGCAATAGCCAGTGTCTCATGTGCTTCCTGGGAAATAGAACCGTAGGACATGGCACCTGTCTTAAATCGTTTTACAATATCCTCAACACTCTCAACCTGGTCGATCGGAATAGGCTCCTTGGCAAACTTAAAGTCCAGAAGACCTCTTAAGTTTCCATGACCCTCGTCATCTACCAGCTTTGTATATTCCTTGAACATCTCATAGCTGCCCTGTTTTGTGGACTGCTGGAGAAGATGAATGGTACGCGGGTTATATTTGTGCTCCTCACCCTGGCTTCTCATCTTATGGGCACCTACGCTGTCCAGAGTAAGATCTGTGGCAAGTCCAAGTGGATCAAATGCCTCAGAATGAAGTTTTTCTACATTATCCTCGATATCTTCCAATGTGATTCCGCCTACACGACTTACGGTTCCTGTAAAGTAACGATCGATCACATCCTGGGAAATTCCGATTGCCTCAAAGATCTGAGATCCCTGATAGGACTGGATAGTGGAAATACCCATCTTGGAAGCGATCTTTACGATACCGCTGATCACCGCATGATTGTAATCATCAACGGCTGCGTAATAGTCCTTATCCAGCATATGTGTATCGATCAGCTCATGGATCGTATCCAGTGCCAGATACGGATTGACTGCACTTGCACCATATCCGAGGAGTGTTGCGAAATGATGTACCTCTCTCGGCTCACCGGACTCCAGGATCAGGGCAAGGGAAGTGCTCTTCTTTGTTTTTACAAGATGCTGATGTACTGCGGAAACCGCCAGCAGGGACGGGATCGGCATATGGTTCTCATCCACACCGCGGTCAGAAAGGACCAGGATGTTTGCTCCCTCACGGAAGGCTTTGTCTACCTCTACGAACAGACGGTCAATGGCACGTTCAAGCTTTGTGCTCTTATAATATAATGTAGAAAGTGTTACAACCTTGAAGCCGTCCTTTTTCATATTCTTGATCTTCAGCATATCGGTGTTGGTCAGGATCGGATTGTTGATCTTCAGCACCTGACAGTTCTCCGGCTTCTGGATCAGAAGATTTCCGTCTTTTCCTACATATACACTTGTAGAAG
>OIBU01000516.1_pt1 | contig 12953 bp, 8 predicted proteins | sample 1581111 | NCBI WGS metagenome assembly OIBU01 (sample SAMEA3882508, study PRJEB24775) | human gut metagenome | biome: human-associated habitat; feature: intestine environment; material: feces | place: Netherlands | collected 2009/2010 | reverse complement strand
ATCAGTGCGCCCATCACCATGATTTTCTGACGCATGCCATGCGAGTAGCTCATGATACGGCTCGAAAGGTTCTCTTCCATCTCAAAGCGTTTTGCGGTTTCTTCGATAAAACGCTGACGTTCTTCCGTTCCGACACCGTAGATATCTGCCATGAAATTCAGGTATTCAATTCCCCTGACGCGAAGAAACGCATCCGGGTCATCGGGCACAAAGCCGAACTGGCGCTTGGCTTCGAGCGGATCCTTCTGGATATCTTTTCCATTGATTTCAATCGTTCCCTCGGACGGTGCCAGGATGCCGGTGATCATTTTTAATGTTGTCGTTTTCCCGGCTCCGTTTGGGCCGATAAATCCGGTGATCTTTCCATCTTCGATATCCCAGGAAAGATCATCGACGGCTTTTTTGCTTCCATCGCCGTAAATTTTGCTGACGTGGTTCAGACGAATCATGTTTTATTCCCCCTCTTTTTTTCTTGTAAAACGAAACTGTGATTCTCTTGCTTCGTTTCTAAAAACAGACTGCCCTTTTCTCACTCCGAAAGCTCTTATCCTTCCCTGCGCAGGAAAAGGAGTCAGGCGGATCTTCGCAATCCGCTTCGCTACTTGCTTGATTCGGTTAAATTTCGAAGCACGGACTGTGATCTTGTGTTTTTTTCAGTATGCATTCTTCTGCCAGAACTGTCAATCAGCGGAACGAAAAATACAGAATTTTGTAAGAACTTGTAAGACTTTTAGAGCGTGTCTGAAAAAAAGATACCGCAAAGTGAAGCCTGCAGATTGCGGAAATGCTTTTTCAGACACGCTCCAGGATCAAATCCGATTTTACCCTCTACTTTTTCAGAATCACATCGATGACTGTATCGACTCCATCCGGCAATACCGGGTCTTCGCCGAGATCGGCGAATGCCATGGTCGGATAATCGCTGTGTACCCAGCTTGTGGAAACCGGGATTTCCGCGCCGGTTGCAACGTAGCGGATCGCCTGGATTTCTTCTTTTTTCACGCCGGGCAGCGGCAGCGGCCCAACGGTATTTTCATAGACATGAAAATACAGATGGTTTCCGTGGCGCGTCACACGGCCAAAGTCCGGTTTCTCAATACCGGCTTTTCCGCAGCCGTAAATGCTCTCTCCGTTTTTCTTCATCCACTTTCCAATCTCAGCCAGCCGTTCGATCGACTCCTCCGGGATATTTCCCCTGGCGTCCGGGCCGACGTTCAAAAGCAGGTTTCCACCCTTCGATACGCACTCGACCAGCTTTTTGATCAGCATCGGTGCCGGTTTGAAAAAGTGGTCGTTGGCACAATAACCCCAGTGATTGTTCATCGTAACACAGGATTCCCAGGCGATATCGTTTCCATTTACATCCTGGATGCCATTCGGCGGAATCATCTGCTCCGGGCTCACAAAGTCGCCGTGGTACGGGGTCGGATTTCCGGCCGCCAGAGAACCGTAGCCCTCTCCGCTCACCTCGAGACGGTTGTCGATGATGACATCCGGCTGGAGCTTCCGCACCATATTGATCAGCTCCGTCGCTTTCCATGCTTCGCCGCGCAGCGTATCGTAGGAAAAGTCAAACCACAGCACATCGAGCTTTCCGTAGTTTGTGCAGATCTCGCGTACCTGATTGTGCATGTAGGTCAGGTAGCGGTCGAAATCGCGGTCATCGTTTTTATATGCCGGGTTGTTCCGCATCGGGTGGTTCCGGTCGCCGTAATGTGGGAAATCATCGTGGAACCAGTCGAGCAGGGAGAAATACAAACCGACCTTCAGTCCTTCTGCGCGGACGGCATCAACGTACTCTGCAACGAGGTCGCGGCCGCATTTCGTGTTGGTGGATTTGAAATCGGTATACTGGCTGTCGAAGAGGCAGAATCCATCGTGATGCTTGGCAGTCAGAACCACGTATTTCATACCGGCCTCTTTCGCCGCCTTGGCCCATTTCCGCGGCTCGAAATCAACAGGATTGAACTCCTCAAAATATTTCATGTAATCTTCTTTTGGAATCTGCTCGGTACTCCGCACCCATTCTCCGCGCGCCGGGATGGCATAAAGCCCCCAGTGGATAAACATGCCGAAACGGGCGTCGCGGTACCACTCCATCCGCCTGTCATAGGCTTCTCTGTCAAATTTGTACATCGTTTTGCTTCCTCCTGTTTTAGTTTTGTATTGGTAATGATTCAGAGTACCATTTCGCATGGCTCTGAATCGTTACGTCAAGCGGATATTCGCAATCCGCTTCGCTGCTTGATTCGATTAAATCTTAATTTTCACCCATTTTCCCTGTTTGAATCGGATCGTTGCAAAGATAAACCGTGACATCTGATCCGCCAGCACGCCGAACCAGATTCCGACGATGCCAAGCCCCAGCGTGTAACCGCCGAGATACGAAACGATCGTACGAATAAATGTAACGCTGATCATAGATGCAACTGCCGTATAAAGCGTATCTCCCGCACCGCGCAGGCATCCCATATAAATAACCTGACAGATCTGGAAAATGACGACGAAGATAATGACATGGATGATGCTGACACCGATTTCAATGATATGCTGTTCTTCGAAAAACAGGCTGTACAGCCATCTTCCGCCGAAAAGATAAATGGCAACGAGGCATACTGCGATGCCCGCGCCGATCAGACGGCACGTTCTGCCGTACTCCTTCGCCAGATCTGGCTTTTTTGCGCCAAGGCTCCGGCCGATCAGTGCAACCGCTGCGGACTGGAGGCCGTCGCCGAACGCAAACGAAAGCGACATAATATTCATGCCGACCTGGTGTGCCGCCATCGCATCGGTTCCCTGTTTGGCCGCCATGATCGCCGTCATCATAAAGCCGATCCGCATGAAAACCTGCTCGAAAAACACACTGTACCCGACCCTGACCAGGCTGATGAACGCTGCAAGCGTCGGTTTAATTTTGTTCTTCAGAATATAGCCAAGATTCAGGAATCCGTCTTGCTTTGTGATGGAAAGGATGCTCATCACACATCCGACAACCGTTCCTGTGACGGTTGCCAGTGCCGCAAAGCGCCGGGAACCCGAAATGGCCGTTGATCAGAAGATAATTCAGGATAATATTAATCGTATTTGATGTTACATTTGTGCGCATCGTGATTTTTGTATTGCCCGCACCGCGCTGTGCCGAGTTGATCCCCATCTGGATACAGTTAAAAATCATACCGCCCATGATGATACGGAAATATGTTACTGCGCCATTATGAGTCTCCGCCGTTGAACCGCACAGATGGATAATCGGACTTGCAAACGCCACAAATCCAACACTGAATGCAGCTACCGCAAGGATAATAAATACAAGCGCAGTCACCAGGGTCTCATTCGCCGCACCCTGCCTCTGCTCTCCGCGCCGCCGCGCAACGAGAGCAGAAATCGACACATTCAGCGCAAAGAAAAACGCCAGGCCAAGCAGCTTCGGCTGTGTCGTCAGACCGACCGCGGCAACTGCGTAGGAGCCAAGCGAGCTTACCATCAGCGAATCTACAAGACCCGCAAATGCAATGAAAAACGACTCCACGATCGCCGGCCACGCCATGTTGACGGCGGTCTGGAATGTGTCTTTGTGGTATTTCCCCTGTAACTTGTTTCCTAAGTACCCCATCTCTTTTCCTCTCTTTCGTCCCAATATCAATTTCTATTTTACTTTGTTTTAACAGAAGGGTCAATACGGTACCGGCAGAAAAAAGCCAGCCGCAAAAGCAAAATTCTTTTCGCTTTTTGTGGCTGGCTTTTCTTTTATCTTTCCGTAGCGATTCAGACCCCCATCTTGATTCCGCTTACGCTACATCCCAGTATTGCTTCTTATTTTTTCAGCACAAATTCTGCCTTATTCTCTGTCGTGCTGTCGCTTCCGATGAAGACTTCGAAAGCACCGTTTTCACTTTCTACACGCTCATTTTCTGTCAGGAAGCGAAGCTCTTCTTCTGTGATTTTGAAGATGACTTCGGTTTCTTCTCCCGGCTGAAGGGTTACCTTGCAGAAATCTTTCAGCTCTTTCACCGGGCGTACCACAGATGCGGCTACGTCGTGGATATAAAGCTGTACGGTCTCGGTTCCCTTTGTATCGCCGGTGTTTTTCACGGTTACGGAGGCTTTAATCTCATCTTCCATGCCAAGCTCTGCCTTGTCCAGTTTCACATCTGAAATTGCAAAGCTGGTGTAGCCAAGACCATATCCGAACGGGAACAGTGGTGCGTTCGGGATATCGAGGTATTTGGAACGGAAACGGTCTTTGTCCTTGCCCGGCACATGCGGTCTTCCGGTGGAATATTCGTTGTAGTGAACCGGCACCTGGCCTACAGAGTACGGGAAGCTCATGGTCAGCTTGCCGCTTGGAGCGTATGCACCAAAAACAACGTCTGCGATTGCATTGGCACCTTCGGTACCCGGCATCCACACTTCAAGAACGGCTTTTGCTTTCGATACGACATCTCGCAGGTCGAGCGGACGGCCATTGAAGAGGACAACGACAACGTTTTCATTGACTTTTGAAACGCGCTCAAGCAGTCTCTGCTGGATTTCCGGGATGCGGATGTTCGCGTTGCTGGTTGCCTCACCGGACTGCAGACGATCCTCGCCGATCGCAAGAACGACAACATCAGCCTCTTTTGCTGCGTTTACAGCCTCAAGAAGCATTGCTTCTTCCTCTTCCGGCGTGGTGGACTGCTCCATCGCCTCGCCGAAGCCTTCCAGACGGATGTCGGAGCCAAGCATCGGAGAGCCTGTATGGAAGCTCATGTTTGTCGTATCTGCCTGCGCTTTTACGGCCTCTTCCAGATTTGTCACATCCTTTGCATCTCCGATAAAGGACCAAGCGCCCATCAGGTTTCTGCTGTGGACATACGGTCCGACCCAGGCAATCTTCTTCTCCTTGCCAAGAGGCAGGATTTTCTCTTCGTTTTTCAGCAGGACAAACGATTTTCTTGCGGCTTCTCTTGCCAGATCGCGGTGCTCTTTGCAGAGAATGACTTCTTTTTCTTTCGTCTCGTCTGCGTCTTTATACGGATTTTCAAACAGTCCCAGTTTGTTTTTCAGTTCCAGAATACGCATGCAGGACTCATCGATCAGATCCTCGGAAATCTTGCCCTCTCTTACAAGACGGCACAGGTTTTCGCAGTAAATACCGGTCATCATATCAATGTCAACGCCTGCCTCGGCGGAGCGGACAGCTGCCTCCTCACGGTCTGCGCAGTAGCCGTGGTAAATAATCTCCTCGATTGCCGCCCAGTCGGAAATCAGAACTCCGTCAAATCCCATCTCGTCACGCAGGATGCCGCGCATCAGTTTCTTGTTTCCGGTTGCCGGAACACCGTTTACCGTGTTGAAGGAAGTCATTACCATCGCTGCGCCTGCATCGATACCGGCTTTGTAGGATGGCAGATAGAAGTCACGGAAGGTATGCTCGGAAAGCTCTACCGTATTGTAGTCTCTTCCTGCTGTCGGAGCACCATAGCCTGCGAAATGCTTCACACAGGAAGCAATCTTGTACGGCTCCTTCAGATCGTCTCCCTGGAATCCGCGCACCATTCCGGCACAGAACAGACCGTTCAGATAAGGATCCTCACCGGTAGACTCCATGACACGGCCCCATCTTGCATCGCGGACCAGGTCGGTCATCGGTGCGAAGGTTACGTGAAGGCCGGAAACAGCTGCCTCTTTTGCAGCAACTGCCGCACACTTTTCGGACAGCTCCGGTTCAAACGTTGCGCCCTGTCCCAGCGGAATCGGGAAAATGGTCTTGAAGCCGTTGATGACATCCAGCATGAACAGCATCGGGATGTGATGCGGGTGCTGCTCCACAAAATCCTTCTGGATTTTCTTTAACGTTTCTGCACCCATGCTGCCCAGGATGGAACCGGAAAGCGCTACATTTTCCGGCGTAAAGCCTTTATCCGCCATCGGTCCCATGGCTGTGATGTCCATATCTTTATTGAAGAAGGCGCCCACCACCTGGCTCATCTGGTTTACTTTTTCTTCCAGCGTCATGTCGGCCAGAAGCTCTTTTAATTTCTGCTCGGTCATTTTTTCTCCTCCATACCTCGTTTTTGCTGTATCTGCTTCTTCAGAAACCCCTAAAATGTCAGAAAAATATCGTTTTTCCGTTTTTTCTAAATCTTATACTGAAATTTTACCACATCTGACCTGAAAAAAATATCCCCTGATCCGACCTTTTTCTTTCACTATTCCGACCTGTTTGTTGCTGTTCCGGTGCGTAAGAAAGTGATAAAATCCTCTGTTATTTCCCGAACATGTGAAGGGGGGCTTTCCGCTATTTTTCACTAAAGCTTCTTCGGTATTCCAGCGGTGCGTATCCCGTATTGTCCTTAAACATCTTCGTAAAGTACGAGAAATTGCTGTACCCCACATACAGCGACACTGTATTGATCGGCAGCGTGCTCTGTGTCAGAAGCTTTTTTGCCTCCTCCACCCGCTTTTGGATGATATAATTACTGATCGAAATACCCTTTTCTTTTCTAAAAATCCGGGACAGATAATCCGTATTCAAAAAGACAAGCTCCCCAAGCTCCTCCCGGTGAATCTCCTCCCGGTAATGTGCATCGATATAAGCGCATACCTGACTCGTGACCGAATCTGATTTGTTGATGTACTGTCTGTACTGAACTGCTTTCCGAACCAGTACCCCGGCATATTCCATCATCTCTTCTCTGCCATAAAGGGAATTCCGATGCAGGTTTTCCATATCCGCATCTGCAAACAGTGCATACGCCTTGATCTCCCGTTCCGAAAGCCATGCATACACCACCTGCGTCAGATCGGTACGGAGTGCTACCAGAAGCTCCCTGGTAATCATTCCTTCCCGCTCCGTCCGGTCAAGGTATTTCTGCAGCCGCTCCAGCAGCTCCTCCGGTTTTTCCTCCGAAAGCAGAGCTTTCCACACATCCAGCTCCTTATTTTCGTAGCTGGTCTGCGGAGCCTGAAATTCGTTCAGAAACAGCACCTCGTTCCGCACGGAAAGGCTTCCCTCCCGCATTTTCTGAAGATTCCGGCTCTGCTTTTGCATCCCCAGTACAGATTCCCACTGTCCGACACCGCACCACAGCTCCAAATAGATTTTTTCATTCATCCACGCAACAAACTGCCGCAGAATTTCACAGTCCCGCTCACTGTCCTGCGGGAATGCTTTTTCCTTTGACTGTGTAACAATCCAGTAGCTGCCCGGTTCCTGGTAAAAAACAGTATCTACCGCAATATCCGTTTCCTCATACAGTTCCGACAGCACATTTTCGATCACAAATTCCATGGTCGCGGTATCCCACATCTCCCGCTTATTGCTCTTTATTTCCGGCATCAGACAAATCAGCCGGAAATAGTGTCCCGGTCCGTATGGCAGCTGACGCTGTGCTGCTGTTTTGCAGAATTTTTCCTCGGAGAAGCCGTCTTTCAGCACATTTTTCCAGATATCCTGCTGCAGAATTTTTCTGTTCTGGTTCCACTTGATGCTTTCCTGCCTGAGATCCTGTATTTTCTTTTCTTTCGCAACGGATTCCGCCGCACGCTGTACGGCCTCCTTCAGCTTGTCAAAATCGATGGGCTTCAGCAGATAATCGACGCTGTTCAGCTGAATCGCTCTTCTGGCATAGTCAAACTCCGCATAGCTTGTCAGGAATATGACCTGGACCTTCAGCTCCTCTTTTCTGACCCACTCCACAAAGTCGAATCCCGTTCCGCCCGGCATCACGATATCGCTGATCACGATATCAATGTCCACCATTCCCATGATGTTTTTCGCCTGCTGTACGGAAAACGCAGTGTACACCTCGCTCACCCCGGTCTCTGTAAGATCGAGGTTTCTTTTGATACTTTCAATCACGTACTCTTCATCATCCACGAGCAATAGTTTCATGTTCTTCTCCCCCTGTCCTGTATGGAATATGGATATCTACAATCGCTCCGCCGAGCGGACTGTTATCGAAATGAATCTCTCCGGAATCGCCATAATAATAGCGGAATCGTTTCAGGCAGTTTTCAATCCCGATATGCTTTCCATGCTCGGAAATATCTTCCCCTGCTTTCAGCCTTTGCAGCGTCTCCTCCGGAAAGCCGTTTCCGGTGTCCGAAATATAAATGTTGACATACTTTTCGTCTCCGCGGTCCTCCGGGTAAACCGTCACGGAAATCAGCGGAACCGTCTCCAGCGTCAGGGCATGTTTTGCCGCATTCTCTACAAACACCTGAATCAGGAACGGGAAGATTACTGCGTTTTCCACCTCTTCATGAACCTCAAAATAATAGGTGAATTTTTCCGGATAGCGCAGCAGCAGAATTTTGAGGTAATTTTCACAGTGGTTCGTCTCCGCCGTTACCGGCACCATCTCGCTTGTATTCCGGAAAATATACGCAAGATAATCGGACGTAATACGGCTCATCGACTTTGCATGGTCGTACTGACCGAAGTCGATCATGCTGTAGATAAAGTTCAGACAGTTCATATAAAAATGCGGGCGGATCTGGATTTTCAGGTAGTCCATCTCGATTTTCTGTTTTTGCAGCTCCTGCTCATACAGCGTGATCTTCAACCGGCGGATCTGGTGAATCATGTTTCGGAATTTATCGTCAATCTGCTCCAGCTCTACCAGGTTTCCTTCCGACATCTGATAGGTGAGGTCCCCATTGTCATATTTCTGAAGATTTTCCGTAAACATACCGACCGGCTTCAGGATTTTTGTTTCCAGGTGGAACAACAGCACGGAACCGGCAATCACCATCAGAAAAGCAACGCCAAGAAGGGCAAACACACTTCCCGTCATCAGATTTAAGACTCCCGTCCAGGAGATTTTAATCCGGATTTCAAACGGTGCCTGCGAAAGCTCCTGCCGGAAGGTATAATTGCCGGTATCAAACTTCGAACTGTCCGTTACAATTCCTTTTTCCGTCAGTATTCCGATGCTTTTTCCGTTCTGGTCAACGAGGCTGACATAGCCGCTCTTCCCAAGAGACAGTTCAGAGAACGGTTCCAGAATTGTCTTCAGATTGACGTAGCAGCCGAGTCCGACGCCCTGACTCTGCGCTACCTTGAGCATATAAATATCGTCTCCCTGGCACATCACGGTCCATTTTTTCTTGACTGCATACGCCTGCTGCGACAGGCTTTTGATCCTGCGCTTCAGCGCTTCCTGCAAATAGGGATCAACGGTGTAAAGCCCGTCGGAGGAAATGCTCAGCTGATATAAGCTGTCATCCTTCTGCGTATAGAGAAAAACATTGTAATCCGTTCCAAAATCCCACGCTGCAGATACATAATTCCTTCGCAGCTGCGTAATGACATATTCCTCATACTGATCCTTCTCCATCAGATCCATATATTTCCAGAAAGCAGAATCCGGGTTGGAGCTGTCCATTACAGTCGAGAACAGGTTTCGGCTGATTCGAAAAAAACGGTTATCCAGCTCATCCGTATACAGCTTTGAAATCTCTTCCAGCTGCTCATATACCTGCCGCTGCGTCCGGTTCAGAATAAGCACGCTCCCAGCCAGAAAAAGCAGCAGCATACTCAGCAGGCAGATCAAAAGATAACGCCCCTGCTGCGCCAGTGTTGTTTTTTTCGTCTGTTTTGAAATACGCATGAAGTTTCCTCCTTTTTCTGTTCCGGTACACTCGAAATTTTTCCGTGTTTGATTTTACGAACTGATCTTTTTTTCTGAATATAATACAGCAGAAAAACAGTACACCTCATGTTTCCATGAGTCTGTACTGTTTTTCTGATTTATGTCGGAAACACCGAAATGTTTCTCTTTTTTATTCCTGCATGGAAAATCATCCCTTTACCGCACCAAGTGTGATACCTTCTGCGAAGTATTTCTGAAGGAACGGATATACAATAACGATCGGCACAGTTGCTACAATCGTTACGGCCATACGTACGGACATTGGTGTTACGGCCGTCTGTACATTGGTTCCTGCATGAACGTCCATTTTCATGGTCGCCTGGTTCATAATCTCATACAGTTTGTACTGCAGAGTCGGGAGTTTTTTCGCATACAGGTAAGTATCCATGAAGGAGTTCCACTGACCTACTGCATAGTACAGACCTACGGTTGCGATAACCGGTTTACAAAGCGGCATAACGACTTTATACCAGATCTGAAAATCGTTTGCTCCGTCGAGCTTTGCTGCCTCCTGCAGAGCCATCGGCAGTCCGTCGATATAAGAGCGGACCAGAATCATATTATAAACCCACATCAGACCAGGCAGAATGTATACCATGAAGTTATTGCCCAGCTTTAAGGTACGGATAATCAGAAGGTATTCCGGAATCATTCCGCCACCGACATACATGGTAACAACGAACAGAAGCTGGAATGGTTTGCGGAGTACGAAGTCTCTGCGGCTTAATGTGTAAGCAACCATCGAGGTACATACAATACCTACGATTGTTCCGATGATGGTTCTTGTTACAGAAATCACAGCCGGCATTGCAATGCCGCCGTCTTTAAATACATATTTATAGTTGCTTAATGTAAACTTTCTCGGAATGATGAAGTTTACATTCTTAATGGTATCCGTAGAATCGTTGAACGAAATCGCCAGTACGTTCAGGAACGGATAAATGGTGATGATGACGAGGAATACGAAGATTACCGCCAGTACGTAGTCAAATTTTTTTGCTTTCTTGTTCATATTCGCGTCCTCCTACATAAGTTTATCTTCGCCTACCAGACCGGCAATCTTATTGGCGATCAGCAGCAGGGTAACGCTGACTGCAGACTGGAATACACCGATTGCGGTACCAAGACCGTAGTTGCTGTTTCCGATACCTCTCTTATAAGAGAACCAGGAAAGTACCATCGTGTGATCCTCAACCAGCGGGTTACTAAGAAGCATCTGACGCTCCATACCTACGTTCAGGGCGCCACCGATGCTCATAATCAGCAGTACGATGATGGTCGGTCGGATACCCGGAAGAGTGATGTGCCAGATCTTCTGCAGACGGCTTGCACCGTCCATATCAGCGGCCTCGTAAAGACCAGGATCAATACCTGCCATGGCGGACAGATAAATAATTGCGTTCCAGCCAACCTCTTTCCAGCAGTTAATCAGGATAATGGTTACCCAGATAAGCGGTGAGTTGGAACTCATCAGGTGCAGGTTCTTGCCGAAGATACTGTCAACAACACCGCCGTCGTTGAAAATATTCTTTGCAATACTTGCAATGATAACCCAGGATACAAAGTGCGGCAGATAAGAAATGGTCTGCGTTACTTTTTTGAACTTCATAAAGAACATCTCGTTCAGAAGAACCGCAAATGCGATTGCTGCGATCGTTCCAACCGCGATGTCAAGGAAGCTTACTCCCAATGTGTTGATTAATGTCTGTGTGAACAGACGGTCTTTAAATGCATCTGTAAAGTTCTTAAATCCAACCCAGGTTCTCTCCCAGATCGGAAGTGCGAACGTTGCCGGTTTTACCTCCTGAAACGCCATCGTCCATCCCCAAAGTGGAATATACTTGAAGATAATCAGCCAGATTACAAATGGTACTGACATTACAAGCAGCCAGCGCTGTTTCCACAAAATTGCAGGTGTGATTTTCTGTCCTCTTTTCTTTTTCACCTTTTCCTTCGCCATGCTCCCCATCCTTTCCGTTGTTTTGTGCGTTTTTATTACGCATTTTCTTTGCTTATTTGTGATATTTACATCATATCAAATAAAATCCCAGTTTGATATTGTGTATTTTGTCCACTTATATTGACTTTTTTTATCTTTTTCCACATTTTCAGGTGCTATGGCAGGCATTTTTACTAATTTATATACGTTTGTTTTTATTTTTTACACCAGCTTACAACTCTACCAATCAGTGTTTTTTTTGTAAAAAAAGCAGGAAAACGTAATGGGGGATTACATTTTAAGAAAAATGTCAGTTTTTTATCCAAATAATCTCCGTTTTCTCTGCTATGATAAACACCATAGAACCAAGAGGGGAAAAACGAGATGAGCCAATACAACATATTAGTCGTAGACGACGACCGGGAAATCGTAAGATCTCTCGGCAAACTATTAGAACTGGAAGGCTACAGGGTAAAAAAAGCCTACAACGGCATGGAGGCACTCGACATCCTCATGACCGAACCGATCCATCTGATCCTGCTCGATGTCATGATGCCCAAAATGAACGGCCTTTCCGCCCTGATGAAAATAAGAGAAAAAAACAACATTCCGATTATCATGCTCTCCGCGAAAACCGAAGAGAGCGACAAAGTCATCGGACTTTCGATGGGCGCCGATGATTACGTAACAAAGCCGTATAATACCGCCGAACTCATGGCCCGTGTTAAATCCCAGCTCCGCCGTTACTTCTCCTTAGGAGCCGCAAACGGAACCACACAAAGCCAGGATATCCTGAAAAACGGCGGTCTGCTGCTGAACCGAAACACCAAAGAACTCCTGGTGGACGGTGAACCTGTTCGCCTGACCGCAACCGAGTACAAAATTATGGAGCTTCTGATGGAGCATCCCGGCTATGTATTCTCAGCCGAAGAAATCTACAGCCAGGTCTGGCAGGAGGATGCTTACAGCGTAGAAAATACCGTCATGGTTCATATCCGGCGCATTCGTGAGAAAATCGAAATTACGCCGAAAAATCCAAAATATTTAAAGGTGGTGTGGGGAATTGGATACAAAATTGAAAAAATTGACGGAAACTGAAAAACGCATCCTGCTGTGGATGCTTACCGATCTTTCTATGGTACTGATTTTGTGCGGAAAGCTTCTGCGGAAATGGGCCAGTGAATTCGAATGGGGAATGTGGCGCAACATCGAATGGGGTATCGGCATTGGAGTGACGGTAGTCGGCGTTTTGGGCATAGCCGCAGCCTTGTATCTGGTATGGAAATTCCGAAAAAATACCGGGAACTCGAAAATGACTGCTTTTGCCGGCAGCGAATCGGAAAAAGCGGGAAAAACAGCAAAAAGCAGCGAAGGGG
>OIBU01000499.1_pt1 | contig 13264 bp, 10 predicted proteins | sample 1581111 | NCBI WGS metagenome assembly OIBU01 (sample SAMEA3882508, study PRJEB24775) | human gut metagenome | biome: human-associated habitat; feature: intestine environment; material: feces | place: Netherlands | collected 2009/2010 | reverse complement strand
CTGCCATCACCGCAGGAGGCAGTCAAGCGGTGTTCTTCAAGGTGAACACCCTCGGTGAAGAATCTTTTCTGGACGATGTAAAGGACCTGATGGAAGAAATTTTGGAGGAGTAAAATGTTTTTTGGATGGTTTGACGCTATATTCAGCTTCATTTTCCCAATCCTGTTCCTGCTTTTTATTGGAATGTTTTTCTTTGCTCTAATTTCAAATCTCCGCACATGGAACAAAAACAACCACTCGCCGCGGCTTACCGTTCCGGCAACAGTGGTAGCAAAGCGCACCGATGTTTCGCATTCCAGCAGTGCCAATGCCGGCGATATGTCCGGTGCGCACGGATACGACACTAGCACATTTACATCGTACTATGTGACTTTTCAGGTGGAGAGCGGCGACCGCATGGAATTTGAAGTGGACGGAAGCGATTATGGTCTGCTCATGCAGGGCGACATCGGAAAGCTGAGTTTTCAGGGCACCCGCTATCTTGGGTTTGAGCGGAGCTAAGTGTTTCTTACATTATATAGTATGGAGTGCTGTATGAACGATTTGTTTATCCAAGGGCTGACCATCGACTGGAACAGAGTTCGCCCATACAATTATGTTCGTCAGATTCCTGCCATCAGTGGAATCGACACTTTTACATTCCATAAGCCCATTACGTTCTTTGTTGGCGAAAATGGAAGTGGAAAATCTACGCTTCTGGAAGCAATCGCTGTTGCTTACGGCTTCAACGCAGAGGGTGGAACGAAGAACTATTCATTTTCCACATACAACTCCCATTCGGAACTATGTGAGGCTATGACGATTTCCAAGGGGTATCGCAGACCAAAGTTCGGGTATTTTCTCCGAGCAGAGAGTTTCTATAATGTAGCCACCAAGGAAATCGACTATTCCGATGACGATCATCCCTCCAAAGGCTATCACCAAAAATCACACGGTGAAAGTTTCCTCGCCATTGCGCAGGACTACATGGGTGCAGATGGAGTCTATATTTTTGACGAGCCGGAAGCCGCTTTATCCCCGCAGCGGCAGCTCACGTTACTGATCAACATTTATCGGTGTGCCCAAGAAGGGGCGCAATTCATTATCGTATCACATTCACCCATTCTCCTCGGAATGCCTGATGCTGAGATTTTTAGCTTCGACAATGGCACGATTCATCCTTGTCAGTATGAAGATACGGACAGCTACGTTATCACCAAAACATTTGTAAATAATCGGCAGCATTTTTTGAACCAGCTTCTGAACGAAGAAACGTAATGCCGGGAAAGGACATTCCATATGAGTGATTCTACGTTGAAAGAGCTTTGGCAGCAGGTCGCTGAAAAGAAAAGCTGCGAAGCAAAACAGAAAGAACTGACCGCCCAGAGAGATACGCTTGCTGATCGCCTGAAAAAGCTGGAAAAATCCAAGCTGGCAGAGCAGGCTGATGTGGACCGTCTGGAGGGACACAGCCTTGCCGCATTTTTCTATCAAGTGATTGGAAAAATGGATGAAAAGCTGGACAAAGAACGGCAGGAAGCCTATGCAGCCCGTGTCAAGTACGATGCGGCTCTCCATGATCTTTCTTCCGTTGATGCCGACTTGGAGCAGATTCAAAATAGACTGGAACGGCTGTCCGATTGCGAAAGGCAGTATCAAGCTGCTCTTTCCGAAAAAATCAAAAGCATCAAAGTTTCTGCCCACCCTGCCGCACAGCAGGTTGCGGAAAGTGAAAGTCGCATTGCCGCGCTGAAAGTCCAAAAGCGGGAGCTGCTAGAGGCCATCAACGCCGGAAAGACTGCCCTGCATACGGTCAACGAAGTTCTGGAAACCCTCGACAATGCCGAGGGCTGGAGTACATGGGACGTAATGGGTGGTGGTCTGGGGGTGGATCTCGCCAAGTATGCGGAACTGGACGATGCGCAGGAACAAATCGAACAGCTTCAAGTGGAACTGCGGCGGTTCAAAACTGAGCTTGCCGATGTTGAGATCACCGCAGACCTTCAGGTTACGGTGGACAGCTTTCTGAAATTTGCAGATTTCTTCTTTGACGGCCTCTTTGCAGACTGGGCAGTTCTGGATCACATCAATCAGGCACAGAGCAGAGTGGAGAATACCAAGGATCAAATCAAGAGAGTCCTTGCACTTCTGAAAAAGATGCGCGAAGATGTTGATGTCCAAATCGCTGATGAAAAAGAGAAGCAGGAGCAGCTTGCAGTGGAAACTGAGCTGTAAGTTTGAAGCATCCACTTATGTGATATGACTCGATAAAACCGAATTTACAGGAGGTGTTTCGATGAAAACAAGAAAGTTTGCCTTATGTCTGGCAGCGGTTTTTCTGGTGGCGATTTATATCAATATTCAGAGAAGCCATACTTTCACCCTTTCAAACGATGAAGGCACCATAAAGACAGAACAAATACAGCCACTTTGGGGAACTGTAAAAGTGAGCGGTGATTGTGATACTGAGGTGGTCTTTACCGATGTAGAGACTGGAGAAAAATACAGAATCGGATATATTACACAGGGCGTAACGGAAAGAATCAAACTCGAAAGAGGCAAATGGTATAAGGTGGCGGGCGGAGGCAACCTTACACTGAATCCGGTAAACATTCGAGTCGAATAAATGTAAGTTCCTTGCGGGCAGCTATGAAAGCTGAAGCTGAGAAGAGAGTTTTGAATATTCACATATGAAGGAGTACAGTTCTATGAATTACGGATGGGCAACTGTTTTCACTTTAGCGGCATGGTTTGCAGGGCTTGTGATTGATGTAAATGTGCGGGTCGGCGACCTCGGTTTACGAACCGTGCTTCCCGTCATCGTGATGGGCTGCTGCATCATGAAATTCATAAAGGACAACAATATTCAATAATCGATTTTTATTACATCCCTTGCGGGCGACCCTCAAAACGGTTGCCCGCTATTTTTATACCCTAAAATCTGAAGAAGGAGGCCAAAATGCCAAGCAAAACCGAAGAATATCTCGCCCTTGCCCAGCGCACGGCCAACGGCTTGACCCGGTACTGGGAAAGCTGGACGGACTACCTGACCACTGCATCCCGGTTGTACAAGTACCCCTTTGCAGACCAGTTGATGATCTACGCTCAGCGGCCCGATGCCACCGCCTGCGCCGAATTTGACATTTGGCGCAACCGGATGAACCGCTATGTGCGCCGGGGTGCCAAGGGCATTGCTCTGCTGGATGAATCCAGCGGATTCCCTCGCCTGCACTACGTTTTCGATGTGTCGGACACCGGGGTGCGCCGTAATTCCCGTGACCCCGACCTGTGGCAGTACAACGATGACCTGAAACAGCCGGTTTCAGAAATGCTCGCCGCCACCTACGGCATCAGCGGAGAGCGTGTCAGCCAGCAGCTTGCGGATGTTGCCGGGAAACTGGTGGCGGATTACTGGGACAACAACAGCGAGGACATCAGCGCCATCGTTGACGGTTCGCTCTTGATGGATTATGATGAAGCCGGGGTGGAGATGCAGTTCAAGTCCGCCGCCGCCATCAGCGTCACCTACACGCTGCTGGAACGCTGCGGGTTTGAGCCTGCCGGGTGGTTCGACAAGGACGATTTTCAGGCAATCTACAATTTTTCCACCCCGGATGCCGTCTTTGCCCTCGGCGCAGCAGTCAGTGACATGAGCCGGGAGGTGCTGCGGAACATCGAGCGCACCGTAAAAACAACCATTCGCCGCCGAAACAATGAAAGGAGCCAGCATGAATATGAGCAGCAATCTGAGTTACACGCAGACCGGGGATTATCTTCTCCCGAACCTGACCCTGCATCAGCCGAAGACCCCGCTGGGCAAGTACAGCAGGATGCGCCTGAGCTTTCTGAGGCAGCAGCACCCGGCACTGTACAACACGATGCTCCTGAACGGGAGCCTGTACCCGCACCTGATGGAGGTGGAGCAGACGGCAGAAAGCCGGATGCAGCAGACCATGGCGCAGCTTCTGAAACAGAACCCGGCCCCGGACAAGGAGCAGAATCAGATGGCATGGGTGCAGCACATGAACAGCCTGCGGGCACAGGCAGAGGAACTGGTGCTGAACGAACTGATTTACAGTTAAGTTTCTTCGATGCCCACATTCCCACCGAAGCCAAACAAATTGAATCCATCGACCAAGCGGAGAGCAAAAAATCGCCCTCCGCTTTTGTTTTGTCGCAGGCTGAAATTGAGAATGAACTGCGCAAGCATGGTTCCGGTTTTCAGGATGGCAAGCAGCGGATCATCGAACTGTACCAGACACAGCCCGACCGCAAACTCCGCGCTAAAGCATTGGCGAAAGAGTACGGCATCGGCGGACATTCGCAGGATTTTCTGGATGGCAGCAGCGGTTTTGTAAATCATGATGGAAAAGGACTTGAATTTGACCACTACCCGGATCATCAAAAGGTTACGTTAAGCTGGACACAGGTCGAGAAATACATCGACCTGATGATTCAGTCTGACCGCTACCTGACCGATAAGGAAAAAGAGCATCGTGCCGCCGTGCAGGAAGCGGAACGACAGCTCCCAATGCTGGATGGTGATGCCGCTGCCGAATACAATGCTCTGAAAGAGCAGTACCCCAATACCCTGATTGGCTTTGAACTGGGCGGATATTTTCTGTTCTATGACAAAGATGCAATCACTGTAAAGGAAGTTTTTCGTTCTAATTTGCTGTCACAGGAAAATGCGCTGGGAAAAGTCAAAGTGACCGGCTTTTTGCGCAGAGAGTGGGTAGCAAAATCGCAGAAGCTGTGGGCCGAGGGCAACAGCATCTATCTAGCCGGACAGGGCGGAGATGGTACCCACCATCAGACAAAATATCTGCGAGAGGAAGATTATCTGCCGATCGGCATCATCATCAAGCTAGATGGCCGGGATTTCCGTGTGGATCACGTCAACTTCATGTTCAAATCCGTCAGCTTGCAGGACATGGACTTGACCAACAGCGGACAGCCCATCTTCCGGGTTGAACGGTTGCCCAATATCCGGGAACTGTATGAACAGCAGCAGGATGAAATTATTGACGTTTCTCCTGAAAAGGCTGTTGATTACAAGTTCGGTGACGAAGTTGTTGTTGACCTTCCCACCCGAACCATCGAAGGCAAAATCGGCTATGTTGGCGAAACCGATGTGCGCATCGACACCAGCGCGCATGGGCAGTCGTGGGATAACGAGGTACTCAACAAGCAGCAATTCGAGGACGGTCTGCGGCGGGATGAACCTACACCTGATGAGGAACTGGACAAGTTGCCTATCTCTGTGGAGGTCAATGGCGAGTGGCAGACCTTTCCGGATGCTGCTGCCGCAGACGAAGCCCTGAACGCTGAACCGATGCCGGAAGCCGCAGGAAATTTTCACATCACGGATGATAATTTGGGTGTCGGAGGCCCCAAGCAGAAATTCGCCCGCAATATTGAAGCCATCCAGACCTTGCGCACTTTGGAGCAGGAGCATCGCGGTGCCACCGCCGAGGAGCAGCAGGTGCTTTCGCAGTATGTAGGCTGGGGCGGTCTTGCAGATGTCTTTGACCCCAACAAGGAAAACTGGTCTGCCGAGTACACCCAACTGAAAGGGTTGCTCACCGAAGAGGAGTATGCCGCCGCCCGCGCTTCCACTCTGAATGCACACTATACCTCTCCGGTGGTAATTCGCGCCATCTATGATGCTGTGGAGCGCATGGGTTTCCGGTCTGGCAACATCTTGGAGCCGTCCATGGGTGTGGGCAACTTCTTCGGAATGCTGCCGGACACCATGCAGGATAGCCGTCTGTACGGCGTGGAACTGGATTCCATCACCGGGCGCATCGCCAAAAAGCTGTACCCGGAGGCCAACATCAAGGTGGCCGGATTTGAAACCACGGATAGGCGGGATTTCTACGATTTAGCGGTCGGCAACGTACCGTTTGGCAATTACAAAGTCAACGATAAAGCGTACAACAAGCTGGGGCTTTCTATCCACAACTACTTTTTCGCCAAGACTATCGACCAAGTGCGACCGGGCGGCATCGTGGCGTTCGTCACCAGCCGCTATACTATGGACAGCAAGGACAGCACCGCCCGTAAGCACATGGCAGAACGGGCCGATTTGCTGGGTGCTATCCGTCTGCCGAATAATGCGTTTAAGGCGAACGCAGGCACCGAAGTCGTTTCGGACATCATCTTCCTGCAAAAGCGTGACCGCCCTGCGGACATTGAGCCTGCATGGGTGCAGCTTGGCAAGACCGAGGACGGCTTTGCCATCAGCCAGTATTTCGTAGACCACCCGGAGATGGTGCTGGGCGAGCTGACCACAGAAAGCACCCAATACGGACGAGAGGAATTGACCGTTTCCCCCATCGAGGGCGCAAACCTTTCCGACCAGCTTGCCGAAGCAGTGCAGCATATTGAGGGGCAATACACCGAAGTTGAGGTGGACACCCCCGACATTGCCGAGGAAGAAACCACCCGGCGCACCCTGCCTGCCGACCCGGAGGTGAAGAACTTTTCCTACACCGTGGTGGACGGCGAGGTGTTCTACCGGGAAAATTCCGTGATGACGCAGGTGGAGCTGTCCGACAACGCCAAAGGCCGTGTAGCTGGTATGGTGGAGTTGCGGCAGATCGTCAACGAACTGATTGACCAGCAGTTGAACGACTTCCCGGACGAGGACATTAAGGCATCGCAAGCAGAATTGAACGCCGCCTACGATGCCTTTACTGCAAAATACGGGCTGATCAACGACAAGAAAAATGCCCGCCTGTTCGATGATGACAGTTCCTACTATCTGCTCTGCTCACTGGAGAATCTGGACGAGAATAAAAATCTCAAGTCCAAGGCAGATATGTTCACCAAGCGGACGATTCGGCCAGAGCGTGTTGTCACCAGCGTGGATACCCCCAGCGAAGCGTTGGCGGTGTCCATCGGGGAACACGGCAAAGTAGACCTGCCTTATATGGCAGAACTGCTGGGCACTCCCGGCAACTATGAGCGCATCACCACCGAACTCTCCGGCGTGATCTTCAAAGATCCTGCCGCCGATGCAGACGACCCGGAAGCAGGCTGGCAGACTGCGGACGAATACCTTTCGGGTAATGTACGCGATAAGCTGCGGATGGCACAGCTTGCTGCGGAAAGTCACCCGGAGTTCAAGGTTAATGTGGACGCACTGACCAAGGCACAGCCCAAAGATCTGGAGGCATCTGAAATTGATGTGCGTTTGGGTGCCACTTGGCTTGCCCCCTCCATCGTACAGCAGTTTATGATGGAAACTTTTCAGCCGCCCTATCGTATCCGCTACAACAATGCCATCACCGTTCGCTACTCCCCTTACACTTCCGAATGGCGAATCAGCAATAAATCTGCTACTGGCTTTGGTGACATTATGGCCACCGAAACCTACGGTACCCGCAGGGCCAATGCTTACAAGATTTTGGAAGACACCTTGAATTTGCGTGATAGCCGCGTTTATGATACCATCGAGGAGGATGGCAAGGAAAAACGTGTGCTGAATCAGAACGAAACCACCCTCGCCCAGCAGAAACAGCAGGCCATCAAGGACGCTTTTGCTGGCTGGGTCTGGAAAGACCCGCAGCGGCGCGCCTTACTGGTAAAGAAGTACAACGAGCTTTTTAACAGCACCCGCCCCCGTGAATACGATGGTTCTCACATTCATTTTGTGGGCATGAACCCAGAGATCAATTTGCGAGAGCATCAGCGCAATGCGGTTGCCCATGTGCTGTATGGGTACAACACCCTTTTGGCGCACGAAGTCGGTGCTGGCAAGAGTTTTGAGATGGCGGCTTCCGCTATGGAACTGAAACGTCTGGGCTTGTGTCAGAAAAGTCTTTTTGTCGTGCCAAACCATTTGACGGAACAATGGGCCAGCGAGTTTTTACGCCTGTACCCCAATGCGAAGCTGCTGGTTACCAGCAAGAAAGATTTTGAACCCGGTAATCGAAAAAAATTCTGTGCGAGAATTGCGACCGGTGACTACGATGCAGTTATCATCGGACACAGCCAGTTTGAAAAGATACCCTTGTCCGCAGAACGACAGGAGCGTCTGATTCAGGAACAGATGGATGAAATCGAGGAGGCCATCGAAGAAGCGAAAGCACAGGTTGGCGAGCATTTCACAGTAAAGCAGCTGGAAAAGTTGCGCAAGTCTCTGAAACAGAAACTGGAAAAGCTGCAAGGCGCAGACCGTAAAGATGATGTGGTTACGTTTGAACAATTGGGCGTAGACAGGTTGTTTGTGGATGAGAGCCAAGCGTTTAAGAACCTCTACTTGTACACGAAAATGCGTAATGTCGCAGGTTTGAGTACGAGCGAGGCACAAAAATCCAGCGATATGTTCGGCAAGTGTCGCTATCTGGATGAAATCACCGGTGGCCGTGGCGTGATTTTTGCAACGGGTACGCCCCTGAGCAACAGCATGACCGAGATGTACACCCTCATGCGCTACCTTCAGTACAACACCTTGCAGCAGAAAGGGTTGACCCATTTTGATGCGTGGGCATCCACCTTCGGTGAGACGACCACGGCCATTGAACTTGCGCCCGAAGGCACCGGATACCGTGCACGCACTCGTTTTGCGAAGTTCTTCAACTTGCCTGAACTGATGGCGATGTTCAAAGAAGCAGCAGATATCAAAACCAGCGACCAGCTTCATCTCCCAGTGCCTGATGCAAAATTTGAGACGGTGGTGGTCAAACCTTCGGAAATCCAACAGGATATGGTGCAGGCGTTGAGCGAACGTGCAGCCGAAGTCCACAGCGGTTCTGTTGACCCCTCTGTGGATAATATGTTGAAAATCACGTCGGATGGCCGCAAAATCGGTCTTGATCAGCGGTTGATGAACTCGGCTCTGCCTGATGACCCCAACAGCAAGTTAAATGCCTGCGTCAACAACGTCCTGCGCATCTGGAACGACACCAAGGAGCAGAAGCTGACCCAGTTGATTTTCTGCGATATGTCTACTCCCAAGGGGGACGGTTCGTTCAACGTCTATGACGATATCCGCTCCAAGCTGCTCACTGCTGGTGTGCCAGAGCAGGAAATCGAGTTCATCCACAACGCAGATACGGAGAACAAGAAAGCAGAACTTTTCTCCAAGGTGCGCAGCGGACAGGTGCGTGTGCTGCTGGGCAGCACTGCAAAAATGGGAGCCGGTACAAATGTCCAGACGCTTCTTGTGGCAGTGCATCATCTGGATGTAGGCTGGCGTCCGTCGGATATGACTCAGCGCAATGGCAGAATCATCCGTCAAGGCAATCAAAACAAACAAGTGTACGTCTATAATTACGTCACTGAATCGACATTTGACGCCTACTTGTACCAGACCTTAGAGAATAAGCAGAAGTTCATTTCGCAGATCATGACGAGCAAGTCGCCTATGCGCTCCTGCGATGATATTGATGAGCAGGCTCTGTCTTACGCTGAAATCAAGGCTCTGTGTGCTGGTGACCCGCGCATCCGGGAAAAGATGGATTTGGACGTGCAGGTGGCAAAATTGAAAGTTCTGCGCGGTGACTTCCAGAATCAGAAATATCGTCTGGAAGATAAGCTGCTCAAAACATTCCCAGAAGAAATCCAGAAACAGAAAACCCACATTGCTGCTTTGCAGCAGGATTCACAGATTGCAGCAGCACACCCGCAGGACAAAGAAAACTTCTGCGGTATGACCATCAAAGGTATGGTGTACGATGACAAAAAGGCTGCGGGCGAACGGCTGCTGCTGGCTCGGCAGGAGATGCCCAATGCCGATATGATGCTGCTGGGCACCTACCGTGGCTTTGAACTGAACATCCGGTTCGACAGCTTCAAGAATGAGCATCAAGCCGTTCTCCGGGCAGAGTTGAGCTATCCGGTATCGCTGGGCGATGATGCGCGCGGCAATATCACTCGTCTGGACAATGCCATCGACAACTTTACGGACCGTATTGCAGACGCTGAAAATGCTCTGCAAAATCTGGAGCAGCAGAAACAGGCTGCAGAGGTCGAAGTGGCAAAGCCCTTTGCACAGGAGGAAGAACTGGCCGAAAAGTCTGCCCGCCTTGCTGAATTGAACGCCTTGCTGAACATCGACCGTGACCGCAGTTCCTCGCAGGATGTTCCCGAAGAAACCGAGGAAACCGAAACACCTGCAACTCGTCCGTCTGTGCTGGCTGCACTGGGGGAAAAGACCAATCAGCCGGAGCCTGTCAAACCGTTCCGCAGCTATTATGATAAGGATGGTGATGCACGATGAACGAAAAGCGGGATGAAACCATCATCCTGCGCTTGAGCAAAACAGAAAAGAACCGTATCTATGAAAAGATGCTCAGCATGGGCATCCGAAGCCTGAGTTCCTATATCCGCAAGATGGCACTGGACGGCTATTGCCTGAACCTCGACTTGAAAGAACTGCAACGCATGGCATATCTCTTGCAGATGTGCAGCAACAACTTGAACCAGTACGCCAAGTGTGCCAACGAGTGCGGCAAGGTCTACGCCGCCGACATGGAAGATCTGCGGCAGCGTCTGGATGAACTGATTGACATTGGCAAGCAAATTCTTTCCAAGTTGGCAGAGCTATAAAAATTCCCGCAGTTGGAGGACTGCGGGTGTACATATAATGCTTGACATCCTTGCAACGTAGTAGTCGATACCTTTATAATAAGGGCGAACAGAAAGGAAGTGCTTGATATGGTGTCTATGCTGAAGAAAATTGTTCTTTTCCCGATTTCTCTATTTGTGGCGTTTCTAGCTCTGATGGCAAGGTGGCTGCTAACCCTGTCCAGCTATGTAGTTGCTCCGCTGATGCTCTACATCTTCGGCTGCGGCATCTACACTGCTTACCGTCAGACCTGGAATCAGTTCCTTATCTTGCTGGTAGCCGAATTCCTCTGCTTTGTCTTCTTTTTCGGTGCAACTGCCATCACCGAGGGCATCGGGCGGTTCAGTGAGTGGTTGGCCGAACTGTAAGGAGCATTTTCAACCTTTTGCCGCCTTCGGGCGGCTTTTTCTTTTATGGGGGTGATTTAGGATGGCCGCGACACGGCTGATCGCGCTGCACAAAAACAAAGGCAAGTCGGTTGCGGCCTGTCTGAAAAGCCGTACAGACTATGTACAGAATCCCGACAAGACTGAGCATGGCGAACTGATTAGCAGCTACGAATGCAGTCCTTTGACGGTGGATGAAGAATTTATGCTGTCCAAACGGCAGTATGAACTTGTCACTGGGCGCAGACAAAAAAGTGACGTGATTGCCTATCAGATCCGGCAGTCGTTCAAACCCGGCGAGATCACCGCCGAAGAAGCCAACAAGGTGGGTTATGAGCTGGCAATGCGTTTCACCAAAGGCAAGTATGCGTTTATCGTTGCAACCCACACGGACCGGGAACACATTCACAATCATATTATTTACAACTCCACTGCGCTGGACAGCACCAGGAAATTCCGTGATTTTCTATTGTCCGGGCTGGCTGTGCAACGGTTGAGCGATTTGATTTGTCTGGAACATCAACTGTCTGTCATTGAAATCAAGCCGTACCGAGAGCGACAAAAGTGCACCCTTTATCCACCCAGAGAAAGTAATCGAGATAAGTTGTGTGCCGGAATTGACAACATCCTGCTGAACGAGAAACCTGCAAGTTTCGAGGGCTTCCTTCAAAAGCTGGAACAGCAGGGCTACGAAATCAAACGGGGAAAGTACACTTCGGTCAAAGGCACACGGCAGAAACGATTCATCCGGTTCCGCACTTTGGGCGCAGGATACAGCGAAGAAGAACTGAAAGCTGTTATCTCTGGGGAAGCCGAACACCATCCCCGGCAGAAGCAGAAGCGCATCGTATCGGAACAAAAGTTTCAGATGCTGGTGGACATTCAGGCAAAGCTGGCCGAGGGAAAGAGCATGGGGTATGCTCGCTGGGCAAAGCGATATAATCTGAAAGAAATGTCCAAGACGCTGATTTTCTTACAGGAGCATAAAATCGGCAGCATTAAAGAAATGCAGGAACGTGTGGATGCAGCAACTGCTCGCTATCACGAACTGGGCGATTCAATCAAAGCAGCAGAAACGCGCATGACCGAGATTGCCGTTCTGCGGACGCACATCGTTAATTATGCCCGGACACGCCCGGTCTATGACGCCTACCGCAAAGCCGGGTACCGTAAGAGCTTTCTGGATGCCCATCGGGAAGAAATCACGCTGCATAAGGCTGCAAAAACTGCTTTTGATGAAGCTGGATTGAAAAAGCTGCCAAAGGCTAAGGACTTGAGCATCGAATACGCTGAACTTCTGAAAAAGAAGAAAGAAGCATACCCGGACTATCGTAAGGCACGAGATGAGATGCAGGAGTTGATGAAAGCTCAGAAAAATGTAGAGATGTTCTTTGCAGAGGAAAAAAGTACAACCGAAAAAGAACAAGCACGATAAACGAAATCCGCCGAGGATTCTTCCCGTTTTTTTCGGGAGGATTCCTCGGCGGATTTTGCTTTTGAAAACTGATTTCTAAGAATGTGAATTCAAAATACCAAAATTATTCAGTCAAGCCAAAAAGGTAAACCACACAAATGCAGCAGTTGCACATATCATCAGAACCAGCAGTATCGTACTTGCAAGTTTCTTCTCAATGGAAACTTTCTGATTTTCGCATAGGACAATCTGCTGAAGATTGTGAAATTCGGCTTCGCTGACATTTCCATTTAATGCTTTCCATGCAGTACAGCGATCTGTAACCAGCAAAAAATCGGACAGCATTTCCATAAAGATGACAGCGAAAAATGCCAGAGAAAAGAACCACATCCCATTCCATTGAAGTTCTGTCAACACACTCTGAAGGCTTGCAGGCTTTAATGACACTAACGAAATAATGTAAATCAACGTGTTGCAGAATTCTCTTGCTAATGGCCCTTTTTGTTTAAGAAAATCCATTTTCAACCCTTTCCTTACAAACGGAGTGACTTAACCACCAATAGCCTGATAGTAATCCGTTTTAGAACGAATCAAAGAACCGTTTAACTTGTATTCTTTGACAGTTTGATGGTAGCAATTTTCGAAATATGTGACTTATTGCTGCTGATTAGCTCCATCCTGTAAGCACCCCAAAAGATGTACGTAAAGCCTCTTGCCTGCATATTTAAGAGAAAGCGGATATGCTCTTTTACCATTGATTTGAATGTAGCCATTTTCAGAAACCGTTATGCGAATATCTGGCATTCCGTCCATTGTTTCACCAAAAGCTATCGTGAGTTCATTGAGTGCACCGCTATCACCAGAACCACCAGCATAATCAGTGACAAAATATGTCTGCTCAAAAGTTTT
>OIBU01000484.1_pt1 | contig 13566 bp, 10 predicted proteins | sample 1581111 | NCBI WGS metagenome assembly OIBU01 (sample SAMEA3882508, study PRJEB24775) | human gut metagenome | biome: human-associated habitat; feature: intestine environment; material: feces | place: Netherlands | collected 2009/2010 | reverse complement strand
TAAAAGATGTCTCAGGAGGTGTTTTTAGTTTGAAAAAATATGGACTGGAATTAATGTTAGGGTGTCTGCTTCTTGTCAGTTTTCTCATTCTGTCAAAACAGGCAGCTGAAGTTTCAGAGACTATGAGTTCAACAGAAAATTCAAAAATCATTCTGGTAGATGCAGGACATGGTGGAGCGGATCCGGGAATGATCGGAGTGAACGGACTGGAAGAAAAGGGGATAAATCTTCAGATTGCCGTAAAATTAAAGGATTCTCTGGAAAAACAAGGATTTTCTGTAATCATGACAAGGGAAGAAGATAAGGGCCTTTATGAGGAGGACAGCAGAAATCAGAAAGCACAGGATATGCAGTGCAGGATTGCTATGATAAAGAAATACAGACCTGTGCTGTGCATAAGTGTTCATCAGAACAGCTATCAGGATTCGTCTGTATGCGGTCCCCAGGTGTTTTATTATGAAGATTCTGTCCGGGGAAAGAATCTGGCAGAGTTTATCCAGGAAGAACTGAATCTGGGACTGAAAGTAAAACGCCCTCGTGTAGCAAAAGGTAATAAAACCTATTATCTGTTAAAAAGAAGTGAAAGTGTTTTGAATATTGTAGAGTGTGGTTTTCTTACAAATCCGGAAGAGGCCGGACTTCTCTGCAAAGAAGAATATCAGAATAAAATAGTGGAAGCTATAGTGAAAGGGATTGAACAATATCTGAAGCAACAAAAAATTTAAAATGTTTAATTTATGTGAACTTGCTTTTAATAAGTAGGGATTTTTGCTATACTGATACTTGTTTGATAAAATCCCCCGGGAGGATAGAAGTATCTGCATGGCGGGGAAATGTACAGGGAGAAATTATGCTTGGAATTATTTATCTGCTTCTGGCAGGAATGCTGGGCTGTGAAGCATCGAAAATGCTGACAGGAGAGGGAAAGAGTGTGTCAGGTATTAATCGTATCTGGCTCATGCTTCCGGCTTCTTTTGGAGTCGGAACACTTTTACTGACCTGGATGGTATATATTATTTCCTGGTTTTTCAGTGTTGTGGGAAAAGCTGAAAATCCACTTTTGTATGGAAATATTATCGGGATGACAGGTGCAGCAGTTATTATGATACTGCTCAGCGTACAGAAATACAGAAAACAGGGAAGTTACAGGATATGGAATATTGATAAAACACAGGATAAGCGCAGATTAAAAAAGGAAATATTACTCTTTGGTCTGCTGACTGTATTTATTACATATATGATGTTTTATGTATTCTATATAAAAGACGGAATCCTGTATTCCGGCCTGACTGTGTATGGAGATTATGCACCACATACGGCGATGATGCGTTCTTTTTCTGCAGGAAATAATTTTCCCACACAGTATCCTCATTATGGAGGTGCAGATGTAAAGTATCATTTTATGTTTCAGTTTCTCGCAGGAAATCTGGAATATCTTGGAATGCGTATAGACTTTGCCTATAATATCGTAAGTACCTTGTCGCTTGTGGGATTTCTTATGCTGTTATATCAGCTTGCACTTAGGATCACAGGCAAAATGTGCTGCGGTGTACTGGCATTGTTTCTGTTCTTTTTCAGAAGCGGAATGGCTTTTTTCAGATTTGTATGGGAGCATATCCAGGCAGGGAATCTTGTGGAAACCCTGGAAGAAAATACTTCCTTTATCGGATATACTGTCAATGAGAACTGGGGATTGTGGAACTTTAATGTTTATCTTAATCAGAGGCATCTGGCATTTGGACTTCTGATGGTGACTTTGGCACTATATCTGTTTATGGACTGGCTGGAAGCCGGGACGGCACATGAAGAGAAGGGAATACTCTGGATAAAAAACAGAATCTTTTCGAAGGAAGGATGGAAAAGCAGAAATCTGGATCAGGCACTGCTTATGGGAATGTTTCTGGGTCTGTGTGCGTTCTGGAATGGGGCAGCAGTGATCGGCGGTCTGCTGATTTTGTGCGGCTTTGCGATTTTCTCGGATGGAAAAGTGGATTACGCTGTCATGGCGGGGGTATCCATCTTCTTTTCCTGGCTTCAGTCAAAGATTTTTATTGTTGGAAGTGCTATGAGTCCTCAGATTTATCTGGGATTTCTGGCAGAGGATAAGACTGTCCCGGGAGTTGTGAAATATCTGTTCTGGATGAGCGGAGTTTTTTTCCTTGGGCTGGTACTAATGGTATGGTTTATGAGAAGACGGGAGAGAGCAATCCTTGTGAGTTTCCTGTTTCCGGTGATTTTTGCTTTTGTGCTTCTGATGACACCGGATATTAATGTAAACCATAAATATATCATGATATCATATGCGTTTCTGACGATTTTCTGGGCATGGGCAGTATGCAGTCTTTGGAAAGGGAGAAATGGGCAATCCGGGATACAGAAAACTATGGGAAAGATACTGGCAATAGTATTGGTGATATCTCTGAGTGTGACCGGGATTTATGACTTTGTGGTGATCATAAAGGGAAATGGTCCGGGCAGATGTGTGACTGTAAATATGAACAGCGAGCTGACCCAATGGCTGGAGGAGAATCTGGAGAAAAACGATCTTTTACTTACTCCTGAGTACAGCATGAATGAAGTGACGATGTCCGGAGCTATGCTTTACTGTGGATGGCCATATTACGCATGGTCTGCAGGCTATGATACGAATTACAGGGCTGCACAGGCTGTAACGATATATACCACATCTGACAGTGAAACATTGAAAAAAACAGTACAACAGGAAAAAATAACATATATCCTGTTTGAAGAAGGTTCGGAATTTGAACAGCAGGAATGTCGTGAGGAGACAATTGCTGCAGCATATGAAAAGGTTTATGAGACTCAGGATGGACGGATACGGATCTATAAAACAACAGAATAATCCTCAAATGCATTATTACGGGGATTACTCCGGATTTATGATTATGAGCCGGGTGATCACAGATTTACAGAGATAAGAGAGAATGTGTAAGATTATAGTAACCACAATAATTTTATAAATGATTAAGGAGGACGTACGGATGAAGAAATGGGCACCGAGAGTGCTTCTTGCAGCAGCTCTTGCAGGGCTGTCTGCATTTCTGTTAAAGGGAGATGTATGGACATTCTGGACCTGGTGGATATTGGCATTTCTGATGGGAATGGTTGCCATGCCTGTGACAGGGAGACTGTTTTCCGGATTTGAAGACAAAGGCTGGATGTTTTCAAAAGTGCTGGCGATTACTGTGACAGGTTTTCTTACGTGGTTTCTGGTAACTGCGAAGATACTGCCATTTACTGCAGCGACATGTATCGGTGTGTCTGTTGTATGTGCTGTTGGCTGTGGGGTTTTATATCATTTTCAGGGAAAAAATGGAATTGACTGCTTTCCGTCCGGAAAGGTAAATCTGATTTACGGAGAGGAAATTCTGTTCTTTATATTTTTCCTGATATGGACTTATTTTGCAGGATTCCGTCCGCAGGCATACGGAGGAACTGAGAAATTTATGGATTATGGTTTCATGGAAGCCATGATGAGAAGTACGACACTTCCTGCAAGAGATCTGTGGTATTCAGAAGGTACGATCAATTATTATTATGGCGGACAGTATTTTGCAGTATTTCTGACGAAGCTGACTGGCAGTAAAGTAGAACTCACTTACAATCTGATGCGTACTTTTGTGGCTGCATTTGCGTTTGTGCTTCCGTTTTCACTGGTTCGTCAGATGTCTGTGGACAGGCTTAAAGGAAGCCTGACAGGAAAGAAACGTTGTGTGCCGGCAGTGGCCGGGATCATAGCAGGACTTTCTGTATCAATTGCGGGAAATATGCATTATGTGGTTTACAGTAAGATCATTCCATGGCTCCAGAAGCTGCAGGGAAAAGAAGCGGACAGCTACTGGTTCCCGGATGCGACCCGTTATATTGGATACAATCCGGATGTGCCGGACAAGACGATCCATGAATTTCCATGTTATTCCTTTGTGCTGGGAGATCTCCATGCCCATGTGGTAAATGTAATGTTTGTGCTGTTTCTGGTGGGACTTCTTTATGCGTGGATGCGAAGTGTGCGGATGAGAGAAGCAGTGATCATGAAGCCGGGCCGGAAACAGTTCTGGAAAAAACAGCTGTTGATTCCGCATATCCTGCTGGCTGCAGTGATGATCGGTATGTTCCGGTTTACGAATTTCTGGGATTTTATTATTTATTTCGTGGTGACCGGTGGAGTGGTGCTGTTTACCAATATCGTTCAGTTTGATGGTAAAGTGAAGAGGATTCTGGCAGTGACTGCGGTTCAGGCAGTGGAGATCATTGTGATCTCATACGTTGTTTCTCTGCCGTTTACTTTGCAGTTTGACAGTATGTTTAAGGGTGTGGGAATTGCGCAGAATCATTCTATGATCCATCAGCTGCTGATTTTGTGGGGGCTGCCGGTGATTCTGACAGTTCTGCTGATCATCTGTATCATCTGGGAGAAGCTTCGTGGTGGTGCGAACAGAAGTCTGTATAAACTGATGAAAGCAATCTCTGTGCCGGATCTGTTTGCGATTGTCATGGGACTCTGTGCAATCGGGCTGATCGTGATTCCGGAGTTGGTTTATGTAAGAGATATTTACGAAAATGGGAACGCCAGGGCGAATACTATGTTTAAGCTGACTTATCAGGCGTATATGCTGTTTGGGATGACCATGGGATATGGTATTTTCCGTATGCTGGTGGCTGCACGTAAGAAAGTGTTTAAGGTTGTGTCAGTGATCGGCCTGGTATTGCTTTGCTGGACCTTTGGTTATTTTGGAAACAGTGTGTATGCGTGGTTTGGAAAGGTATGGGAGCCTTCTGAATATAAAGGATTGAATGCGACATCTTTCCTGTCAAATGATTTCACAGAGGATGTGGCTGGTATTAAATGGCTGAAGAAGAATGTGAAAGGGTCACCGGTTGTGCTTGAGGCGAACGGGGACAGCTATAGTGGTTATGAGCGTGTTTCTGCTATGACAGGGCTTCCGACTGTGCTGGGATGGTATGTGCATGAGTGGCTGTGGAGAGATGATACTGCGGACTTGAATGAGAAGAGCGCGGATATTGAGAGTATTTATACTTCTTCGGATGAGGAGTATGTGAAGGAGCTGCTGGAAGAGTATGATGTTTCTTATATTTTTGTCGGATCGAAGGAGAGGGAGAAATATGGGGGGACATTGAATGAGGATGTGCTGAAGTCACTTGGAGAAGTGGTGTTCCAGGATGAGGTGTATAGTACTTATATTCTTAAGGTTAATAAGTAAGGGAGTGAAAAATGGCGGCAGTTTTGCCGTCATTTTTTGTTTGGGTCAAAAAGGGACGCGTAAAAAAATATTTCATTTCCTGTGCGGTTTCGGGCACTAAGATATTCTAAGCCGCTAAAAATCTGCTAAAAGCATGAGAAATCAGAGCCAAACTCGCCTGCGGCTCAGACAGTGTCTCTGATTTCTCATAACGCAGATTTTTGCCGGCTAAGAATATCTAAGTACCCTGCAAATGCACAGGAAATGAAATATTTTTTTACGCTGGTTATTGATTGGAATGGTTTTGGGGAAATAATTATCAGGTGGAAAAGAGGGAAAAAGTAAAATTTACAGATATGGATTACGATTGTATTATGATAATGTATGTGCAATGTATATAAGAAAAATATGTTGCTACAGTGGAAAAATGAAAAGATGACACTATATAAGTAGTAGGAGAAAATGAGGATTGTGAATATTTACATGACAGGAAAGGAGTTTTAAAATGAGGAATCGAATAATTCAGGTTAGACATTATAGCAGGAAAATGATGATTATGATGTTGACAGGAGCAATTTGCTGTAGTTCATGTTTTTGTGAAACTGCTTTTGCGAAAACCAGCAAAGTAAGGGTTTACGATGCGGAAAAAGGAACCACAAGCTTCACATCTTTTACATATTCGGATAATAAAAAGGATGAGTCACTGGCACCGTCGGAGGGAACAGAAGCGATTTCATCTGCTTCTCAGAAGGTGGTTATTTTCCATCAGGCAGATGGGTCTACGATAATAAGAAAAGCAGACAGTAATGGAAAAGTGACACTTCCTGCAATAAGAAATCAGACAGGATATACTTTTCTTGGATGGAGCACGAAGCCGGATCAGACTCAGAATCCGCAGTATCAGGCGGGACAGGTGATACAGGTAAGGAAGAAAACCCATTTATATGCAGTTATGTATAACTGGCAACAGGAGCCGGATATTCAGGTCAATACTCTGGCAGCTCAGCTGTCGGAGTATTCCGGAATTATTTTTGTGGGAGATTCCAGAACGTATTTTATGCAGAAAACTCTTCTTCGGGAATATGGAAAGGATGCAGTTGCAAAAGTATCATTTGTGTGTAAGACAGGGGAGGGACTGAGCTGGTTTGAAACAGCAGGAGAGAGAGTAATGAGAAGTGAAATTGCCCGTCTGCAGTCAGATTCAGATAAGCCCGTAGCAGTTATTTTTAATCTTGGTGTGAATGATCTTTCGAGTCATAATTCCGGGAATGGGGTTGATTATAAAGGCGAGGCAAATGCATATCTTGCGCGTATGAACACTCTTGCAGAGGAACTTGAAAGTGACTGCAGATTGTTTTATATGTCTGTGAATCCGGTAAATACAGCAATGAAACCAACTCGAAAAGAAGCGCAGTTACGTTACTTTAATGACAGATTGCAGAGCAGGTTAAATAAGAGATTTCAATGGATAGATACCTATAAATATCTGATGAAAAACGGTTACAGTACATACAATGAGTTTAAGGGAAATATAGATGACGGCGTTCACTATTCTACATGTACCTATAAAAGAATCTATAAATATTGTATGAATGCGATCAGATAATGCTTTTTGATTTATACACAAATTATAATCTTGTTTCAGGTAAGCAGTATAAGCAGAAGTTAAGGCCACAGAACTCACAAAAGAAAGGGTATATGTATTGCTTGATAAATTAAGAGATTGATGTACGAGCTGACAGGAGAAATATTTTCTGTCAGCTTGTTATTTGTTTGGTTGGATAATGGAGAATATCTGTTTGCCAAAGAAGAAACATTTGACGAATTTTTGTCTCTGTTGTATCATGAACATACAAAACGAAAATAAAGTAAGAGGAATATTGTTATATAAAATACAGAACAGATAAGAAGGCAGGAATTTAATGAGAGCAGAAGTTGTATCCATGACAGCGGATAATCTTGATATGGAGGCTATCCGGCGTGGTGGAGATATTTTGAAACAGGGTGGTCTGGTTGCGTTTCCTACGGAGACTGTCTATGGCCTTGGTGGAGATGCGTTGAATCCGCAGGCTTCTATGAAAATTTATGCAGCGAAGGGAAGACCTTCGGATAATCCGCTGATCGTGCATATTGCAGAGTTTGATAAGCTGGATTCGATTGTAACTGAGGTTCCGGAGAAGGCGAAGATCCTGGCAGAGAAGTACTGGCCGGGTCCGCTGACTATGATTCTTCCGAAGTCGGATCTTGTACCACAGGAGACTACGGGTGGTCTGGACAGTGTGGCGGTTCGGTTTCCGAGTGACAGGATCGCGCAGGAACTTATCAAGGCTGCAGGTGGTTATGTGGCAGCACCCAGTGCCAACACTTCAGGCAGACCCAGTCCGACTACTGCACAGCATGTAGAGGAGGATCTTGGTGAAGCGATTGAGATGATCATTGACGGAGGCCAGGTGGGAATCGGTCTTGAGTCTACGATCGTTGATTTTACTGAGGATGTGCCGGTGGTTTTACGTCCGGGTTATATTTCTCTGGAGATGCTTCAGGAGACTCTGGGGGATGTAAGGATGGACAAGGGGCTGATTGCGGCTGACAGCAAAGTGCGTCCGAAAGCACCGGGTATGAAATATCGCCATTATGCACCGAAGGCAGATCTGGCAATTGTTGAGGGACCGGAGGAAGCTGTTGTGAAGAAGATCAATGAGCTGGCTGCGGAGGCGAAAGCACACGGCGAGCAGGTTGGAATTATTGCAACGGACGAGACAAAGGACAGATATCCGGAAGGTCTGGTAGTCAGCATTGGAAGCCGGAAGGAAGAAGAGACGATAGCGCATCATCTGTATGAAGTGTTGCGAGACTTTGACCAGAGTGCAGTCAGGTCTATTTATTCAGAAGCGTTTTATACACCAAGAATGGGACAGGCCATTATGAACCGTCTGCTGAAAGCAGCGGGACATAAGATCATACAGGTGGTATGATATAATCAGGTAGTGAAGCAGATATATGCCTGACTATATAATCTTATCAGCAGTAATGGCCAGATGGATAATGAAGATTCATTTAAATAGTCTGCTGAAGAGGTAAAGAAAATAAATTAATTTCAGGAGGAAGATTAATGATAGCTTTAGGATGTGATCACGGTGGATATGAATTAAAACAGGAGATTAAGAAATATCTGGATGAGAAAGGAATTGAATATAAAGATTATGGATGTGACAGTCTGGATTCCGTAGATTATCCGGTATATGCAAAGAAGGTTGCACATGCAATTCTTGACGGCGAATGTGAGAAGGGAATCCTGATCTGCGGAACAGGTATCGGAATTTCCATTACAGCAAACAAGTTTAAAGGAATCAGAGCTGCAGTCTGCACAGATTGTTTTACAGCAGAGGCTACAAGACTTCACAATGATGCCAATATCCTTGCACTTGGCGGAAGAGTGGTAGGACCTGGGCTGGCATTGAAGATTGTGGATACATTTTTGAATACACCGTTTTCCAATGATGAGAGACATATCAGAAGAATTAATCAGATAGAGACTGAATAAGTCATAAAATAAGAAAACTGATAAAACAGCCAGAGCCTGCATGATTATAGTAATTCTCTCACATGTATGATGAATGGGAATTGCTGTAGAGTAAAGTGTGAAGTTCTGGCTGTGTCAGTTATAAGCAGACAATGGTTACTGTTTGCTCCGTTCACAGTAACGGACAATGTGCTGCTTTTATGAAGCAGATGAATGGTGAAGTATGTGAAGGGGAGGTGTGGAAAATGGATGTAAATCATAAACGCACAGATTATTTATCATGGGATGAATATTTTATGGGAGTTGCCATGATGTCAGGGATGCGTTCCAAGGATCCGAATTCTCAGGTAGGAGCCTGTATTGTGAGTGAGGATAATAAAATCCTGTCCATGGGCTATAATGGTTTTCCAAAGGGCTGTTCAGATGATGAATTTCCATGGGCGAGAGAGGGTGACAGTCTTCATACGAAATATTTTTATGTGACCCACAGTGAGCTGAATGCGATCCTTAATTACAGGGGAGGAAGTCTGGAAGGTGCCAAGCTTTATGTGTCCCTGTTTCCCTGCAACGAATGTGCCAAGGCTATTATCCAGGCAGGGATCAGGACTATCGTATACGACTGTGATAAATATGCAGATACTCCGTCGGTGATCGCATCCAAAAAAATGCTGGATGCAGCCGGAGTCCGGTATTATAAATATAACCGGACAGACCGTGAGATCACCATTAAAGTGTAAAAGAGAACAAAAATAAGAGAAAAACAGCAGCCTGGCTCCTGATCCATCATATCATCAGGGCTTCCGCTGCTGTTTTTTATGAATGGTTAAGAATGTGCTTCGGAATGAGAATCTTCCGGTGCGGATAAGGCTGTGGGAGAGATCTTCTGTGGAAAACTTAAGCAGACTTTGAAAAGGTCACCGTCCAGATAAAGTTTAAAGGTGCCACCTTGAAGCTGGGTAAGGCTCTGTGCGATGGATAATCCAAGTCCGCTGCCTTCTGTATTTCTGGCAACATCGCCGCGGATGAAACGTTCGGTCAGTTCTTCAGCCGGAATGTTCAGAGGCTGTGCGGAAATATTTTTCAGGGTAAAGATGACTTGATCTTTTTCCAGAAGAACTTCTGCATAGACCCTTGTGTTCTCCATGGCATATTTTAGAATATTGCCGAAAAGATTTTCAAGGATACGCCACATCCGTCTGCCATCGGCATAGATCATGGCAGGAGAATCAGGCAGATGTGTCATCAGGGTCAGATGTCTGCTTTCCATCCGTTCTTCGAATTCACCCATCACCTGGTAAAGCATTTCCACAAAGTTCAGTTCCGTCATTTCCAGAGAAAGATTTCCGGTACTGGCTTTGGAAGCTTCCACTACATCTTCGGTCAGACTTTTCAGACGATGTGCCTTTGAGTCCAGGATCTCAAGATATTTCAGTGCTTCCGGATCTTTGAGGTTCAGCCTTTTCAGCAGATCAATGTAATTGATGATGGAAGTCAGCGGCGTTTTCAGATCATGGGAGACATTGGTGATCAATTCGGTTTTCATACGCTCATCTTTGAGGCTTTTTTCCACGGCAGCGTCCAGCCCGTCACCAATGCGGTTGATATACTGTGCCATTGCTTTCTGATCACCACGGAGTTCCTTTTCCGGGATCTTGTAAGTGAGCTCTCCATCGGTGATCCGTTTCAGGCCATCAAGGAGGAGTTCCCGTCCAAGAGCAATTTTGTAGACGCAGAAAAGCGCACCCAGATCCAGAAGGAATAGAAGCAAAAACATCAGGAACCATCCATCAGATGCCGCGAGCAGGGCACTGAAGAAAAATTCAAGGAATAGAAATACGCCAAGTCCCACTACCATACGTATTCTGCTGATGGTATTCCTGGAGAAAAAATCGATCAGCTTACCGGCTTTACAAAGACACAAACGCGGAAGCTTCAGGCATTTGCGAAGCAGGCTGTTTTTCCACAGGGTGCGAGCTTTGATCCTGCGGATCAGGCTTAAATAGCCGATCCAGAACAGGCACGTGATCAGGAAAATCGTGATACCCAGGATGATCAGGGAGGAGACAAGGTTATAGGTGGAAGCTTGCATGCTCAGTCCTGCGGTCAATACACCAAGTGCCGGGATACACACGAGTCCGGCTGCTGCTTCCGTATAGATCCTGTCAAAAAAGTTCAGTTCTGGCTGAGCCGTGTCTGCATTATCGCTATCGGAATTTCTTCTTCCGGTGTGGACAGTAAGCCAGATAAAATCTATGATAAAGAGCAGAAAACTGATCATGGTGATCACAGCAGCCGGGATAAATAAAGTACGGTAAGTCAGGAAATGCTGTCTGTCAGTTTTAATGGAATCCTGTACAGGAAGGCTGGTATCATCGATCCAGGCAAGAAAACTGCAGTTTTCATCGTATGTGGAGTTTCGAAGGAGATCGATCCAGCTTCCTACAGAAGAGTTTGCAGCAGCGGAAAGGTTCAGATTCATAAGACCATTCCGGGCATTTTTCTCATCTGTGGCAGCTTCGTTGACACTTAGGAACACGTAAGGCTTTTTGTCTGAAAAACCGGAAATATCAGTCAGGTCGGAAGTATAGGCTGCATCTGTATTTGTGAAGATTTTCTGTGAGGTGTTATCCGTATAGGCATAATGGATATTGGAATTATCACTGCTGTACTCATCCAGTGTCTGAGCAGCTTCTGTCCAGCTGGAAAAAAGATCCCGGGCATTATCCAGCTGCTCAAAGGCATCGTTCAGGTTCCCTTTGAAATTCCTGGTTTTGGATGAGGTGGAATTCATGTAATCCAGGAGACTGTCGTAACCTTCCGGTGCACAGGGGATTTCAAGGATCGGAGTGAGCATATTTGCCACATCTGTGTAAACCACATTTCCGTTTTTGTCTGTGATGTTTTTCAGAGGTTCCTGTGACTGGATGCCGCCGTCTGCATATTCGGCGCTCAGAGAGGAAAGAATACGCTCAGTCCAGTCTTTCTGGGAAATTCCCTCGTATTTCAGGACACCGGAGTTGGCATTTAGCTGCAGGGTTCCGTCTTCCAGAGCTTTTTTGAAATCGGAATAGTACATATATTTTGTTTCACCCTCCGGGGTGGTAAGGCCCAGGACGATCCAGTCATCATTGGAATGGATCGTCTGTGAGCTCCATTCCCTAAGATCATTGAAGGAATAGGCTAGTCCGGAGGTGTTTTTGAAGGAGAGAGAATCTCCGTTATAAAGCTCTCCGAGATCAATGTATGCATCTTCGTTTGTTTTATCTAGGATTTCTCTGGCTGAGATTCCGGACAGGATCGTGGAAGCTTTTGAGTAAAAGCTGTCAGCAAAAGCAGAGGTCTGGAAATAATCCTTTGTTTTAAGATCCTCGGCAGAGTCCATCCGGATACCTGCCTGGATCACCAGTGCCGCTGAAAAGACCATGATCAGAGGCAGGATAAGGGCAAGGACAAGAGCAGGAATGCGCATAAATGAACGGTTTTTTTCCGTATGTTTATTTTTATTCATAATACCCCTTTCTGAAGTACAGATACTTCATGGCCGGCTGGCTCACCGGCTCAGTTTTTCGATTTTATAACCCAGGCCCCAGACAACTTTCAGATAGCGGGGATCCCTGGGGTTGATCTCAATCTTTTCGCGAATGTGACGGACGTGGACGGCTACCGTGTTATCCGCGGCCAGAGCATCTTCATTCCAGATGCTCTCGTAGATCTGTGTGGTGGAAAAAACACGTCCGGGATTTTTCATGAGAAGAAGCAGGATATTATATTCGATGGGCGTCATCCGTACCGCTTCTCCATCTACCAGCACCTCTTTTTTGTCATCGTTTACCGTAAGACCTCCGGTTGTGTAGATGTGTTCTGATGCTACCGGTGCAGCGGAGCCAAGCTGTGTGTACCGGCGCAGCTGGGATTTTACCCTGGCGATCAGCTCCAGAGGATTGAAAGGTTTGGTGATATAGTCATCTGCACCGATGTTAAGGCCAAGGATTTTGTCCGTGTCTTCAGATTTTGCGGACAGGATGATGATGGGCAGAGGATTGCTTTCCCGGATCTTGACCGTTGCCCGGATTCCGTCGAGACGGGGCATCATCACATCGATGATCAGCAGATCTACAGTTTCGCTGTTCAGGATATCCAGTGCTTCCTGTCCGTCATAGGCTTTCAGAATGTGATAGCCTTCCTGCGTAAGATAGATTTCGATAGCTTCCACGATGTCTTTGTCGTCATCGCAAACAAGTATGTTAGCCACTTTTTTGTACCTCCCTGATGTTATTAGAATAGCAGCCGGAAATTAAGACGAAAGGGGTAAATTCTTAAGATTCCATGAAATCCATTGTACTATATTAAGGATATAGTGTAAACAGAGAAAGCCTTGTTGGCAGCAGACGTGATGTGCTAAACTAGTACTAGATAACAGAAAATAACGATATTGGAAGAAAGATCAGGAGAAAAGTGAAAGTGGAGAATGAAAATAAAATCAGCAGTATGGCAGGGAGCGCGCACTGTACGGAAGAAATTATGTCAGCTTGTGCTCTTTGTCCAAGAGAATGCCTGGCAGACCGGAGTGCAGGGAAAAAAGGCTTCTGTGGCATGGATGAGAGAATTTATCTGGCAAGAGCGGCGCTTCATATGTGGGAGGAACCATGCATTTCTGGAACAAAAGGCTCCGGGGCAGTGTTCTTTTCCGGGTGCGGACTGCGTTGCTGTTTCTGCCAGAATCATGATATTGCCATCGGGAGCAGGGGACGGGCTGTAAGTGTGGAACGGCTTGGAGAGATTTTTCTGGAACTGAAGGAAAAAGGAGCTGCAAACATCAAT
>OIBU01000483.1_pt1 | contig 13589 bp, 7 predicted proteins | sample 1581111 | NCBI WGS metagenome assembly OIBU01 (sample SAMEA3882508, study PRJEB24775) | human gut metagenome | biome: human-associated habitat; feature: intestine environment; material: feces | place: Netherlands | collected 2009/2010 | reverse complement strand
CGACCGCTTCATACAGTACAAGGTGCGCACGAACGACCCCCGCAGCCTGATAAGCAACCGCATCTACACCATCCACGTAGACCGTAAGGGGAATGTGTGGACGGGCACCGACCGGGGCCTCTGCAAACTCGACCCGGCGAGCGGGCAGTTCGAGCGTTTCGACAACGACCTCGACCTCTCGCAGTCGATCCGCACGCTCACGTCGGACAGCCGCGGCCGCATCTGGGCCGCCACGACCAACAAGCTCATCATGTACGACCCGGTGCGGAAAAACAAGATCGTCTGCGACCTCAACCGGGATCTGAGGATCGACGAACTGATTTACAACAGTTTCTTCATCGACCCGCAGGGCCATATCTACATGGGCGGCGACGGGGGCTACATCCGCTACCACCCCGACGCGATCCTGCTCAACGAGGACAAGGCGCCGACGGTCGTCACATCGTTCAGCCTGTGGAACAAGGAGGTGCGCCCCGGGCACCGGATCGGCAAACGCGTCGCACTGCCGCGCTCGATCCTGCACAGCGACCGGCTGCGGCTGCGGCACAACGAAAATTCGTTCCGTTTCTACTTTTCGCTGCTCAACTTCGCATCGTCGAACAACAAGTACGCCTACCGGCTGGAAGGGTACGACAAGGAGTGGCAGATGACGGGCGGCACGCAGAACTACGCCGCCTATTCGAACCTCTCGCCGGGCCGGTACCTCTTCACGGTCAGGGGCTGCAACTCCGACGGGATATGGAGCGACCGCACGGCGCGGATCGAAGTGCGCATCCTGCCGCCCTGGTGGCTGAGCTGGTGGGCATACCTGATCTACGGGGTGCTGGTCGCCGTGGTGATCGTCGTAGCCTACAACCTGACGCTCACCAAAATGAAACTCCTCTCGGAACTCCGGCTCGAAAAACTCGAACGCATGAAGACCGAAGAACTGAACCAGGTCAAGATGCGTTTCTTCACCAACGTATCGCACGAATTCAAAACCCCGCTTTCGCTCATCCTGGGCCCCATAGAGAGCCTCGGGGAACAGATCCGGGACAAGCGCCAGCTGGAGCAGCTCTCGCTCATGCGGCAGAACGGCGAACGGCTGCTGCGGCTGATCGACCAGATCATGGATCTGCGCAAATTCGACAACGGGAAGATGAAACTCAACCCCAGCACGGGCGAGTTCGTGTCGTTCGTGCGCAGGATTTACGCATCGTTCGCCTACCAGGCGCAACGCCGGGGCATCGACTACGATTTCGAAACCTCCGAACCCGAGCTCACCTTCCAATTCGACAGCGACAAAGTCGAGAAGGTGCTGTACAACCTGCTTTCCAACGCCTTCAAGTTCACGCCCGACAACGGGCATATCGGCATCACGGTTTCGCTGCGCCGCAGCGACGAAGGACGGTTCGCCGCAGTCGAGGTGTCGGACACCGGGATAGGCGTCACGGAGGCCGACCGGGAACATATTTTCGAGCGGTTCTACCAGGGCAGCAACCCGTCGTTCGAGTCGATCCGAGGCACAGGCATCGGGCTGATGCTCGCTAAGGATTTCGTCGAGCTGCACGGCGGCATGCTGACCCTGGAAAGCGCCCCGGGCCGGGGCAGCGCCTTCACGTTCACGCTCCCGGTCGACCCTGCGGGGGCGGCACCCGCCAGCGGGACGGCAGATAGGCAGCCCGAAGCGGGATCCGCCGAGCGCAACCCGAAGGTGCTCATCGTCGAGGACAACGAGGACATGCGGAATTTCCTGCGCATAAACCTCGAAGAACAGTACGAAATATACACGGCACACGACGGCAACGACGGGTGGGAGCAGATCCGAAACATCTACCCCGACCTGGTGGTCAGCGACGTGATGATGCCCGGCATGGACGGCTTCGAACTGTGCCGCCGCAGCAAGGCGGAACTGCTCACCTGCCACATCCCGTTCCTGCTGCTCACGGCCAAGGGCGATGAGGAGAACCGCGCAGAGGGGTATTCGGCAGGCGCAGACGGGTATATCGCCAAGCCGTTCAGCATCAAGACGCTGCGCACGCGGGTCAACTCGCTCATCGAGCAGCGCATCAAACTGCGCGAACGATACCGCCAGAAGCTGCTCACCGACCCTTCGGAAATTCAGATCGAATCGGAAAACGACAAGTTCATCGACACGCTGGTCAAGGCCATCGAACAGAATATCGACAACTCCGAATTCGGCATACAGGAGCTGTGCGAGATTTCGCGCTACTCCTACCAGCAGGTTTACCGCAAGGTCAAGGCGCTCACCGGGGAGTCGATCAACGAATTCATCCGCACCGTGCGGCTCAAACGGGCGGCGCAATACCTCGCGCAAAGCGACACCCGCATCTCGGAGATCATGTATAGCGTAGGGTTCAACTCACACTCCTATTTTACCAAATGCTTCCGCGAGCATTTCGGGCTTTCGCCCAAGGAGTATGCCGAAAAACACCGCAGGAAATAGCCCGAACCCGCAGGGACGGAGAGGCGGCCGGACACGGATCCGGCCGCTTTTCCGTTTCCAGCCCCCGCACGGGATCAAGACGCATGGCCCCTCCGGCCGGGCAGGGAAGGCAAATGGCGGAAACGTAATAGTATTTGATAATTCCGGGATAATTTAAGTCAGGCGGGCGGACTATTTTTGTTATACCGTACCACGGGAGAAACAACCTAAACCTGATAAACTATGAAACAATCCTTACTCATTTGTGCCGCGGCGGCGCTCCTGGCCGGAAGTTCCTGCTCGGAGCAGGAACCCTTCGACGCCGCGATGCCCGTCCGGCTCAGCGTCGCAGGCATCAGCCCGGGAAGCCGGGCGGCGGCGAACTACGCGGCGGACGACTACTTCGGCCTTCGGGGAATGGCCGGGGCCTCGGTAAGCGTAAAGGCCCGGACAACGACCTATATCTATGCGGACGGGACATTGGCGGGCGCCACCCCGGACGACGTGCTCTACTTCCCGGTGGACGGAAGCGCCCTGGCCTCCGTCAAGGTATACTGGCCGGAGGAGGCCGTACGCCAGGCACAGGGCGGCGCCATCGCCAAAGACCAGCGGGAGAAGGAAGCGTTCCTCGCCGCGGACTGGCTTTCGGCCGAGCTGAAGGAGGTCGCCCCGGCGCAGGCCGTCGCCCTGACGCTGGGGCACGAACGGCCGAAGCTCACATTCACGCTCGCCGGCACGATGTCGGGCAGCAGGATCACGGCGCTCTCGGTCGCCGGGTACGATGCCTACTGTGACCCTCAGACCGGTGATGCCCAGTTGATTATGCTGCCGGGTAATACGGAAATAGCCCTCGAAGCCATCGGCACCGTCACCATCGGCGGCCAGGAGCGTCCCCGGAACTTCGTCGTCAAGACGATGCCGGCCCTCAAAGCGGGGGAAAACCACACGATCGAGATCAATTTCTAATATAAAAGAGCCTATCATGAAACGACATATCCTCTATCTGGCCATGCTCGCACTGGGCACGGCAGCGACAGGATGCTCCGACGACGACACCGCAAAGGAGGGCCGGACGGAGCCTACGACGGTGGAAAGCATCTCCATCCGCACCCAAATGGCCGAGGTTTCACGCGCCCAAACCGGAGACGACGACCCGACGATGGGCCCGGCATCGACCCGTGCGGGGCACACGATGACGGTGACGCTCGGCAGCGGCAGCGAACGCATGCAGGCCACGTATGAATACGACGGCGGCAAATGGATCCCCGCCGGAGAGGCGGTCGTATTCCCCGACAACAAGCGCCAGCCCGTCGGGATCATCCTCAGGAAGGAGGGCACGGCCATCCAGGACGGTACGGCGCAGGGACTTATCGACGCCGACCAGCTGGGGTGGGACAACCCTGCCCAGGTACCGCTGCGGGAGATGGCCAACGTCCCGATGCGGCACCTGAAGACCATGGTGGAATTCGAACTGGGCACGATCGCCGCCACGGCACTCACGGTCGACGGCCTCAAAGCCTGCCACGTCGGGAACGGCAACAAATGGCAGGCGATCATCGAGCCGTCGACACCCGGGTTCAGGGTTTCGGTCACGGTCAACAACACCGTCAGCACGACGGAGGTCAGCGCGGCGGCATCCCCCACCGACGGGGTGTTCCTGGCCGATTACCGCTACACGGTACCATTGGTATTGAACGGCAGCGAACTGACGCTGGGAACCATCGGCGTGGGCAGTTGGGACGAAGGAGCCGGGGGTACGGCCCAGGGCATGACCCCGACGCATTACCGGATCGAAGGGCTGGAAAACCGCACCATCGAAGTTTACCTGGCCGGGTCGGACAGCCCCACGCAGATCACCCTCGATGCAAAGGGCGAGGCCATGCAGCAGGCCGGGGTTCCGGTCGGCATCGTCGCCAGGATCGCCTGCGACGGTACGCAATACGAGATCGGGCGGGAGGAGAGCAGCCAGATCAGCCTCCGGATCGTCGACGGGAAAGTAGCCTTCCGCGAGGCGGACGACAAGGGCTTCATCCCCGTCAACACGATCGCCGAACTGAAGATGATCGACCTCGACGACGCCAGCCGGGGGCGCAAATACCTCCAGCAGGGCAACATCGACCTGCTCGACGCCGAGTGGACGCCGATCTCGAAACTGGAGGGCATCTATGACGGCGGCAACTTCACCGTCGCCCGCCTCAGGGTTTCGCTCGGGAACGGCAATGCCGGGCTCTTCGCAGCCAACGGCGGGACGATCCGCAACGTCGTGATCGCCTCGGCCAGCGCACTCAGGGGGCAGTGGCATGCAGGCATGGTCTGCGGTGAGAACACGGGAACGATCGAGCGATGCACCAACCGCGCATCGGTGACTGACGGCGGCAGCAACACGCTGGGCGGCATCTGCGGGTACAACAACAACGGCACCATATCGGAGTGCCTGAACACAGGCACGCTGACCATCGACGCCACCGTACCGTCGGACGGCACGGGCGGCATCGTCGGCTACTGCGGCAAAGGGACGATCACGGGCTGCGGCAACACGGGCGGCATCGGCGGCAAACCCAGCAAGACGGGCGGCATCGCGGGGCAGGCCGACGACTGCCAGATCGCCGACTGCTACAACACGGGCGACCTCGTCCTGCCGTGGGGCGCAGGCGACAACAACGGCGGCATCGCGGGGCTCACCTACAATGCCACGCTCATCACGCGCTGCTACAATACGGGCACCGTCACGGTCGAAGGGTCGCAGGCCGGGGGTATCTGCGGCCAGCTCAACGCCGGGGCGACGATCAGCTCATGCTACAATGCGGGCAAGGTGGGCGCCAAGTGGAATTCGGGCGGCATCGCGGGTCAAAGCACCGACGCCGAGATCATCGCCTGCCACAACGACGGGCTGATAGAGAGCCAGACCTCGGGATGGGCCGGGGCAGGCGGCATCTGCGGGTTCCACAAGGGAACCATCACGGCCTGCTACCACATCGGGCAGGTGACGGGCGACAGTGCCATCGGGGCGATCGTCGGCGAGCACAATTCGGGCAACATCTCCTACTGCTACTGGAACGGCGACCTGGAAGGTATCCCGGCAGGCGGCGGAGGCAGCCAGACCGGAAATGCGAAATTCGGCGCCGCATGGCCCCAGCCCTCGACGCATGAGGCATGGCGAACCACGGCCGACACCCCGGCCGCCTATTGGCGGACGCTGGGCAGCGCGGGCGGCGGCTACCCCAAACTCGCCTGGGAAAAATAACGCGGCACGGCACCCCGGCCTTCTCGCAGGCCGGGGTGTACGGGATTTAACCTATATTTGAAAACGGAACGAAACCAACAAAAACCCGAACCATGATCAAGACACGCTTTATCGTTGCAATAGGCCTGCTGATGACACTGGCCTGCTGCTCCAACTCCGGAACCGACCAGACCCCCGACCCCAACCCGCCCACGCCGCCGACGCCACCCGCGACGGGGGATTACGTATCGGTACAAAACGGGAAAATATATGCGCCCAACGGCGGTGAGCTCTCGTTATGGGGCGTCAACTTCCAGCCCTGCCTGAGCTGGGAATACAACGACCGCCTCAAGAGGCACGGGATACCCCAAACGGCCGAGGCGCTCAGGCGCGTGGCCGAAAACAACCTCGAAGAGGTGACCAAACTCAAAGTTTCGGTCATCCGCTGCCACCTGACACCCGCCGATTTCACCGATGCGGAGGGAAACCTGGTCGAAACGCCCTACCTGGACGTGCTGGACTACATGGTCGCCGAAGCTGCCGAACGGGGCATTTACATTACGCTGGCCCTTATCAACCACATGGGCAGCGGCTACGTGCCCAATTCGGTATTCATGACCGCCGCCCGCCAGGAGTGGGTACACGACAAGGAGGTCGTCCGGAAATCGAAAAACTACGTCCGCCAGCTGCTCACGCGCAAAAACAACTATTCGGGGACGACCTATGCGGCTGAGAAACACATCGCCCTGTGGGAGCTGATCAACGAACCCGAAGCCTTCAGCTATACGGACATACAGTCCAACCCCGCCGCCTACGCCGATTTCCAGTCCTGGGCGGCCGGCAACGGGCAGCAGGACAACGACGCTTCGTATGCGCTCTTCCGGCAGGAACTCATCCGGGATTATATCGACGGCATGTACGACGTCATCCGGGAGGCCGGGGCGCAGCAGCCCGTCGTCTGGAGCCACAACTGGCACCGTTACCGCAACGGCAACCCGGATATTTTCAAAGGCGCCCTCGCCTCGAAGGCCGAAGCCGTGGCCTGCTGCAACTATCCGGGGCAGGATCTCGTGCCGCAGAACTACTGGAGCAATCCCAAAGACCTCACGTCGCAGGATTATTCGGGCTGGTTCAACCAGTATTTCGACGACGTGAATGGCTACGGGTGGATGACGCTCCCCGAATACGCCGGCAAGGCGAAGACCGTCTACGAGTTCGAGACCTTCTTCAACCAAAGCGCCTATCTCTACCCCATACAGGCGCAGTATTTCCGGGCGCTGGGCGTGCAGTGCGCCTCGATGTGGACGTATACCATGCAGGAATACGCCCCCTACCACTGCGGTTCGCATTTCCTGAGCCTCACGTGCACGCCGAAAAAAGCCGCCAGCTTCATCGTGGCGGGCGAAACAAATCCACCCCGCTGGGACAAATGTATGACCGTTTGGTCAACGAACAACTGGGCAGCAACTTCGCCATCTCGAAAAGCCGCGACGTGAGCATCTTCTCCTCGCCGGAAAAATTCTACCACTCGGGCGACGTGACGCAATGGTGCCCGCTCAATGTCAGCGACGGGGTCAGGAGCATCGTCGGCATAGGCAGTTCGCCGCTGGTGACTTACACAGGAACGGGCATCTACTTCATCGACGAGCGGGACGGCGAACTGTTCGTCACGCTGGAACCCAACCACCGATGGCTCCGGGAGCCGTGGGACAGCCGACTGCAGACGAAGGTCAGCGCGCTCGACTACGACACGCCGAACACGATGAGCATCGGGCTCAAGGCGTGGAAAGAGGGTAAATATACGCTCTACCGCATCTCGGACGGCAGGCGGCAGAAGGCAGGCGTCCTCGACGGGCTCGGCGGGATGTCGCTCACGCCCGGCGACTATGTGATCGTGCGCGGGGAAGAGTAAACGCCGGGATCGTGCCGGGCTTGCGGCAGGAGTGTGCCACCACCTTGCGGCACACTTCGTCGGGAGCCCGGCAAAGACCCGGCGGAATTCCGGCAGAGGCTCGGCAAAAGGCCGTCAGAAGCTTGGTATAGACTGGGCAAAATGCCCTCAGAAGCCCTTCGGGAACTCGGCGCCGACCCGTCAGAGGCCGATATGCTTGATCCGGGTCTCGAAATCGCTGCGTGAACCGAGGGCCGAATTGCGCAGCTTGGTGCGGTAGGTATAGACCGTCGCCGAAGCACAGTTGAGGAAACCGGCGATGCGGCCGCTGTCGGTAATGCCGAGGCGCATGACGGCCAGGATACGCAGCTCGGTAGGGAGCGTCCGGTCGGCCCGCACGGGGAACCGCGCCGGCTCCTCGAGCAGCGCATTGACCTGTTCGACGAAATCGGGAAAGATACCCAGGAAGGTCTCATCGAAGATCCGGTAGAAATCGCGGTAGTCGCGGTCGACGTCCGACGGCGAGCGCAGCTTGCGCATCAGCGCCTCGGAGCCTTCGGACTTTGCGGTTTTGAGCAGCTCGCCCCGGTATTCGCCGACCCGGCCGAGGTACTGCGTGGCCAGGAGCATGTAGCGGAACACATAGTTGTCCTTGATCTTGTTGGCGTCGCGCAGGCAGTCGTTCAGTTGCCGGAACTGTTCGTTGCGTTCGCTGAGCTGGGCATTGACCGCGGAAAGCTGGGCGTTGGTGCGCCGCTGCCTGGCATGTTGCCGCAGGGTATGGATGAGCAGCAGCACGATGATGACGAACAGCCCCATGAAAATGTTGATCATGACGGTCAGGATACGGCTGCGCGAATTGATGCTGTAAACGACGGCCTGATTGATGATCATCTCGGCCTGGCTGGAGTGGAGGATACGGGTGTTGTAATTACAGGCAAGCATGTCGGCCATCGTACACTGGATATAGCGCGCCGCACGCTCCATATCCTGCTGCTCGAACATCAGCAGGGCTAGGTTATAGAGGGAAAGGTACTCCCTGACAGGAGTTTGAAGGTCGCAGATCGCCGCCGTGGCGAGCCAGTACTTGTGTTGTTCGACGTCACCGAGCAGATAATAGGCGTTGGCAATGTTGTAGGCGATGCGGGCCAGCGTGCGGCTATTGTATTTCGCGGGATCGTAAAGCGGCAGCAAAACCTCCAGGGCTTCGTCATAACGGTTCAGATCCATCAGTTCGAGGGCATACATCCGCTGCCGCGTGACACGGGAGTGGCCGTCGAAACCGATCCGTGTGTGGCGGAGCCTGAAAAGCGAATCGGCATAGGCCTTCCGCCGCGCCTCCGACCCGTCGCCCGAGGCGAGCCGCCCGAAGACCACCATCTGCTGGGTATAATAGCTGGCCCGCATCCGCCGGGTGATGCCGACCGTATCGAGGGAAAGGATCCGTTCGTAGGCCTCTTCGATGTTGTTGCGGGCGATCAGCACCGAAACATCGCAGGTCGTCGAAAGGAATTTCATCTCCCGGCTGCCGGTCGCGTCGGCGTAATTGTGCATCAGCCCCGCGTAACGGGCGGCCGTGTCGATATTGTAGGTGATATAGGAATCGAACAGGCGGTTGGCCGTCTGCCACCGCAGCGTGTCGTCGCCCGCGGCGCGGAGCTCCCGGCGCAACGAATCGGCATGGCGGACGAAACGCTCCTCATAGAGATGCTTTTTCGCAATAACCCGATCCAGTTTATCGAATATCTGCTCGTTTTCGCTCTTATGGCACGCACAGAGCAGGGCTACACCGGCCATAAAAACAAGGCGGGGGGGGGAAATGTTCAGCTTTCTCATCGGCTCGACGGTTTGGATACAAATTTACAAAAAAAACGGTTCCCGCGTCCGTGGTGGACACGCGAACCGCCTCCCGGGCACCGGCTCCGGGCGGATTATCCGAAAATTTCGATCTTCACCTCCTTGCGGATGTCCGTCGACGGCACCTCTACCACCGGACACCTCAGTTGCCCGTCGAACGCAGGCTTCACCGTGCGGCCGTTGACCTTCACCCGGCGGAACTCCCCGGCGGCGGGCAGCTGGAGCCGGTAGGCGCGGCGCGGCTCCTGCCCCCGGTAGCTGCCGGCGGCGGGACGGACGGTGACGGTCGTCACATCGCCCGCACGGCGGTAGTTGAGCTCTGTGGTGGCATGGATGCCGCGTTCGTAATCGCGGCTAAGCCCGTCGTCCTCGTAGAGCGTATAGGTATTGTCGGCATCGCCCGCCGAGGGGTAAACGCGCAGGACGAGCGTCGTGAGCGGCGTCGAAGCGGGGCGCGGCGTATAAGGCTGCATCGGCAGCACCCAACCGCCCCGGACGTAGAGCGGGAACTCTTCGAGCGGCTTGGCGATGCGGCATTCCTGCCCGCCGTCGAACCGTTCGTGGGTGAAATAGTCGTACCACACGTCGCCGGCCGGGAACCAGACCTTCTGCGAGGCTGTCTTGTCCGCGCCTTCGCCCGGCGAAGCGATCGGGGCGGCGAGCAGGATATCCCCGAAAAGGAACTCCTGTTCGTTTTCATACGCACGTTCGTCGCTGCCGTAGTCGATATACATCGGCCGGTTGAGCGACACCATCGTCGAGTGGGTCTGCCATACGCTGCTGTAAATATAGGGCATCAGCTCCGAGCGCATGTGGTACATGCGGCGCATGGCGGCTGTTTCGCGCTCGCCGCTGATCCACGGACGGCGGTCGAGCCGCGCGTCTTTGGTCGAATGTACGCGCAGAGCGGCCGAGAGGGCGCCGAACTGCGTCCAGCGCACCGTCAGCTCGGGGTTCGGATCGCCGCGGAACCCGCCGATATCATGCGCCCAGTAGTAGCAGCCCGCGTTGCCGCTGGCAGCCGTGAGCTTAACCTCAAAAGCCAGCATTTCCCAGTTGGCCTGGGCGTCGCCCGAGAACTGGATCGGATGGCGATGGTCGCCCCAACCCGCCCAGCGGCTGTAACCGGCGCCGCGCAGCCCCTTGCGCTCGGTCTGGCGGTAGTAGAGCTCGTTGATCCACTGCAACGACGTGGAGCGGTAGCCGCGCACCTCGGGATAGAGGTAGTTCTGCTGCCAGTCGAGCCACCAGAAATCGGCGCCCATATCCTCGGAGGCATGGTGCGCATGTTTGAAAAACGTCTCCATGTATTTCCGGTCGCCGAGGTCGAAAAGCAGCGGGTGGGCGGGGTCGGCCCCCATGTCCGCCATAAAGGCGGCGTACATCTCCTCGTGGGGACGTATGCCGTCGTGGGGATGGTCGTTGAGCGACACGGTGACGCCGCGGCGGTGCACCTCGGCGATCAGCGCCCCGGGATCGGGAATGCGTTTGCGCTCCCACGTATAGCCCGTCCAGCTGCGGCTGCCGGCATGCCCGGTACCGATCTTGGCATCGTAGGTATGCCAACCCATGTCGAAGACGAGGTTGTCGAGCGGGAAATCGTTCTCCTCGTAGCCGTCGATGATCGAAAGGAACTCCTCCGACGTATAGTCCCAGTAACGGCAGTACCAGACGCCGTGGATGTATTTGCGGGTCATGGGAACGCGGCCGCTGATGGCGCCCAGGTCGGCAAGGGCGGCCTTGTAGTCGTTGCCGTAGACGAAACAGTACTGATCCTGCACATGGCTTTTCGTATCGCGCGGGCAAAGCCAGCCGTCGACCAGCAGGTCGGAGCGTTCGTCGTCGATCACGTACCAGCCGTCGCGGCTCAGCAGGCCGTCCTGCATGGGGATCTCCCCGGTAACGCGGTCGAGCGTCTCGACCGGGCCGCCAAGGTTGTTGCGGAAAATACAGCGGTTGGTGAACTTCTTCTCCTTGCCGTTGAGCTTGTAGTAGGCCGCAAAGTTATGCAGCCCGAACGGGAATCCGTCGTGTTCGTAGACGATGCGCAGGGCCGAGGTGGAGATCTCGTAGCGGTTCCCGCCCAGCTCCCGCACCCTGAACTCCGACGCGGGGAGCAGGCTGCCCCGGTCGTAAGCGAAATAGGTAGGGTCGTCGATGAATTTGCCGTCGTGTGCGAATTCGAGTCGGAACAGCGTCGGGGTAATGAGCGTCAGGCGGTTCTCGCCGAAAACGAGCGGGTTGCCCGAAGGCTGTGCGACGGCGGAAAACCCGCCGCACAGGAAGAGCAGAAAAATCAGAAAAGGATGTTTCATGATCGGGATATGGTTGAAAAATTCTCCGCACCGTCGGAACGGGCAGTGCGGAGAAACGTGTTTTCATATATGGCCTATTCGTTGCGGATGCTCTCGGTATATACGTTCCCGTAGGGGTCGGAAGCCCTCACCGTGACCGTTCCCCAAGACTCCGACGCGGGTTTGTAGTAGAACATGTGGTCGTTGTTGGATTCGGGTTCGGCCGTCGGGCGATGCTCGGGTTTGGTGTCGCCGAACATGAAGTCGTAAGCGCGGCGATCCATTTCGTACCTGAGGTTCGAATCGGACGGAAGCGTTACCCAGCCGGCATTATCCTCCTGCACCTCGACCGTCCAGGTGGTATGCCAGTTGAAGATGTTCAGGATGAGGCCGTCGCGGTATTTTTCGGAAACCGCCTCGCCGGGGCCGTAGAGGTACATCTGGTATTCGCGCGGGAAAGCAGTGCCCTTATAGTACCAGTTCCTGATCCGGTTGCCCTCGATCTCGTAGACGGCGTAACCGCGGGGGCTGCCGTCGTTGCACAGCTCCTCGCCGTTCCAGTAGGCACCCATCACCGCCCCGAGCGTATTCTCCTCGATGGTTTCGGAGATCGTGGTCGTATAGTTGTTGTGCGAGTGTCCCGAAAGTATCCGGACATTATAGCCGTCGAGCAGGGCGTAAAGCTCCTTGTAATCGGCGACATGGCTCGTGGGACGGTTGCGGCGCGAAGTGGCGATATGCAGGCCGATGATGATGAGCTTGTCCTTGGGGACATATTTCAGATCCTGCTCCAGCCATGCCATCTGTTCGTCCGTGATGTCGGCGGTATAAGAGGACGAGCCGGTGTAGAGCACGTCGTCGAGCACGATGAAATGGCAGTCGCCGATGTTGTAGGAGTAGTACGTGGGGCCGAACGCCGCCTCGAAGCTGGCATCGGCATCGGCATCGACGGTTATGGCTTTATTGTGATCGTGGTTGCCGATGACCTGGAAAACGGGCACGCCGATCTTTCGGATACGCTGCTTGTAAACCTCGTGGAAGGGCATGTTGTCCCAGACCAGGTCGCCCAGCGAAATGCCGTAAACGGGGGCCTCCAGTTCCTGCTGCACGTAAGGGATCAGCAGGGGCAACACCTCCTCGTCGAGCATCGTCACCTCGTCGTCGCGGCCGATCTGCACGTCGGCCAGCGCCAGCAGGGTGAAACGCTTTTTTTTGCCCGTGCGTTCGAGCTTGAAGCTGCGCTGCACGACGTCGTTGTCGCCCATGGCGATCTTCTTGTAGATCTTCGGCATGCCGTTCTCCACCGGAATTTCGTATTCGGCGGGGACGGAGACGAATACGAACGGGGCGTTCCGCTTCACGCGCATCTGGTAGATGCCCTGGGCGTCGGTGGTCGTCACCGTGACGCCGTCGCTCACGACCACGCCCTCGATCGGGCCGGTACCGTCGGTGACACGGCCCACGAGGTTCATGCCGGGCTCGGGGGTGATGTCCACCTTTTCGTAGAGGCCGCCGAGAATCTGGGCGCCTTCGTCCTCGCTGCAAGCCACGAAGCCGGTGGCCAGCAGGAAGACCAACAGATATTTGATGTATTTTATCATTTTTTCGGTTTTTTAAAATTCATATCTTGCCCCGGGGCCCCGGACAGGCGGGATCCCCCGGGATCGCCGGGGATCAGTAACCGGGGTTCTGCTCGATCAGGTTGTTGGCCGAGATCGCCGAGTTGGGGATCGGGAACAGGTTTTTGTTCTTGTCGTTGAGCGGCGTATGATCCCACCAGGATTCCGTCACGAACTTGTCCCAGCGGATCAGATCCGTACGGCGGCGTCCTTCGCCCAGGAATTCGATCATCCATTCGTCGAGCATACGGTATTCGTCGAGGTTGTCGGCCGTCACGGG
>OIBU01000482.1_pt1 | contig 13610 bp, 10 predicted proteins | sample 1581111 | NCBI WGS metagenome assembly OIBU01 (sample SAMEA3882508, study PRJEB24775) | human gut metagenome | biome: human-associated habitat; feature: intestine environment; material: feces | place: Netherlands | collected 2009/2010 | reverse complement strand
CGTTTTTGCGTGTGATGCGTTCGACAACTTCCCCCAACTTCCGCTGTTCCCAAGCAAAAGTAAAAGGGCCTCGGATTTTCCTTGGCCCTTTTGTTCGACTTATCGCTTATAAATATGCAGCCTTACACCTCGAAGCCGCCGGTTACAATAAATTCCCGCAGCAAACTGTCCACTTTCTGGTTCACCTTGGGCGGTATCAGCTTTACGCCCTCTTTTTTCTCAAAATAGGCTTTTGCCTTTGCTTTGTCTACGCTTTTCTTCAGTTCGTCAAGGCGGCCAAACTCGTTGATATTGGTTTTCGTCAGCCCCAGACCCATCATATTGCGGAGCTTTTCTTCATCCAAGCCAAACACAACGGCAAAGCGGTGGATTTGGTCATTCTTCGCACGGCACTGGTACTCGGTGATGTAATCCCGCAGCGTCTTGCCGGGTTCGGGTGTGGCATCTCCGCGTTCAATATCGTGCAGGAAGATATTGGCAAACTTCTGTTCTTCCTGTGTCAGGCTGGCAAAGGACTTATGCAGTTCGGCTTTTGCCTGTTCTATGGATTCTCCCGATGCACCCGCCTGATTCAGCAGCTTCAGGTACTTATCAAAGCGGCTGTTCATATAGTTGGAATCAATCACACCGGTGTCGATTTCCGTCAAATAGCCCACCAAATCATACGGCGCATCGCCGTCATCGGAAGGGTCCGACGGCTCGGCGGACAGTTCCTTATAGCGCTGTGCCAAAATCAGATAGGCAGACTCATCAAACAGCATTTCGACATCAATGGTTTCATCGGCAGCGTCGTCCGGGCAATGATATACGCTTTGATTCCATGTAAAGCCCTGCACACGTGCTGCCTCCATGTAGTCGTTAAGCGCGCGGAACAGCTTTGCAAACTTGGCGCAGACGCTTCTGTCCTGCGGCAGCTTTTCAAAATCAGGCACACCCGCGTTCGTAAACAACTCCGCAATGTCGCCGTACACCTCGTTCATTTTTTCAAGGTTGTGGGCAAGGCGGTCAACAAACAATCCAATCGGGCGGTCACCGGAGTACAGCTTCACCGCTTTCAGCACATTTTGTTCCATTGTGTGCGGCTTGCGGTAATAGCGAATCACGCCGAACGGTTTATCCGGTCCAAACAGTCGGTTTGTGCGGGAAAACGCCTGTATAATGTTCTCGTATTCCAGCATCTTATCCATATAGAGGGTATTAACCCACTTGGAGTCAAAGCCGGTCAGCATCTGGTCAACAACGATCAGCAAATCAAGCTGTTGGTCGGGTGTGCGTTCAATGCGCTTATACTGCTCCTTGTGCGCCAGACGCAGCGACAGATCCTTCTTAAACCGTGCGTGGGTGGGTATTGTAAAATCCTGCCCATAGCGCTTATTGTAATCCTCGATAATTTCAACAAGCCCATCCTCTTTGTAAATGGCGCCGCCGTTATTATCAATGTTCGGGTCAAAAAGGCAGCTTGTTTTCAATTCCGGCATGGTGATCTTCATCATGCGGTAATATTCGATTGCCTCCGGGATGCTGCTTGTGGCAAAAATGGCGTGGAACTTACCGTTGTGGCTCAAAGTCAGCCAGTTTTCCTTAATATCCTCGATAACGGTCTGCTTATGCTCTGCCGTCAGATATTGTGTATTGGGCAGATAATCCTCAATCCCCTTGATCCACTTTCCGTCCGGACCCGGCTCGCCGTACATTTTCACCTGCGTGTTGTCCATGTACTTATAGTACACAGCGGCTTTTGCGGGGTCATTCAGGGCGTCTGCAACCGTAGTTGCCTTCGCCCTTTCCAGTGCAACAGCCTGCCGCACATCTTTGTCGCGGAAGGTAAGTACCTTGTACGGGTCAAAGCCCAGCACATTTTTATCGCGGATGCCGTCCGCTATGCTGTAACGGTGCAGTTCATTGCCAAACACATCGGTTTGCGCGTTGTTCTTTTTGGCGTTTTCCTCAAACACGGGCGTGCCGGTAAAGCCGAAGAAAATCGCATGGGGAAAGGTTTCTTTTATAATTGCCAGCATATCGCCAAAGGTGGAGCGATGCGCCTCGTCCACGATAAACACCAGCCGCTTTTTGCCGATCAGCTCAATATCGCGGGCATTTTTGCCGCCCTCCTCGTCACGGATATTGCTCATCTTCTGAATAGAAGTCACAATCAGCGTGTCTGCGGTGGCAATGCTTTTCAGCTTGGAAATCAATACATAGGTGTTTTCCGTTGCCTGCACGGTCTCGTTTTCATCGGCAAAGGCGCGGTATTCTTTCAGCGACTGCGTTCCCAGTTCGATGCGATCCGTGAGGAAAACCACCTTGTCCGCATCGTTGGAATTGGCAATCAGCTGCGCGGACTTGAAGGAAGTCATCGTCTTGCCGCTGCCGGTGGTGTGCCAGATATACCCGCCGCGCTGCTTGCCGCTGTCCCATTTCGTTTTGGAAACCACATCCGAAATCGCACTGGCAGCATAATACTGATAGCTGCGCATAACTTTCAACACGCCGTCCGCATCGTCGGCCACGGTGTAAAAGCCGATCAGCTGATGCGCCATGGGGATGGACAGCAGCTTGGAGGCAATCTCTTTCCAATCGTTGATTGGCTCGTTGTTGAAGTCCGCCCAGTGGAAGTAGTAATCGGTGTTGAATTTTCCGTCGGGACCGGGGTTTGCGAAGTAGACGGTTTCTTCCGGGTTCATTGCCACAAAAATCTGCACAAGCGAGAACAGTCCGGTAAACACACCCTCGTGGGCGTATTTTTCGATTTGGTTATATGCCTGACTCACCGGCACACCGCTGCGCTTTAATTCCAGATGGAACACCGGCATACCGTTGATCAGCAGCATCAAATCGCCGCGGCGGTCGTTCAGCATTTTGGATTTACCGGGAAAAATCGGCTGCTGCACGATCTGGTAGCGGCTTTGCCCGGCGGCAATCTCCATGCGGTCGTAGATTTTCAGGCTGACTTCCTTGCCGAAATGTGCCTTGTCATCGGGGTTATCGCGCTTGACAGAAACCGTTTTGCCGTTGATAAAGCCGTTCAGCTTCAGCGGCGTGCGCAGTTCCCGAATCTGCTCCACAATTTGCTGCATCTCGCCATCGGTCAAGGGGTAATCGCCAAGGCGATCTATGCCGCGGTTATTGTCAAAGAGAATGTTTGCCCAGTTGCGAATCAGATCCTGCTCGGTGGGATATTTCAGAATTGTGCTCTCCCAGCCTTTGGTCGTCAGGATTTTTATAAGCGCTTCTTCAAAGTCCGATTCCTTTTGAAAGGTCATTTGTTTTGCCCCTTTCCGGGTATTTGTGTGCGCTTTTACAGCCGTTCGCGCACCATCATCAGGGCATAGCCCAGCAGGTTTTGCCCCTTCCACTTGCCAATATCCAGCCTGTCCGGGTCCTTCATCGACAGGCCGATGCCCCAAATGGTATCCCTGACCGCACATTCAGCCAAAACGGAACCTTTGGTGGCGGCAAGCTGCGCTTTCAGGTCGTCATTTTGGGTGAATTTGGCAAGCAGCCCTGTAAAAACAACGATTTGCCGAATACCATTCCAATAACGCTCGCTATAATGGGCAACCAGCCTGCCAAGCGCCTTGATTTCGGCAACATCATCGGTTGCAAGAATTTGGGCCGCTACAGCCTTGTCACCAAAGTACACAGCCTTTTTGTACATCATATATTGTTCCATGGAGGAAAAGTCCACCCCCTCCACCGTAAAGCGGCAGGGGTACCAGTTGCTCAAATATCCGTTTTCCTCACTGGGGTTATGAAAGCAAACAACCGTCATTATACTTCACCGACTTTTTGTACCGCTAAATCCAGGTCCAGATCATGCAGCCCGCCGTATGCTTTTTCCAGAAAAGCAACCGGCACTTTTTTTACGACCTCGCTGCTGGGCAGATTATAATACCATTGATAATACGCATAAAATTCGCCGATCCAGTCCGGCATAAAACCCTCGATGGCTTTGCCGTCCTTCAGTGTAAAGTCCTCGGTTTTGCAAAAGTAATCCCACAATTCGGGGGCGCTCATCGTGTTTACATAGGCTTTGGCTTCGTCGATGCTTTTTCTGGTTTTGCTTGCCATATAGGAATTGATAAAAGCCGCAGTATCCTTGTCAGGGTATTTTTGTGCCACAAGGTCAAAGAGCTTGCCCTGATTTTCGACCACATCGCTTACATATTCCTTTGCATACGCGCGCATAGTCCCTCACCTCTCAAACAGTGTGCTGAACACCTTTGTGACCGTGTTCGCGTCGGAATCCACCAGTTCGCGCATCCGTTTTCTTGCCGTTATGTCGCGCTGATTGTACCTGTCGTTAAATTCAGTGTAGTCCACGGCAAGCAGCTCGTCGGTTATTTCTTTCAGATTTGCATACGCGGCCTCGGACTTGATGCAATACTGGATGCCCAAACCGCCCAGCGACAGCAGATCTTCCAGAATATCCACATCAATATTATCGCGCACAAACTCTTTGGCAATGTAAAAGTAGGAGGCGTTTGCGCGCCAGCCGCAAATCACATCATAATCGCGGGTATCCATGCCGTATTTTTCGATAAATTTCTTTGCCAGTATACGGTATCGCTTAGAGTCGGCGGCGTCCCGGTGCTTCATCAGCTCTGCCAGCCACGCAAGAACACTGTGCTGCTGAAAATCCAGAATTTTCAGCCCGGCGGTTTCCAGCTCGTACTTGTGAACCCAGCCGTTTGTGTCGTTCGGGCGGCAGACCGCCCATTCTTTGGCAAGTTCGATGTTCTCGGTAAGGTAAAAGCCCCTGCCATAGTCGTGTTTATCATCCCCGCCGCCAAATTTTGGCACAACGATTTTGTCGGGAGTGCCGTGATATAAAATAATTTTTCCCATTTTTTCACGATTCTCCTTAGACAAACATCTTTTCGAGCATGGATTTTTTGATATTTTGCAGCTTTTCTAACTCACGCTGATGAAGGGTGATAAGGTGGTCGAGCTGCTGAAAAAAAGAGCCAATTTGCTGCTGTTCGGCATAATTCTTCGGCATCGTTAGGTTTGTTTCGAAGAAGTCCGCTGGCGCAACATTCAATAAGCCGTGGTTCCGCGCACCTTCGGCTGCAATGGCCTGAATACCCTTGTGCCACAAGTCGGTGTTATAATAGGTGACTATATAATCAGAACTGGTCTTTCTCTCATCCAAAATTTTGAAAACAATGTAAAGCGTTGATAATACGCCACTTTCGTAACGGTCAAGACGCTTAATTGCACCCCAAGGAGCATCGGAAGATGTACTTTTATTGTAAGCAAATTCACCATTCCTAACAAGAAAATAACCGCTTACATCCTTGCTTGCTATACGCTTATCGAAGAACTCATTCTGGTTAATTAGACCATACTGCGCGGAGATTGTCAGTGGCAAAGTTGATTCGAGATTTTCGTTTTTGCGTGTGATGCGTTCGACAACTTCCCCCAACTTCCGCTGTTCCCAAGCGTCAGTAAATCCCTTGAATCGAATTTCGGGGACGCTGCTGCCATTTTTCGGAAACATTTTTTCAAGCATGGCTTTCTTCAAAACTTGCAGCTTGTCATACTTACGCTGATGAAGGGTGATAAGGTGGTCGAGCTTTGCGAAGTATAAGCCAATTTGTTTTTGTTCTGCCATTGATGTTGGTAAAACTAATTGAGTGGCTTTCAAAATTTCCGTGTTTATGCTAGGCATAGTTTGACCAACAGCCCGTGCGCAAATGTCGTTTTTTATACTCTCAGTTTCTAACCGCGTATGCAGAAATTGAGGTAAAACATCTATTTCGGGTCGTACTCTCAGAACACGCCCGGAGAACAGCCAATTCCTTTGAAATGGCGTAACTAGGGCATTTATATCAACTGAACCAACACGAGAAAATACAATATCACCGTTATTCAGTGTATATGCAGATAGCCGTTTGTAGTCAACTTCAGAAACTTGTGGCAGACCGCTTGCGTTCTGTGGCAGGGAACCTGTTTTGAAATGCTCCGTTGTAATAATCGGGACACCTTCGCTCACATAATCATCAGCGTGAAGTATACTGCCAAAAGGCCCTGTCTTAATTTCCGAAATCTCCCCCAACTTTCGCTGTTCCCAAGCGTCAGTAAATCCCTTGAATCGGATGGCAGGTTTGTTCTGTTTTGCCATATCAGTCACCCAACAAGAGCGTCTTGAACTCGCTCAGGCCTTTCAGGTCGTACTCACTGCCGGTAAGGTCGTCCATCATCGCGGCCAGCTGCTTTTCGGTGGCGCGGATTTCGCTTTCCACATCAAAGAAGGTTGTGCTATATTTATTTTGCAGGGTCTGAATCTTGCTGACAAGGCTGTCCACCATGGCATCGGGCAGTTTGGCAAGCTCGTTCGTAAAGGGCGCAATCCATTTTTGCTCCAGCAGCTCCAACACCTGCGCATCGGTCAGCCCCTCAATGGTCTTTTTAGTCATGGCTTCCAGCGATGCTGCGTCAGATTTGATTTTGGCTTTCAGTGCCTTTTCCTGCCTGGTCAGTTCCTCTACACGGCTGAAAATGCGGCAGGCATTTTGTGCCTCGGGGGTGCGGTCGCGCCGCAGTTCTTTGACCTTTTTGGCAATCTCCTTCGGCACAAAAGCATCGCCTTCTTCGGTAAAGCACTCTTTATAAGCGTCCTTGTCGTCCTCGGTAAATTCATCCAGCAGGGCTTCATATTCGGTTGGCAGCTCGGCAAGCTGATTTTCCAGCGCGTGGAGCGCGCCAGCCTTATCTTTCAACAGTGTTTTTTGCAGCAGATCAAAGGGCAGAATGTGCCCGACCCAGCCGTCCTGCACTTCCTGCTCCTCGTTGCCCTTCTTTTTGGTGACAAGATGGGGGTCTACCTTTTTGGCTGCACCGAACCCCTCGGTCTGGATCATTTCAAGGTCAACGGCAATCGTGTTCCAGTGGTCGTCCAGCAGCTGATAGGCCTCGTACTTGTCAATCAGCGGAATGTCGGCAAGGCGCGCAAAAATATCCTCGCTGAGGGTGGTTTCCGTCTTGGCAATCTCAATTTTGTCCATGCCGTTCAACAGGACATCCTTCATATAGGCGGGCAGCGCAGCAAAGGCGGAACGATAGGCGTCCTCAAAGGCGGTTACATCGCGGCTGTTTTTGATAGCCGACTTGATGTCCTCAACGGTCAGCGCCGCATAGGGCGTTCCGTTTTCAGCAAACAATTCACCGCGCAGCGCAGGGAACGCCGCCCAGTACGCGGAAAGCTCGTCCAGCTCTGCTGCGGGGATGCCGCCAAACATAGAGGCGTATACATCCCAATGCTCCGCCGCCTCAGAGGAGTCCACATAGCGGGGAATGTTTAAGTTGTAGTCGTTGGCGCGGATTTCCTCACGGCTGACCGTGCGGGAAAATTTGGGGATGCTCTCACGCTTTACAAAGGTATCAGCAATGCGCTTGATGTCGGAGGCGCGGAGCTTGTTGTTTTTGCCCTCCTTGGTGTACCCCTTGGAGGCGTCAATGATAAGTACATCCTCGCGCTCGCGCTTTTGGCGCAACACCATAATGATGGTGGGAATGCCCGTACCAAAGAAAATGTTGGCGGGCAGACCGATGATGGCGTCAATGTGGTTGTTCTCAATCAGATTTTTGCGGATCGTGCCTTCCTCACCGCCGCGGAACAGAACACCGTGGGGCAAAACGATGGTCATAATGCCGTCGGGCTTGATATGGTAAAGGTCGTGCAGCAAAAAGGCATAGTCCGCCTTACCCTTGGGTGCCAGACCAAAGCGGGCATAGCGGGCATCGCCTTCCTTGTTGGTGGGATCCCATGCCTGCGAATACGGCGGGTTCGATACTACGGCATCAACATACAGCGGGTCATAGGAGTTGATGGGGTCGGCATCATCAAAGTAGGGCCAGTCCTCCTCCAGCGTATCGCCGTTGCGGGTAACGATGTTGTCCGGCTTGATGCCGCGCATTACCAGATTCATACGGGTCAGGTTGTAGGTGTTCTCTTTCAGCTCCTGCGCGTAGTATTTTACATTGTTTGCGTCAGCCATATACTTGGAAACGCTTTTGCCGATGTTGATCAGCAGCGAGCCGGAACCGCTGGTCGGGTCATAGATTTTGATTTCGTTCTTGCCCTGCAGGTGGCTTGCCACGATTTCAGACATCAGCAGCGAAACCTCGTGGGGCGTATAGAACTCGCCCGCCTTTTTGCCGGCATTGGCGGCAAACATACTGATCAGATATTCATAGATGAAGCCCAGCACATCATAGCCCTGCTTGCCGTCCATCGGAATATCCTTAATCAGGTTCAGCAAGCCGCTGATGGCTTTGGTCTGGGTGCCGGAGCTGTCGCCCAGTTTGGAAAGACCGGTTTCCAGTGTGTTGAAGATTTTCTCAAACACACGCTTGTGCGTGGGGGAAATCAGCCGGCTGAACGCCGACAGCGCGTCACGCACATTGGAAACATCAAAATCCTTGCCCATGCCGAGCCAGGTGGAGAAGAAATCTTTGTAGGAGATAAAATAGCCGATGTTTTCCTGCACCCATTTGACGGTTTCGGGGTCGTCCTCGGTTACGGTTTTCAGCAGCTCATCGTCATAATCGTTGTCTTTCAGAAATTCGATTTCTTTATCGGACAGATATTTATAAAAAATGAAACCAAGGATAAAGTCTTTGTACTCACTGGCCTCGATTTTGGAGCGCATCTGGTTAGCAGAAGCCCAAATCTTCTGCGCAAGCTGTTGTTTGTTCATCGGTCAAGCTCCTTTTGCTTTAGAAAATACCCTTTCTCGGGAAAAGCGTAAGTAGTTATTTCTATTATAACACAGATAACTAAGGTTTCCACAAAAAATTGTGGCTTATGCCATAAAATACATACGCTTGGGAACAGCGGAAGTTGACTGAGTTTGTCGAGTTCTTTTCAGGATTAACTTATACGCCTAATGATGTTCAGGAAAATGGAACTCTTGTGCTTCGTTCATCAAATGTAAGCAACGGTGAGGTTGTCGATGCAGATAATGTCTATGTAAATCCGCAAGTTGTTAATTCTGAGAATGTTAAAGTCGGCGATATAGTTGTTGTTGTTCGTAATGGCTCTCGTTCACTCATCGGAAAACACGCACAAATTAAGGCTTTTATGCCCAACACGGTAATCGGAGCGTTTATGACTGGTATTCGTTCGGAATGTCCAGAGTTTACAAATGCTTTACTTAATACTTCAAGATTTGAAGAAGAAATCGCAATGAATATGGGAGCAACAATCAACCAAATCACGGGGTATATGTTTTCCAAAATGGAATTCAAAGTGCCGTATTTGGACGAACAAAAGAAAATAGGCGAATATTTTGAAAAACTCGACCACCTTATCACCCTTCATCAGCGTAAGCCATATTCACACATACAACGGAGGTGCAATATGCTTAACGAAGCACAACGCACAGATAAGTTCTGTGAATATTATGCAAAGTGGATTACTGTATACAAGAAAGGGGCGATAAGACAGGTTACAATGGACAAGTACCTGATGACGCAAAAATGGCTTGAAAAACTTATCCCGGATTTGAAAATTTGCGATTTGAATCGCATTGCGTATCAGCAGTTGCTGAATGATTATGCCGAATACCATGAGCGGCAGACGACAATGGACTTTCACCACCAACTCAAAGGAGCTGTTTTAGACGCAGTGGACGAGGGGCTGATTGACCGTGACCCCACGCGGAAAGCGATTATTAAAGGCAAGGCACCATCTACAAAGAAAATAAAGTACCTTAACCAATTTGAACTGCACACGCTCCTTGCCTCGCTTGAATTAAAGGATGAAGTGAACTGGGATTATTTCATTCTTTTGGTGGCCAAGACCGGAATGCGCTTTTCGGAGGCACTGGCACTGACCCCCAAGGACTTTGATTTCTATCATCAGACCCTTTCCATCAGTAAGACATGGGATTACAAGGGCGCCGGTGGGTTTCAGCCGACAAAGAACAAGTCATCGGTTCGTAAAATTCAAATTGATTGGCAGTCTGTTATCCGCTTTTCCGAGCTTGTAAAAGGACTGCCGGAGAATCAACCTATTTTTGTGGATGGCAAGGTCTACAACTCCACCGTCAATGATGTTTTGAGCCGCCACTGCGAGAGGTGCAATATCCCGGTCATTTCTATCCACGGTCTGCGCCACACCCACGCATCCCTGCTACTTTTTACCGGCGTATCTATTGCGAGTGTTGCCCGGCGACTGGGACACTCCAGTATGACAACCACCCAAAAGACCTATCTTCATATCATTCAGGAGTTGGAAAACAAGGATATTGACCTTGTTATGCGGTCATTGTCCGGGCTGAACTAAATCATTGATTTATGGCTTATGTTGATTTGCTTAATGCAAAAGTGACTGTGGCGCAGAGATTCACTTTGCACCACAGTCACTTTTGCATTGGATCTTGAATGCTAATCCGAAAAATATTGTACCCGCTATATTGGGATTCTTAAATTTACCAGACGCTGTCTGGCAAATTGAGTTGACCGCACTACTATGGGTTATCATCTATCCTCTGCACGGATAAAGGACGGTGCAGAGATTTTTCCGACTATATCCTTCTATATCCTTTAATGGAAAAATGTCTTGTATATCTCAACCACCTGATTTTCCAGTCAGCGACTGGAAAATTGAACGGAACACATTATGATGAATGAGTATATCATCTGCTTTTGCTTGAATTACCGATTTCCTTGATGGCGGCATAGTGTTTTCCACATTTTCGGCTGATCTCGTTGAAAAAATCGGATGTCACAAATTCCAGCAGCCATACTTTGGGAATCATATACTTGGGTGTCTGCAAGATGGTTTTCAGCAAGCCCTTGCTGCACCATTTCAGAATGGTGTGGCGTTGGTAGCCTGTCACCTCGCAGACTTGCGCAACGGTCAGTACATCCGGGTAATTTGCCAGTTGCTGCTCGTACCATTCCTTGGCTAGCAGCCGTTCTTCGCCCGTATAGTTCAGCTTGCGCTCTAACGATGCGGCAGGTTTCTTGTGTTTGGGGTAGTTGTAATACCACCCGCTGGGCGGAGTGTAGCGCATCGGGTCGGACTCTCGGCGGTAGAGATACTCGGCAACATCTTTCTTGGCGATTTTATAGCAGCGTGTTTTCTTTCCGTTGTTTTTGCAGGGAACAAGCCCGCTTTGCAGGAGATAAAGCGAAGTGCGTGTTCCGATATGGCATGCAATGCGGAAATCATTGCGGCTCATCGGGTCCGGATAGGGCGTTAGAATTTCTTCAATCTTTTCTGCCAAAGGGTCCTTGCTTACAGTTTTTTTCTTCATTTCGGGTTCTCCTTGTTTGTAAAGTGGAACCCGAAAAATCACTACTTCATTTTTCTGTTTCCTGCATTTTTTCTCATTCGTGTCCGCAAGACCGCACTATTATCCGGCTTTTGGGGCAGGGCTTATGCTGCTGTCACCGCCCAGGCAAAGCTGAAGCGGGAAGAACAGGCCCGCCAAAGCAGCCGACAGGAGATTGCTCACTCGGTTACGGAAGCGAATGTGCTAACCTCGGAGCTGACCGATCTGCTGATCGAAAAGGTGTATGTATTCCCCGACAACCGCATTGAGATTGTTTACAAGGTCCATGACCTCTTTGAATAATTGAAGATACAAAAACGGAAAACCCAGGCTATCAAATCCATCTTAGTGGCTTGGGTTTTCTGCTCTTTGGCGCTTTTATAGTCAAACGACAAGTGGTACAATATAGTTAAATTCTATTTACTATGAAAGCTGTACCAGGGGGAACAAAAATGGGAAATCGAACATTTGAAGATGTGAAAAGCTATGTAGAATGGCAATCTCAAGGAAAATGCACAGTATTGAGCGCAAAAACAGAGCAACACTTCAATGATTTGGGTGTTGATGTGCGCGTCTGGAATGTCAAAACCGATACTGATGGAGATTGGTGGGTAGTGGAGGGCGACGGGATTCCGATGAATCTCTATCCCCAAAGTGCATATTATTTTGGAGCAGATGAAGTGTATTCTTTCCACATGGGCTTAATGCAGAGAATGAGCGCAGCCCAGGGTGAATATAGTCCAGAGGATTTTGTAAATGGTGTGACGCTCGATGCAGAAATTGCTCCTCAACTTTTCCGAAAGCTCAAAAGTGTCGCTGCGCTAATTGATACCGCTAAGGAGATTGAAGATTTTCAAGCGATAGGTGTTCAGTGCAGAGAAACATTGATTGAACTCGGCAACCACATTTATGACCCTGCAATGGCTGGTGATGGGGAGCAGCCCCAAGCATCGAATTTCAAGAGAAAATGTGAACTATTTATTCAGTTCTATTTGAAAGGATCGGAAAACGCAGATTACAGAAGTATTATTAAGAAACTAACAGAATCCACCTGGGATTACGCCAATAAGATTACACATTCGCGTAGTGCTACATACTACGAAGCCTCAACCTGTGTTACGCTTTGTATTTCTCTTGTTGGCGTTTATGAAAACATCCTTCAGAAAGTTTTCGATCCACTTTCTCAATACCATTGCTCAGTTTGCCAAAGTAAGAAATTAAGCATTGATGGTGATGATTCAGATGAAGATGGAATGGTGAAAAAACTATATCTCCATTGTGAAGAATGCGGTGCTACAACAGAAGTAGTCTTTGAAGGAAATGATGGAGATAATCCCACCTATACTACGAGCAAAGTCGTAGAATAAAAAGCAAAAACAGAAAACCCAGACTATCAGCACTAAGATTGGTAGTTTGGGTTTTCTGCTTTTCAGAATTATATTTTTTTGTCGTGTGCTTGACATACGGGTGGCGCAAATCGTGAAAGCGGATGCGCCGCAGATGATAATTTTGCAAGATAATCTGGAACGAATTGGAGAGATAATCCGGCTTAAGCAGATTGCCCATTGCGTCTACGCAGATGTAGTCTGCGTATTTTTTGTTGTAGCACCTACCGCACAGCTTGCGGTTTTCTTTCTGTTCCTCCTGCAAGGCCAGCAGCCGTTCCCGGAAAACCGGTACAAGTGGCAAGGTGCGCTTGCTGGATTTGGTTTTTGTGCCATTGGATTCTACAAGAACTTCTTTTCCGTCCAGCCGAACCGTTGTGACCGTGTGGCAGATTTCAATGGTGTTCTGCTCAAAGTCTACAGCAGCCCATTTCAGCCCTACAACCTCGCTGCGGCGCAGACCATAAAAGGCAGTCAACATAACTGCCACCTCAATTTTACTGCCGCGCACAGCGTCGAACAGCGCGTTCATTTCGTCCTTGCTGTAAAAGTTCCCGGTAAATTCGTTTTTCTTCGGGCGGTCTACCTTGTCGGCAGGGTTCACATCGATCAGGTCCGTTTTCACTGCGTATTTCAAGGCGCGGTGGATAACCGCATGATAGTGAATGACCGTATTGGGCTTCACACGCTCCAACTGTTCCTGATAAAATGCTTGGATATGAACCGCTTTCAGGTTGCCCAGCGTAACGCCGAGATTTCTAAAGTAAGGAATGATCCTGCTGGAGCACAACACGTTCTATCTGCGTGACGGCGTGCCCTTCGTGCGCGCCCGCATGGATGGAGGCAGCTACACAGAGAAGGATGATACGATCCTCCCGCTGCCCTAAGGCAACACCGCATAATTCCCGCCTTACGGCTTAAGCACCGCTCCGGCGGC
>OIBU01000479.1_pt1 | contig 13689 bp, 7 predicted proteins | sample 1581111 | NCBI WGS metagenome assembly OIBU01 (sample SAMEA3882508, study PRJEB24775) | human gut metagenome | biome: human-associated habitat; feature: intestine environment; material: feces | place: Netherlands | collected 2009/2010 | reverse complement strand
ACCTTGAAATGACGGAGTCAGAGTCCGTTGCCTTACCATTTGGCGATAGCCCTATGCGCTTTAGCAAGTTGTTTTCTCGCTTGCGACATGTTGTATTATATATCAACACCCATATAAAAGTCAACCCCCTTTTTTCAAATTTTTTAAAAAAATTTATTCAATTCGTGCAAAGCCTTGATTTTACTGGAAAAAATTAAGATTTCAAGTGCCTTTTCCCTGTGCATTTCGGGATGAATGTGTTATAATCAAGCAAAATATACGGAATCGCATAGGTGGCTGCCGTATAAAATTTTTATAATTAAACAGCCTGTCTGGAGCCTGTTTAAAATTATTCAGGTAATTGAGTCTCAGACTGGCCTCATTAATAAGGAGAATAAACATGAGAGCAAATAACCTGACTCTGCTCACGGATCTCTATGAACTTACCATGATGCAGGGGTATTTTAAGAACCCAACTGACCAGACTGTCGTATTCGACATGTTTTACCGTGATAACCCATGCGGAGGCGGTTTTGCTATCTGTGCAGGACTGGAGCAGGTAATTGAATATATTGAGAATCTGAGATTTACAGACGCAGACATTGAATATCTTCGCGGTCTTTCTATTTTTGAGGAAGATTTTCTGGAATATCTTCGCTCTTTCCATTTTACCGGAGACATTTATGCCATCCCGGAAGGCACTGTTATTTTCCCAAGAGAGCCAATGGTGAAAGTGGTAGCACCGATTATGGAAGCTCAGCTTGTGGAAACTGCGATTTTGAACATTATGAACCATCAGAGCCTGATCGCTACTAAGGCAGCACGTGTCTGCTATGCGGCGAAAGGTGACGGAATCATGGAGTTCGGTCTTCGCCGTGCCCAGGGACCGGATGCTGGTATTTTTGGAGCCCGTGCGGCTGTGATCGGTGGTTGTGTCGGAACATCCTGTGTGCTTACTGGTCAGATGTTTGACGTGCCAGTGCTTGGAACCCATGCACATTCCTGGATCATGAGCTTCCCGGATGAGTACACTGCATTCAAGACCTACGCAAGAATGTACCCGGATGCATGTATTCTTCTGGTAGACACTTACGACGTGCTGAAATCCGGTGTTCCCAATGCAATCCGTGTATTTGAGGAAATGCGGGAGGAGGGAATCCAGCTGAAAAAATATGGTATCCGTATCGACAGCGGTGACCTTGCTTACCTTTCCAAAGAGGCATATAAAATGTTATCGGCAGCTGGTTTTGATGATGCGACCATTTCTGCATCCAGTGACCTTGACGAATATCTGATTGAGAGCCTGAAAGCCCAGGATGCCAAGATCAATTCCTGGGGCGTTGGAACACGTCTGATTACTTCCAATGATAATCCGGCATTTGGCGGTGTATACAAGCTGGCAGCAGTGAAAAATCCTGAGACAGGTGAATTTGTTCCGAAGATCAAGCTTTCTGAGAACACAGCTAAGGTAACAAACCCTGGAAACAAAACGGTATATCGTATTTATAGCAAGTCCACAGGCAAGATTAAAGCTGATTTGATCTGTCTTGCTGACGAAAAGCTGAACCCAGATGAAACTATGGTAGTATTTGACCCGGTTGACACCTGGAAAAAAACTAAGATTCTGGGTGGCACTTACGAGGTTCGTGAGCTTCTGGTTCCGGTTATTAAGGAGGGAAAACGCGTTTATACGTCTCCGTCAGTAATGGAACTTCGCGCAATCTGCCAGAAGGAACAGAGCACTCTCTGGGATGAGTCCAGACGATTCTCCAACCCACAGAAGGTTTATGTGGATCTTTCTCCAAAGCTTTTTGAGGTGAAGAGAGAGCTGATTGAGGAGATGAGCCGTAAGGATCTGGAGTTTGAGGAAGAGTAATTTAATAAGAAAATAAATGGGGCAATGTATCAGCGGAAACGATACATTCGCCCCATTTTTTGTTGAAATTAATCAGAAAAGTGAAGAAAAAAACATAGTGTACAGAATGTAAAAATGGTAAACTGTAGGAAAGGAAATTTTTTACAGGAGGAGTGTATGAAAAAAAGAAAATCCATTGGTCTGTGTGTGGGAATCTGTCTTCTGCTTCTGGGAATACTGGACGTTGTAAATGTTTTTGCTGCAGTGACAGAGGGAAAGGCCGGGGAAACACTTACTGGGGAGTATGCAGTGATTATTAATACGGATACATCTGATTCGAGGAGTACAGGCACACTGATCTTTGATGACAGTGGAAGTACTGCGTCAGTTTCAAGTGGAAGTGAGCTTCCCGCAGCTCAAAGCCTGGCCGGGCTGAATGCAGGGAGCACCCGCTCAGTCACTGCGCTGAATGAAAAAAGCGCTATTTCGTCCATTACATCAGCAGATGAGACTGACGATGGTATATCCGTCCAGGCAGCGACTACCACTTATGCAATAGGAGAAGAAAAATATATTTACAGAAGCAATGGCAGCGGCAAGACCTATATATGCATTGGGATTGGTGAACATTGTTATATCTGGATGGACAAAAATATGAAAGCGGATTATGATGCCGCTGGAAAAACATCTCTCATAGCATCAGACATGGCGAGTATTTATGACAGACAGCCCTATCAAATCCTGAAAACACTGGCAGGAGGCGATCTTCCCTGGGAAGATGGATCCGGCAAGCTCTCTATTGTGCTGGAAACCTTAAGCGGCGCAAGTGGTCAGTTTCAGTATGATGAGGGAATTACAGCAATCCATATCAACACTCCGGCGGCAGCATCCTATGTCTCCGGTGAAATGACCAGAAGAAACGGTCTGCTGGTTCACGAGGGACAGCACGCAGTATTCTGGCTGAAAACAAAATTCAATGCCTCCGAGAAATATATGTGGATAAACGAAGGTCTTGCAGTAACGGTCATGGATTATCTGTGGGGCGGTACGGACACAAATGGCTGGATGAACGGAATTGCAGGAAGTACCGCTATTCGTAACGGCTCTTCCTTGATGTATAAGAGTTATCGCGATGATATTGCCCAGGACTATGGAATGCCATACCTGTTTGTCAGATACGTAATTGACCGTATGGCAGGAAGCTATGAGCCTATGGCTGTATTGCCGAAATTTTATACAGTAGATGCTTCCTCCCTTACCTGTGAAGCTTATCTGGAGAAGGTAACAGGAATTCCGTTTAAAACACTTCTTTCAGATTTTTATACAGCTGTGGCAGCAGGAGAAGCTTCTGGTGTATACAGTTTTCCAGGTGATCGGATAGCTGCAAAAAAGGCATCTGCATTTCCGGTATTTTCCGGAGACAGTGGCTCAAAATATTCCATTCCGGCAGCTTCCGCGATTCTTGTGAAACTGAAGAATGGAAAATTTACAGTCCCATCTGATGGGGAAAGCGGAATTGTTTATCGTGTAATAGGAAGCCGGACTTCATCTGTGAAACCGGCTGGTGGAAATGGTACAAGCAGCAGTCCTTATCAGATCGATTCTCTGGATGATCTGAATTTGATCGAGGAAAATCAGGGCGCATATTATCAGCTGACCTCAGATATTCAGACACAGGGAAGAATTAATTTTACCATCTCTTATTTTGGTGGAACGCTGGATGGAAATGGACATACGATCTATGGACTGAAGAAGCCTCTGATAGCCATGAATCAGGGAAAAATCAGGAATCTGCGCGTAGCTGCAGATTTTAATGATGATATGCAGAACGTGCAGGGCGTCATCACACAGTACAATGAAGGAAATATTGAAGACTGTATGGTGACAGGAACAATCAGCGGATACATGGGCGGAAACGGAACTGTTGTATATCCGGAATTTGGCGGAATTGCAGGTGAAAATGCACTTGCCGGAATTATTTTTGGCTGCACATCAAAGCTGAATGTTAATTTGACAATGGCTCCTATGAAAAGCTGGGTAGGTGGAATTGCAGGTCTGAACATTGGTACTATAAGCAAGTGTGTCAGCATCGGTACGATTCGTGTTACCCAGACAAACGGAAACGAATATCCGGTCTATGTGGGCGGAATTGCGGGAGAAATCCAGAAGTTTGGGGGCATGGGCGGTGTGCTCAAAGAATGCCTCCATGCAGGAAAAATCACAGTAACTGCAGCAAACAACCGTGTAGGACAGATGTGTGGAACTGCTGCTGATAATGTACTCAGCTCTTCTTACGGTTTAAGCGGACATGTGCTGAACTGTTATGGAAAGAGTGGAGAGGGGAATCTTGTCGGCGGAACTGATGTTTCCATTGGAACAGGTGGACTTCTCACAGAGGCACAGATGAAAGATTCCAAATCTTACGTGGGCTGGGAGTTTGGAACTGACTGGAAGATTTCAGAGGATGGTTTGCCAGAGCGGGTGGAGAATCCGGAGATTACTTCATTGGAGGTAAAAAACAACTGGACTTCCTGCTACGTGGGAGAAAAACCGTGGTATTGGGGCAGGCTTTTGATAAATGGTACAACTTATTCTGAGATTACAGCCGATATGATAAGCGGCTTTGACAGTTCTGCTGAAGGAACTACTCATGTTTATGTAGAATATAAGGGCAAACAGGTTGCTTATTCAATGGAAGTTGTTGCGCCAAAAACCAGTGATATCAGCAGCATTGTAATATCAGGACAGCCGAAGAAATCTTATGTGGAAGGAGATGTATTCAATCCATCCAGAGCCAGTATGTATGCAACGATTGGTGGTCGTGCAGCTTATATTTACAGTGGATTTACCTATGACAAAACAGGCCCACTGAAAACCTCGGATACTCAGGTTACTTTTGATTACTTTGGAGCAAAAATACCGTGGGCGATTACAGTTGCAGCGAATGCACCAGCGGCCTTGACTATGCTTGCAGCTCCTGAGAAACTGAATTATGTAGCAGGAGATAAACTCGATCTGACCGGAGTGAAGCTTCAGATTACATATAGCAATGGAAAAGTATCGCCGGTTATTACAAGGGCTGATCTGAATACTTATGGAATACATTTGGCGCTTGGAAGTGGAAGCGGTTCATCGGCAGTGATTGATAATGGCAGAATAACAGAGTCATCAGATAATGGAAAAGATCTTATTGCTTATGCGACTGATAAGCTGCCGGGAGAATATGGTGCCGTGATCGCTGTGCTTGGAACAATGAGCGTAACAGAACCATTGGCGATTACAGATACTGAGCTGTACGCGGTTACAGGAACTGGAAAAGAGCAGTGGATATATTCAGGCTTTGTTACAGGTGGAAGTGGTAAGTATGAAACTCAGGTTGTTTCTGAGAATTTACCAGCTGGTTTAACTGTTTTTGCGGTTCCTGGCGGAGGCTCTTATGGAAGCAAATACTTTACTTTTTCCGGAACTGTCACTGCACCAGTGGGAATTTATGAGTCACAGTATAAAATTGTGGATACAGGAACAAAGGCAGTTTTGCCAGTCACAATAAAAATTATAGTGACGGCTTCTAATGAGGCAAGATTTTATAGTTTTGTACTTAACAAGGCGTTTAATTCCCAATTAAAAGAGGATGTTGTTGGGGAAATTGATAATGAGAACCGTAAGATTACGCTGCGGTTGCCAAAAGGAACTGATGTTACCAGGCTGGCACCGAATATTGATTATGGTTCTGGTACAGGAACAGCGGTAGCAGATGAGTTTACCAGTGGAAGATCTCATGATTTTACAAATCCGGTACAGTATGTTCTGACAGCACCAGATGGTGTAACGAAGATAACATATACGGTTACAGTTGTTTTTTACGATGAAACGCAAGGTGGTTCCGGGGAAACTGAGCATACGCATACCTGGGATGCCGGAGTTATAACGAAAGAGGCTACCACTTCAAGTATAGGAATTAAGACATATACCTGTACGGTGTGCCAGAGCAAGCGCGAAGAAGAAATTCCGAAGTTGGTTGTTTTACCGACGAATACGCCGGTGCCAACGAATACGCCAGTGCCGACGGCAACGCCAACGAATACGCCGGTGCCAACGGCAACGCCGACAAACACGCCGGTGCCAACGGCAACGCCAACGAACACACCGGTGCCAACGGCAACGCCAACGAACACACCGGTGCCAACGGCAACGCCAACGAATACGCCGGTGCCAACGGCAACACCGACGAATACGCCAGTGCCAACGGTAACGCCTACGAATACGCTAGTACCAACGGCAACGCCTACGAATACGCCGGTGCCAACGGTAACGTCTACGAATACGCCGGTGCCGACGGCAACGCCTACGAATACGCCAGTGCCAACGGCGGCACCGACAAACACACCGGTGCCAACGGCAACGCCTACGAATATGCCGGCGCCAACGGCGACACCGACAAACACACCGGTGCCAACGGCAACACCGACGAATACGCCGGTGCCAACGGTAACGCCTACGAATACGCCAGTGCCGACGAACACACCGGTACCAACGGCAATGCCGACAAACACGCCAGTGCCAACGAACACGCCGATACCAACGGCAACGCCAACGAACACGCTAGTGCCGACAAACCCACCAGTGCCAACGACAACGCCGACAAACCCACCTGCGCCGACTGGATATAAAGTGGGCACAACAGTGAAACATCCGGCGACAAACGGATATTATAAAGTTACCGCCACCGACACGGTAGAATATATAAAACCGATAAAGAAAAAAGTAAGCACTGTCACAATTCCAGACAGCGTAAACCTAAAGGGCGCGAATTACAAAGTAACCTCAATAGCCTCCAAAGCATTCAAGAGCAATAAATACCTGAAAAAGGCTATCATAGGAAACAATGTAATCCAGATTAAGAGCTATGCCTTTTATAAGTGCACGAAACTCTCTTACGTACAAATTGGCGGTTCAGTAAAAGCGATCGGAAAACAAAGCTTTTATAGCTGCAAAAAGTTAAACGAAATGAGAATCTACACCTCCCGCCTGAAAGCCAAATACGTAGGCTCCAATGCCTTCAAAGGCACTCCATTCAGGATGAAAGTTTACGTCCCAAGGAAAAAGGCAAAGAGCTACAAAACGGTTTTTGTAAAACGAGGCATAAGCAAAAAGATTGTAATAAAGAAGATGTAATATTTGTTTGTGTTATGGGGAGGTTTTCAAAGAAAGCTGGATCTTCAAACATCGAAAAAGCAATAGGCGGTTCAAATTAATGTAACAAGAGAATATATAAGGGACTGTAATAGATGCGTGCTGCGTATGAAGTGACATTCATCTGTTATAGTCCCTTTTCTCTTGACATTTTTCCACGTAATGTGCAAAATAAACTCATAAAGTTCAAACAATTTCAGGAGAAATTATATCATGAGACAGGATTTTTTACACTTAAAAGCACCGGAAAACTGGATCAATGATCCAAATGGATTTATATATTTTAAAGGCAGATATCATCTTTTTTATCAGCATTTTCCCTATGCACCTATGTGGGGAACCATGTATTGGGGACATGCGGTAAGCGATGATCTGGTACATTGGAGCCATGAGAAAATAGCCCTGTTTCCAACAAAGGATTACGACCGAAACGGAGTTTTTTCTGGAAGTGCAGTGGAGAAAGATGGGAAAATGTACCTCTATTATACTGCAAATCGCTATCTGAAAGAACAGGATGAAAATATCCATGTGGCAGATGGAGAATACGAGGAAAGCCAGGTTATGATCATATCAGAAGACGGTTTTCACTTCGATAACTGGAATGGGAAAAAGCAGATCATTCCGGTAATCAGAGATGATGAAACTGCTGATTCCATGGATACCAGAGATCCGAAAGTATGGGAAGAAAATGGCGTTTATTATATGATTCTTGGCAGTACATACAAACATGAAATCGGCAGAGTAATTCTGTATTCCAGCAAGGACGGAGAAAACTGGAGCTATCTTTCCCAGTGCAGAATGAAGAATTACGGATATGTGATCGAGTGTCCGGATATGTTTGAGGTGGATGGACAACGTATATTTACAGGCTGTCCGGTGACTCCTGTCAGGTGTGGGGATAAGATAGAATATGAGGCTGTTTCCGGTTATTGTCTTGCCGATTTTGATACAGAAACCGGCAGGCTGGAGCTGGAGGATAACTACTCGCTGATTGATTACGGCGGTGATTTCTACGCCCAGCAAACCAATCTGGATAAGGATGGCAGAAGAGTTATGATTGGTTGGATCCGCATGCCAGAGGCTGTGACTGGAATGAAAAGTAGTAAAGCTGCTGTATTTTTTGAGCAAAATAGTGATAGAGAAGAAAATGAGAGAGAAAAAATCACACAGTCAACAGATAAAAATCATCTGAAAAAGAGTGATAAAAGTCAGCTGCTAACGGAAGAACGGGTAATTTGGAACGGTATGATGAGCTTGCCGCGTGTAGTAGAAATTGAGAATGGACAGGTTCGTTTTCGGGTTCATCCAAACGTGCGAAAGGGTCTTTCCAGATCACTTTCCAGCCAGGATGCCCTGCGCAGCAGTAACCCATTCTGCATAAAAACAACCCTCCAAAACGGTGACTGTCTGGACATTGGAGGATACCAGATCTCCATGAAAGACGGAACAATATGTACTGACAGAACAAGAGTATTTCCTCACACAGACAGTAAAAAACTGCATTGCCAGATTCCGGATGCAGGTGAAAAAGCTGATTTGGAAATTTTCGTAGATCCTAATTTGATCGAGATTTTTGTCAATGATGGAGAGTATGTTCTGAGCAATGTAGTCTATGATCTGGGCGTAGAAATTAAGGGTAAAGTACAGGGGATTTTAACCTGGAATGATGAATTATGCTGAAATTAACCGCGAAAATAAAACAGAAAGAGTGTTGTAAGCCTGAAAGAAAGGCATAAACTGGAAATAAAAATATGAAATAAAAATATGAAATAAAAAGAAAGTTGTGAAACAAAATGAAACGAATTGATTTTGAAAATGGCACGGTAACCAGAAACATTTTCAGCGCTGCAATCCCCATGCTGGTGGCGCAGATACTCAGTCTTTTATATAATATTGTAGACAGAATCTATATCGCCAGAATCCCTGAAGTGGGAACTACAGCGCTTGGCGCAGTCGGCTTATGTTTCCCGTTAATCGTGATTATTACTGCCTTTGCAAATCTGTTTGGCAGTGGCGGTGCGCCTGTTTTTTCTATAAACAGAGGTATGAAAGACAACCAGAAAGCGCAGGAGGTAATGAACACTTCCTTTACTATGGTGTGCGGAAGCGGGATTATTCTGATGATAGCTGGTATGCTTTTTGCAAGACCTCTTCTGGTACTTTTTGGGGCATCTGAGGATGCTTTGGGTTATGCATATCCCTACATGATGATCTACCTGATCGGAACGATTCCATCCATGATCGCCACAGGAATGAACCCGTTTATCAATGCACAGGGATACGCGACAACTGGTATGTTTTCTGTAGCAATCGGTGCAGTTGCCAATCTGATCCTGGATCCATTATTCATTTTTGTGCTTGGTTTCGGAATCAAAGGAGCAGCCATTGCGACTGTTCTTTCCCAGTTCCTATCAGCTGCTTATGTACTTCTTTTTCTTGAAAAAAGAGCGGAAATGAAAGCTCGTCTTTTGAAAAAAACAGAGCTGAAAAGCTGCAAAGAGAATGCAAAAAACATTGTCAGTCTTGGTACTGCAGGCTTCATTATGCAGCTGACAAACAGTCTGGTAACTATCTGCTGCAACAATGTTCTGGGGGTTACCGGAGGGGATGTTTACATATCTGTTATGACTATCGTATCCAGTGTCCGTCAGATGGTAGAGACGCCGATTTATGCTATAAATGAAGGCACATCACCTATCCTGAGCTACAATTACGGGGCAAAAAGACCGAAGCTTGTCCGCAAGGCAATGGTCACTCTGGCAGTAATGGTTCTGGTTTATACAGCAGTAATGTGGAGCGTGATTATCTTTGTCCCGGATTATCTGATTGCCATTTTCAGCTCCGATAAGCTCTTGATAAAGGATGCAGTTCCGGCATTGAAAACCTACTTTGCAGCCTTTATTTTTATGGATCTGCAATACATTGGACAGACTGTTTTCAAGTCTTTAAATAAGAAAAAACAGGCCATTTTCTTCTCGCTTTTGAGAAAAGTTTTTATTGTAGTTCCGTTGACATACCTGCTTCCCTACGTGTTTAAAATGGGAACTCACGGAGTATTCCTGGCAGAGCCGGTATCTAATGTAATTGGCGGAAGCCTTTGTTTTGTTACAATGCTGCTGACTATATTGCCGGAGTTAAAGAGGATGGAGAAGAAAAACGGAGAGGCGGACCGTCCCATGGAGTACTTTAAAACGAGGTAAAAATATATGGAAAATACAATTATAATCGCGATTGTAAGTCTTCTCTGTATCCTGGCTCATGTCCCCACTCTGATCCTGCGAATTGTTCCGTTTCACGAAAAAATCTCAGATAAAGACAGGATCAGACTGACTGTAATCTATGCAATTGGTCTGGCTGTGGACTTCGGAATCTGCATGTGGGTGGGAAATTACCGGGAAATTGACGTGCCGTTTTATAAGATAAATCTGATTGCTTTCTGTATTGTAATGGCTGCTGTAAATATCTGGCTTGTCCCTGGTTTATTGAAGTTGCTACGGAGAAGAAACACGACATGCTTCTGATTACGGTAGACAATTCTTTTGACGGAATATTATTCCAGGAAAATGGGAAAATTTACTCAAAAAAACGGCAAAACAAACAGGAAGGAATCGGCATTCTTTCCATGGAAAAACTGTGTGAAAAACACGGCGGAGCCAGTCGCTTCGAAGCGGTCGGCAACAGGTTTCAGGCAAGTTTTATATTAAAAAATGAGGTTGAAGATTAAAAAATGGTTAAAGTTGATTTGATTACAGGCTTTCTTGGTTCAGGAAAAACGACTTTCATAAAGAAGTATGCTGCATGGCTGATGAGCCAGGGGCAGAATATTGGAATTCTGGAGAATGATTTTGGTGCAGTGAATGTGGACATGATGCTGCTTCATGACCTGGAAGGTGAGAACTGTGAGCTGGAAATGGTTTCAGGTGGATGTGATGCGGACTGCCACAGAAGACGTTTTAAGACCAAGCTGATTGCAATGGGAATGTGCGGATATGACAGGGTTCTCATTGAGCCTTCCGGGATTTTTGATGTGGATGAGTTTTTCGATGCCCTTTATGAAGAGCCGTTGGATAAGTGGTATCAGATTGGAAATGTGATCACCATTCTGGATGCCAGACTGGAGGAGAAGCTACAGCCACAGGCAGAGTATATTCTGGCTTCAGAGGCTGCTGATGCCGGCTGTATTGTTCTAAGCAAGAGTCAGGAGGCATCCGGGGAAGAAATCAGCGGAACTGTGAAACATCTGAATCGCGCACTGGAAAGTGTGAAATGCAAACGACGTTTTACGGAAAATGAGATACTGAATAAGGATTGGGAAACGTTTACAGATGAGGATTTTCAGCGGATTTTCAACAGCGGGTATGTGATGGAAGATTTCGAGAAACAGTGTTTTGATGAGAAAGAAGGGTTCCAGTCATTGTATTTTATGGAGCTGAAGATTTCCGAGACACAGTTGGAGAAAGCGGCGCATCAGATCCTGGATGATCCGGAATGTGGGGATGTTTTCCGAATTAAGGGCTTTGTGAAATTAGAAGAAAGTGCTGCCGCGGTAACCGAAAACGAAAAAATGAATTCGGACTCCGCTCAGAAAGCATCCACTAACAATATTTGGCTGGAACTAAACGCCACCCGCAAAGAATTTTCCCTGAAGCCTATTTCCGCAGGACAGGAAGTAGTGATCGTGATCGGGGAGAATATGAATGAGGCGCGGATACGGGAGTATCTGGGGACAGAATAATTTACGCGAGCAACGAGCAAAAGGAAAAACCTCTGGTCGAAGATTGATTTCCTGACCAGAGGTTTTTTAGCTTTTTAAATTACTTTCCGTCCCTGTACATATTTCCCAACCAAATTGCGGTCGTCGGACAGATAAACAAGCCTTTCCAGTCTGTCACGGGTGGAGATTTCCTGGGGATGACGGATGTTGCTGTCGTCCAGAATCATGGCGTCGAATTCATAGCCTTTTTCGAAGCTGCCGACTTTTCCGAAGAAGGAGCCACCACCGATCGTAGCCATGTAGAAGGCTTCTTCCAGAGTAACCGGGGCCTGGGTCTGATCCATCAGGCGCCAGCGGAGCTTGGAAACCTGGATGGCATCTGCCATAGCACGGAACATGGAGAGAGAAAAACCTCCGGCAACATCGGTGCCAAGTCCTACATGAAGTCCCATATCAAGATAGAGGCGGACAGGTGCGATTCCGGAAGCAATGTCTGTGTTGGACTCCGGACAGTGGGCGATGTAAACGCCCTGGTCCTTGATCATCTGGATCTCTTCGTCAGTAGAGTGGACGCAGTGTGCCATGATGGTAGGGCAGACGCTGGCACCATCAGATGAAATATGAGCTGCTGTGTTATCAGTGGTATTAAGGCCGGATGCGGAAGCGAAATCAGCCTCGTTAGTATTGAATGCGGGTTTTGTTCCAAACAGCCCGAACATGTCATACGCATCTCCATAAAATCTGCTGGTCGGGCAAAGCTCCTTTACCCATGCAATTTCCCCGAAATTTTCAGACAGATGAGACTGAACCGGAAGGTGATATTCCCTCTGGATTTTTCCAAGCTCGGTCATCAGCTCATCCGTACAGGATGGGGTAAAACGTGGGGTTAGGATTGGGTAGGTGTGGTCGTAACGTCCCTTGATCTCTTCCAGCCACTGGCGTGTATCCTGTGCAGAAGCCTGTGCGCTTTTCTCCTGAAGCTCCGGTGCTCCGTTGCGATCCATATTTACTTTTCCAACCATAGTTGCCAGACCGCTTTCCTCCAGCATGTCCATGAGAAGCTCCGTTGCCGGACGGTGCAAGGTGGCGAAAATGCAGGCTCTGGTGGTGAAGCTGTGCTTTAAGTCATCCACGAAAATGGAGTAAGCCTTTTTCGCATAGGACAGGTCAGCGTACTTGGCTTCCTGCGGGAAAGTGATGGTGTTCAGCCAGTCCAGCAGCTCCAGATCCATGCCGGTTCCGCGGTAAGCGTACTGGGGAGCATGCAGATGAAGGTCGGTGAATCCTGGGATGATCAGTCGATCACCCATGTCTTTTACAGGAATATCTTTATATTCCTCTGGAAGCTGGGAAAAAACACCGGCACAGAGCCCGTTTTCACAGACTGCATAAGAGTTTTCTGCAAAAATAAGTTCTTTCTGATTCTTGCTGTAACAAATTGTACCTTTCAAAGCAAACAAATCTTTTTTCATATCAGACCATCCTTTCTGCCAGAGGCGAGGTAAAGTAAAGTTCCGGGATAGTTTGCGGCTGAGAACGTACTGCCGGAAACATGCAAAATGTGATTTCGGGCTGATTCAGCAATAAAAAAACCACCCGGAAAATGCCATACCTGCATACCTCTTCGCATGCAGCTTATAGACAACTATTAGGGTAGTTGGTAGAAACGTCCAACCAGATTATGGACATATATAAGCGTTTGCTGTTTTTATTTTTATATCTTTATTGTACATGGTAAAGAGTGCAGAATCAAGAGGATTTTCACAAAAAAAATCTACATTTTCATATCTTTATTGATGGATTTGTTATATAATGAAGTAAAATTCGCGGACAAGAAATTAGAGCGTGTTTGAAAAAGGCTTTCTGCAAAATCTCCCACAAAGTGGGGCGTGCAGATTGCGGGAATGATTTTTCAAACAGGCTCTAGAATGGAGATTGACATAACATG
>OIBU01000478.1_pt1 | contig 13700 bp, 8 predicted proteins | sample 1581111 | NCBI WGS metagenome assembly OIBU01 (sample SAMEA3882508, study PRJEB24775) | human gut metagenome | biome: human-associated habitat; feature: intestine environment; material: feces | place: Netherlands | collected 2009/2010 | reverse complement strand
GGTCGAAATGTTTTTCGTTGATGATTTTTCCGTAATCCCGGTTTTTCAGAGGTTCTTTGCCATACTGGCGGCTGATCTGGCGGCGGAGTTCTGCTACCAGGGCGTCTTTGATCTCAGGGTCGCAGTAAATATAGTCCGGAGCCACGCAGGTCTGTCCGCAGTTTAAGAATTTACCGAATACGATACGTTTGGCTGCAAGACGGAGATTGGCGGTTTTATCCACGATGCAGGGGCTTTTTCCTCCAAGCTCCAGTGTGACCGGGGTGAGGTATTCCGATGCTTTCCGCATGACTTCCTTTCCTACAGCCTGGCTTCCGGTGAAAAAGATGTAATCGAAGTGCAGACTGAGAAGATGGGTATTTTCCGCGCGGCCGCCGGTAACAACCGATACATATTTAGGGTCAAAACACTCATGGATCAGAAGGCGGATCACTTCGCTGGTTGCCGGAGAGTAAGCGCTTGGTTTCATGATGGCTGTGTTTCCGGCAGCAATGGCATCTACAAGTGGTTCGATGGTGAGAAGGAACGGATAGTTCCATGGACTCATGATGAGAACCACTCCGTATGGAGATGGCTTGCGGAAACTGCGGGAATGGAACTGTGCCAGCGGAGTGGGAACAGTTTCTTCTTTTGTGTAGGAGCGGATATGTTTCAGCATATGTGTGATCTCGGAGAGCACCAGTCCAGTCTCGCACATATAGCTCTCGAAATTGCTTTTTCCCAGGTCTTTTCGGAGAGCCGCATGGATTTGTGCTTCGTGTTTCTGGATGGAGGCATGGAGGCGTTTCAGGGCGCTGATACGAAAATCGAGATTTAAAGTTGCACCGGAATAGAAGTACTGGCGCTGTTTTTCCAGAAGCTGGGTGATCTGTTCTTTTTCCATGGAATTGTAGTCCTTTCTGAAAAAACTGTATTCGAAATATCGAAAAAATCTTTCTATGCCAATGGCTGTTTTAGCAATTGCCTGCCGGAGGCATCAGTCTGTAATACAGTGTCTCAAGTTCGCCGGCATCCATCAGCACAGGAACCGGGTACAGAGGATTGGCTTCTTTATCTGCGTAATGGGCAAGCTCCGGGATGTCTGTTTCCTGGATTTCCGGGATATAGCCTCCGATGCCATAGCGTTTTTTCATATCTTTTATTGCATCAATAAACATCCGGGCAGCAGTTTTATCGTCCTCATGTTTATCGCAGAGACCGGCAGTTACGGCAAGGTTGCGGAGTTTGTGAGTGATGGGATCTCCGTATGTTTCCAGTACCATAGGAAGGATCACTGCATTGGCAAGCCCATGTGGAACATTATATTTTCCGCCGAGGGAATGTGCAATTGCGTGGACATATCCAACGTAGGATTTGGTGAAGGCACAGCCTGCGAAATAGGAGGCGCGGAGCATATTTCGTCTTGCTTCAATATTATTGCCGTCTGTGTAGGCGGTATCCAGATTTTCAAAGATCAGTCTGACAGCATCCAGGGCATTTTTTCTTGTGCCAGGTGTAGTGGAATTTCCAATGTAGGCTTCCACTGCGTGAGTCAGGGCATCCATGCCTGTGGTAGCTGTGATAAACGGCGGAAGGCTTAAAGTCACTTTCGGGTCAAGGACTGCGTAGCGTGGGATCAGCGGAAAATCGTTGATGGCATATTTGTGCCGTGTTTCTGCATCGGTAATGACAGCAGCAAGTGTTGTTTCACTTCCTGTTCCTGCAGTCGTGGGGATGGCGATGAGAAGAGGAAGCTTTTTGTGGATCTTCAGGATTCCCTTCATCTGAGCAAGAGACTGGTGTGGCTTGGCAATGCGGGCTGCTGTGGCTTTTGCACAGTCCATACTGGAACCTCCGCCGAAGCCGATGATCGCCTGGCAGTCATTGTCCAGATACATGTGAAGGGCTTCGTCCACATTGACGGTTGTTGGATTGGCAACGGTTCTGTCGTAGATGTGGTAAGAGATGCAGCTTCGCTTCAGTGTTTGCTCCAGTCTTTCTGTAAGGCCAAGGCTTCGGATCCCTGCATCTGTGATGATGAGTACATTGTTATAGTTTCTTTTTTCCAGAACTTCCGGAATACCTTTGACGCTTCCGATGATCTTCGGATTGCGGTAAGGAAGCAGTGGAAGGGCGAATTTAAAGACATTCTGGAAAAACCGGCAGTAAGCTTTTTTTAATGGATTCATGGTAATTTTCTTTCCTTTTAAAGTCAAATTATTTTATTCTAAATATTATATATAGCAGTTGGAAGGGGAAAAGTCAAGATTGCCGTTTATGGAAGTGCATCGCGAAGCGTGTTGCTGAGAACAGAGTAACCGTAACGTCATAAAAAAGAAAACAGGAAAATATAATATTGTCATGGTTGTAAATATCCTTTACACTAAGGGAGTCAAACAGAATTATTATGCAAGGATTGTATATCCAGCGTAAGGCAAATGTTCGCAGGATAGATATTGATCACGGAGGAAATCATGCCAGAAACAGACACATCCGCAAAAAATCCTCTTCATGTATCCGAAGTGGATGATAATTTAAAAGAATTAAGCCCTCACGGTTCCTTTGAGCTGCCGGTGGAAACCTATATGGCGAACTGTGAGATCTTTCATGCACTGTATGACCACTGGCACAGTGAGATGGAGATCATGTATATTGAAAAAGGCAGTGGCTTTGCCAGACTGAACCGGGAGAGCATCCGCCTGAAAAAGGGGGATATCCTGATCGTGAACTGCGGAGTTCTCCATAGTATGCGCACGGATCTTAAGAAGCCTCTTTATTATAAGAGTGTGGTTTTCAGCCTGGGCTTCCTTGCAGGTCAGCCGGGAGATATCTGCCAGGAATGTGTGGTATCACCATTAATAGAAAACAAGGCAGAATTCTGCCATCATATAGAAGAAGGAGATTCCGGATATGAGAAGCTACGGGAAATTTTTCTGGAGATCCATGACTGTCATACGGAGAAGAAGCCATATTTCTATGTGAAGCTGAAAATGCTGTTCTTTGATTTCTTTTATGAGATGCTGACGAAGCATTATATTATCCCGGTAAGCACAGAGCAGAACAAGAGCCTTGCGGCAGTAAAGGAAGTGCTGGATCATATCAGCCTTCACTACCAGGAGAATCTTACCGTTTCAGAGCTTTCCGGACTTTCCAATTACAGTGAGTATTATTTTATGAAGCTTTTCCGCCAGTATACGGGAAAAACCCTGGTGGAATACATCAATGACTTCCGTATGGAGAAGGCGAAGTATCTTCTTACGCATTCCGATGCACCTGTGACGGAGATCGCCATGCAGGTGGGATTTAACAGTACAAGTTATTTTATAAAGAAATTTCAGCAGTCCAATAAGGTTTCACCGCATAAGTACAGGAAGAGTATGAGACAGATCTGAGAAAGCTCCCGAAGCAACCGCATATGTATCGGTTATGTTTTTATGCAGAGCTACAGTAAAAAGTGAAAAACAGTCTGACAAATATCTTGCATATCATGACAGGATTGTTATATTTTTGAAAAGAAATGCGTGATATCCTAATATCATCAAAAACAAAGCAAACAACCTTGTAAAAACACATTTCATCCCATAAAGATCCATGAAAGGAGATCAAAAATGGAAACATTAAGCAAAGTATTCGAAGACAAATATAACAAAAATGTAAAAGACTGTACAAACGAGGAAATCTATCACGGACTTCTCTCCTGGACAAAGGAGCAGCTGAAAGGCCGCGGATATCAGGAAGGAAAAAAGAAGATTTATTATATTTCCGCAGAGTTCCTTATCGGTAAGCTTCTTTCCAACAACCTGATCAATCTGGGCGTTTATGATGAAGTTGCGAAATATCTTAAAGAAAACGGAAAAGAGCTTTCCATGATCGAGGAGATCGAGCCGGAGCCATCTCTTGGAAACGGCGGCCTTGGCCGTCTGGCAGCCTGCTTCCTGGATTCCATCGCAACTCTGGGACTTCCGGGAGAAGGAATCGGACTTAATTATCACCTCGGACTTTTCAAACAGGAGTTTAAGGATCATCTTCAGTTTGAGACACCGAATCCGTGGATCCAGCCGGAGAGCTGGCTTACAGATGCAGGCGTTTCCTATTACGTGCCGTTTAAGGGCTTTATGCTGAAATCCACACTGTATGATATTGATGTTGCAGGCTATGAAAACAAAGCGATCAAGCTTCGCCTTTTTGATATTGATATTGCAGACGAGAGCATTGTGGGCGAGGGAATCTCCTTTGATAAGAAGGATCTGCTCCACAATCTGACACTGTTCCTTTATCCGGATGACAGCGATGATGCAGGAAGAAAGCTTCGTATCTATCAGCAGTACTTCATGGTAAGCAATGCGGCACAGCTGATCCTGGATGAGGCAACAGCAAAAGGCTGCAATCTTCATGACCTTGCCGATTACGCAGTGATCCAGATCAACGATACACATCCGAGTATGGTAATTCCGGAGCTTATCCGTCTCCTCACAGAGCGTGGAATCGAGTTCGAGGAGGCATGCGAGATCGTATCTCATGTATGCGCTTATACCAACCATACCATTCTTGCAGAGGCACTTGAGAAATGGCCGATCTCCTATCTTGAGGAGGTTGTTCCGCATCTGATGCCGATCATCCGCAAGCTGGACGAGCGTATCAAAGCAAAATATCCGCAGGAAAATCTTGCCATCATCGACAAGAACGACCTGGTACACATGGCACATATGGACATACACTACGGATTTTCCATCAACGGTGTTGCATCCCTTCATACCGATATCCTGAAGGAGACAGAGCTTCATCAGTTCTATGAGATCTATCCGGAGAAATTCAATAACAAGACAAACGGAATCACCTTCCGCAGATGGCTCCTTCACTGCAACCATCCGCTGACAGAGTACATTACATCTATGATCGGTGACGGCTTCCGCAAGGATTCCTTTGAGCTTGACAAGATGCTTGGCTTCAAGGGAAATCAGGACGTTCTTGCAAATATCCTTAAGATCAAGCAGGATGCAAAGAAGAGATGTGCGGAGTTTATCAAAGCCAACACAGGTGAAGAGATCAACACACACAGTGTTTATGATATCCAGATCAAACGTCTCCATGAGTACAAACGTCAGCAGCTGAACGCACTTTACATCATTGACCGTTACCTGAAGATCAAGGCAGGCGAGAAGCCGCAGCGCCCGGTAACCTTTATCTTCGGTGCAAAGGCAGCTCCTGCATATATCATTGCAAAGGATATCATCCATGCAATTCTCTGCTTACAGCAGATTATCAACAATGATCCTGAGGTAAGTCCATACCTTAAGGTATTCATGGTAGAGAACTACAACGTAACATTAGCTGAGAAATTATTCCCGGCTGCAAATATTTCAGAGCAGATTTCTCTTGCTTCTAAGGAGGCATCAGGAACAGGAAACATGAAGTTCATGCTTAACGGTGCTATTACACTTGGAACAAGTGACGGAGCAAACGTAGAGATAGCTGAGCTTGTCGGCGATGAGAACATCTATGTATTCGGTGAGGATTCACAGACTGTTATCGACAGATATGAGAGAGGCGACTACTGCTCTAAGGATTACTATGACAAGGATGCAGACTTAAAGAAGGCTGTTGACTTCCTTGTAAGTGATGAGATGATGAAGGCTGGTTCTAAGGAGAACTTAGAGAGACTTTACAACGAGCTCCTCAACAAAGACTGGTTCATGACATTCCCTGACTTTGAGGATTACTGCAAGACAAAAGAGAAGGCTTACGCTGATTATGAGGATAAGAAGGCTTGGGCTAAGAAGATGCTTGTCAACATCAGCAAGGCTGGTTTCTTCTCTTCTGACAGAACAATCAAGCAGTACAATGATGAAATCTGGCATTTAGAGGCTTAGAATTTTTCTTCCTCCTTTAAATACAAATTGGGCTTAAGAACTCCTGCGGGTGCATCCCGCGGGGGTTCTTTTTTTGATAGAGTACGGGACTTAAGCGCAGGGAACTGCGGGCTCCCTGGCAGAAATGTAAGGGCGGGATTTACAAGTTTGGCAAATACATATATAATAAGGGGAAGAATATACACATGGAGAACTATTATGATAAAGAATAAATTTATGGCACTCACGCTTACCGTAGTGCTCACAGCAGGCATGCTTACCGGCTGTGGCTCCGACGACAAGGAAAAGGACAAGGATGCGTACAGACAGTATGGCATCAACTGTATAGAAAACGGCAGCTATGATGATGCGGTCGATGCTTTTCAGAAGGCACTGGACCAGTCGGTGGGCTCAGTGGGCGCAGAGGAGCTTGACATATGTTATTATAAGGCAAAGGCACAGTATTTAAGCGGTGACGTGGATGGCGCGATTGATACATATACGGCTATTATCGACTATAATAAGGATTCTGACGCATACTATCTGAGAGGCTGTATATATTTTGCCAAGAATGATTCAGACAAGGGCTTGAAGGATTTTAAGACGGCGCTCAGTGAGAATGATGATAATTATGAGCTCTATCTTGGCGTTTATGAAACCCTGTCAAAGTATGGCATGAATGACCAGGGAAAGGAATACCTGGATAATGCCTTAAAGCTTAAGGCAAAAACTGCTGACGACTACATGCAGAGAGGCCGTATATACACCATGCTTGGTGATTATGATTCAGCAATAAAGAGTCTGCAAAAAGCCATCGATGAGAAGCTTGTCAAGGCAAACTACTATATGGGTGAGGTATATCAGAAGAAGGGCGATAATGACAGCTCGCAGAAGTATTTTAAGAAATACCTGGACAGCGGTGAGGCGGATTCGTATGATCTGATGAATATGGGACAGGCGCAGATGGACAATGGTAACTATGACACTGCGATTACTTATTTTCAGAACGCACTTGAACTTGAAAGTGTGCCGAACAAGCAGCAGATAACAAAGGCTATGATTATAGCATATGAGTATTCCGGAGATTTTGCCACAGCAAAGAGCAAAATGGAGGAATACATGAAGGATTATCCTGATGATGAGGATGCAGCAAGAGAATATCAGTTTTTGGAGACCAGATAGATTATGGCAGATACTATTAAGATAGAGGATATTGAGGAGAGAGTAGTGCTCGTCGGAGTAAGCGAGCAGGACGGTGATGATGCGGATGATTCACTTTCAGAGCTTGCGGAGCTGGTAAAGACAGCAGGTGCGACAGTTGTAGGCACACTTATCCAAAGAAGAGAAAAAATTCATCCGGGCACGTATGTCGGCACCGGCAAGGTGGCAGAGATTGCAGAGCTTGTGGAGAGTACAGGGGCAACAGGCATTGTGTGCGATGATGAGCTTAGTCCGGCACAGCAGAAGAATCTGGAGACGTACCTTGACACAAAGGTTATGGACAGGACACTTGTTATTCTTGATATTTTTGCATCAAGAGCCACAACAAGTGAGGGTAAGATACAGGTTGAGCTTGCTCAGCTCAAGTACAGATTAAGCCGTTTGTCGGGACTGGGAAAGTCCATGTCAAGGCTTGGCGGTGGAATAGGAACAAGAGGTCCCGGAGAGAAAAAGCTTGAGGTGGACCGCCGTCTCATAAATGACAGGATAGCACAGCTTCGAAGAGAGCTGAAAGAGGTGCAGAAGCACAGAGATATCACAAGGGCAAAGCGTGAAAAAAATAAAGTACCTGTTGTTGCGATAGTAGGATATACTAACGCAGGTAAATCCACGCTGTTAAATCACCTGACAGAGGCAGATGTGCCTGAGGAGGATAAGCTCTTTGCAACGCTTGATCCTACAACGCGCAATCTTGCGCTTGATGGCAAGCAGCAGGTGCTTTTAACTGATACGGTCGGGTTTATCAGAAAGCTGCCGCATCATCTGATAGAGGCCTTCAAGAGCACCCTTGAGGAGGCAAAGTACGCTGACATCATTTTCCATGTGGTGGACGCATCAAATATGCAGCGGGAAAAGCAGATGTTCATAACCTACCAGACATTGGATGATCTTGGTGTAAAAGACAAGAAATTTGTCACACTTTTTAATAAGCAGGATGCCCGCACAGACAATGAACCGTTACATGATTTCAGGGCAGATTATACTCTTAACATTTCAGCGGCAAAGGATCTGGGATTAGATGAGGTAAAATCTCTTTTAGAGGAGATATTAAGAGAGAACAAGGTATATATTGAGAGAATTATCCCATATGATAAGGCTGGCGTGATACAGCTCATCAGAAAACAGGGTGAGCTTGTGTCGGAGGAATATGTGGCTTATGGGATACAGATAAAGGCATATGTGCCGATGGAGGTGTACGGCAGGCTCGATTAGGGTGCTGCTTCGCTATATCATTATAATAAGCGAGGAATTTAAAATGTCGAAAACGCGTTCAATCCGCTGGGACAAGCTGGACAACACAGCAAATCTGTTCCCTAGTATAGCGGGGGAGAGCATGACAAATGTATATAGGATCTCAGTCACCTTAACTGATGAGATTGACAGTGAAAAGCTGCAGGAGGCACTGGATATAGTGCTTCCGAAGTTTGGTCTGTTTAACGTGAGACTCAGGATGGGAGTATTCTGGAACTATTTTGAGGAAAATGGCAAAAAGGCACCAAAGGTGCATGAGGAAAATACATTTCCGTGCAGATTTATAAGACCGAACAAGAATCACAGCTATCTTTTCAGGGTGACATACTATAAGAACAGAATAAATCTTGAGGTATTTCATGTGTTGACAGATGGCATGGGCGGCATAAATTTCCTTAGGGAGCTCACCTACCAGTATCTGCGTCTCACACATCCGGAGATTGCAAAGCTAAAGGGCGATTCATTGACGCAGGGCACATCATTAAATAGAGAGGACAGCTTTGTAAAGAACTACAAATCAAGTAAGCCAAGTGGCTTTAACAGGCAGAAGGCGTATCTTTTAAAGCTGGAAAAGGTACCTGATGGAGAGTTTGGGCTGATACATGGCATGATGCCTGTATCACAGCTGAAGCAGGTCTGCCACCGCTATGGAGTTTCCATAAATGATTATCTGGTAGCATGCTTTGTGTGGAGTGTGTATCAGGAGTGTTTTCACGGCATGCCAAACGATATGCCTGTCAGGGTTGCAGTTCCTGTGAACCTTCGTCCTTATTTTGACTCCGTTACCACAAAGAACTTTTTTGTCATGATATCTGCTGAGTTCAGACCGCAAAACAGCTCCTACACATTTGAGGAGGTGCTTAAAATAGTGACGGATTCCATCAATTCACAGATTTCGAAGGAGCATCTGGAGGATCTTTTCTCATACAGTGTGTCAAATCAGAAAAATATCCTGATGAGACCGGTGCCTCTTTTTATAAAAAATCTGGCAATGAAGGCGGTCTATACGCAGTCGGCACTGGCAAACACCACCACTATCACCAATATTGGAAATATAAAGGTGGAGCCGGAATACGAGCCGTATATAACAGGCTTTTATTCCTTTATACCAATGTCTAAGGGACAGCCTATGAAGGGCACCATATGCTCCTACAAGGACACGCTGGTGTTTACTTTTTCATCTATCCTGGCCGATACGATGATTCAGAGAAGCTTTTTTAAGAAGCTTGTAAATGACGGAGTGGAAGTGACAATTGAGACAAATGGAGAGTATTATGACTAAATGCATGAAATGCGGTGTGTATATTGCAGACAATACAGATAAATGCCCGCTCTGCCAGCAGGTTGTGGCACCGGTTGAACTGTCATCGGACAATCATCAGGGCACTGAAGGGGTTTTTGAACAGCATAATGACGTGCCGGATAAGTGTGTAAACGATACAGATAGTGCAGCAAAGAGGGCAGATAGTACAGCAAGCCATGACAACGGTACGAGATATCCTGACGTCAAGGGCGCATCAAGAAAATACAGATTAGTGGAAAATATCATATTGTTTCTGTCTATAGTAGGACAGATTGTGCTGACAACTGTTGATTACATGACAGACCATGAGATAAACTGGAGCTTTATAGTGCTTCTTGTTGTAATCTATGCGAATGTGACGCTGCGTCTGGCAATAGTCGGAAGAAACGGATATATTTTTAAAATTGTAAGCACATTTGTGTTCACGGTGTTGTTTCTCGAGGGCATAGACCTGCTCACAGGAGCCAGTGGCTGGGCACTTACATTTGTTTTCCCAAGTGCCATACTGGCGATGGTTCTTGCAACAATTATACTTATGATAGTAAACATAAGAAACTGGCAGAGCTACATGATGATGCAGCTTTTTCTTGTGCTGATGAGCGTGATTGCGATGATACTTGTGGCAGTCAAGGTCATATGGTTCCCATATCTGGCAATGGGAGCGATGGGCGCTTCGCTGTTTTTGTTTCTCGGAACACTGATTATCGGTGACAAAAGAGCCAGAACAGAGCTGAAACGGAGATTTCATATATGATAGGCTTTCATGGAATAGGAAATTCGCATATGTTTGAGGATGAAGAGATGGGAAACTACCATCCGGAAATTGAAAACGGCGATAGTAATGGTGATAATGAAACTGGAATAATAGGAGCTTTGGGTAATAAGCTTGAAAAGACATTTAAGAACTCATTATCTGCCATGAAAGGTGAGCATGTGGAAAAAGCCCATAGCAATGCAACTGTGGCAGACGAAGAAGTCAGTATACAGGGAAAAATACTTGCTAATCTGATGGGACATATCACAAATGACCTTGCAATCGGCAAAAAAATAAAATCCGGAGAGCTCAGGAAGCGCATGAAGGAACCTGCATGGCTTGTTCCGGACTGCTTTGTAACAGAGGATATAGATATGGGCGGTTTCACTATGAAGCTTTTATCTTCAAAGGAAAACCCAAATACAGAGCGTGTGATACTGCAGCTGCATGGTGGTGGATATATGGGGGCAGTGCGCAATGCATACTATGTATTTGCAGGTCTTTATAATGAGGTAAGTGAGGGCTGCTCAGTGCTCACGCCTGACTATCGCGTGGCGCCGGAATACCCATATCCGGCAGCACTTGAGGATGCCATAGCCTGCTATAAATGGCTCTTGTCACAGGGATGGTTTGGTTCGCAGATTGTGCTGGCAGGAGACTCAGCGGGAGGAGGACTTGCAATGTGCCTCACCATGTATCTTCGAGACCACGACATGCCGCTTCCGGCAGGGATAGTAGCCATGTCACCGTGGACAGACCTCACAGCAGGCGGAGAGTCATATGAGACAAACTACGAAAAGGACCCTCTGTTTGGGAACACAAGGGACAGTCTAATCTACGTGAATGACTATCCCGGTGACCACGATAAAATGGATCCATACATATCGCCGCTGTTTGGTAATTTCAGAGGCTTTCCACCAATGCTCATACAGGTAGGCTCGATAGAGATGCTCTTATCTGACTCGGTAGAGGCCGCTGCAAAGGCAAGAATCCAGGGCGTTAAGGTGCGACTGTCAGTGTATGAGGGGATGTTTCATGTGTTCCAGATGGGATATCTCAATTTCCCTGAGTCCAAGCGTGCATGGGCGGAGGTCAAGCGTTTCCTAAAGGTGATTAAAGAGGAAGAATAGAGGAGAAGCAGATAATGATTACCGGAGAATTAAGAAATAAAATAGATAAAATATGGGAAACATTCTGGACAGGTGGCATCACAAATCCATTAGATGTTATAGAACAGTTTACATATTTACTCTTTATAAAGCAGCTTGACGAAGTTGAGACAACAAAAGAAAACGAGGCAAATTTTCTCGGTGTAGACTATGAGTCTATGTTTCCGGGTGAATGTCAGAAATACCGCTGGAGTAAATTTAAAAATCTCGGTTCAGCAGAGGAAATGTATGAGCTTGTCTTAAATGGTGTATTTCCGTTTATAAAGAATCTGCATCAGGACGGAGATTCGGCATATGCCAGATATATGGGAGATGCCATATTCAAGATTCCTACCGCGGCAATGCTGTCAAAAATAGTCGATGGAATAGATAAGCTTGAGCTGGGAGATGAAGATTCTAAGGGAGATTTATACGAGTATCTTCTCTCAAAGGTTGCAACAGCCGGAACCAATGGACAGTTCAGAACACCGCGACATATCATAAAAATGATGGTCGAACTGGTAAAACCGTCACCGGATGATACAATAATTGATCCGGCAATGGGAAGTGCAGGCTTTCTGATAGAAGCACAGAGTTATCTAAGAGAAAACCATCCGGAGCTTTTCCTTCACAAGGAGAGCCTTGAGCATTTCAATAACACGATGTTTTATGGCAATGATATGGATAGAACTATGCTTCGAATCGGAGCTATGAATATGCTGCTTCATGGCGTGGAAAATCCTAATATTTCGTACAGGGACAGTCTTTCAGAGCAGAATACGGATGTTGAAAAATATAGCTTAGTTCTGGCAAATCCACCGTTTAAGGGAAGTCTGGACTATGAGGCTGTTTCAGCAGATTTGCTTAAGGTGACAAAGACGAAGAAAACAGAGCTGCTTTTCTTAGCACTATTTTTGCGTATACTCAAAAAAGGTGGCAGGGCGGCAGTGATTGTTCCTGATGGAGTATTGTTTGGTAGCAGTAAAGCACATAAACAAATCAGAAAAGAAATCATAGAAAACAATAAGCTCGACGCAGTCATATCAATGCCAAGTGGAGTGTTTAAGCCATACGCAGGAGTGTCAACAGCAATCCTTATTTTCACAAAAACAGGCTCAGGTGGTACCGACAAAGTCTGGTTTTATGATATGAAAGCTGATGGATTAAGCCTTGATGACAAACGCCAGGAAATCGCAGACAATGATATCCCGGATATTATTGAGAGATTCAATCATCTTGATGCAGAGACTGACAGAAAAAGAACGGATCAGAGCTTCTTTGTTCCGGTTGATGAGATTGTGTCAAATGACTATGACCTTTCAATTAATAAGTACAAGGAAATAGTCTATGAGGCTGTGCAATATGAGCCAACCGATGTGATAATAGGAAAGATTGACGCTCTGGAAAGTGAGATACAGGGTGAACTGGCAGAGCTTAAGAAACTGTTGGATGTGTAAAAGCAAATTCGTGTTTGTAAAATTCTTGATAAATAGAATGCATGTTAGACAAAAAGGCGATTAGATGTTAATATAGTATAAAAGAAGTGCTACCGATAGACGGTCAGCCTGATATATGTATTGATTAAAGATAACCGCCACAGTTTACCAGACCAGGGCGGTTATTTTTGTGTCTTGGAAAGATTAATGGTGTTTATAGCAGGAGTGATGTAGATGAGAGTAAAACTTGAGGATGTTTGTGAGCGTGGCTCATCGAACATAAAACAGTCTGATATAATTAAAATGAGTGGTAATTATCCAATTTATGGTGCGTCAGGATTGGCTGGAAAAGTAAATTTTTATCATCAGGAGCAACCATATGTAGCTGTTGTCAAGGATGGAGCAGGAATAGGCAGAACAACATTGAATCCAGCAAAATCTTCAGTGATAGGAACTATGCAGTATCTAATACCAAAGAAAAATGTATTACCAGAATATTTGTTTTATGTTGTGAGTTATATGCATTTAGAAAAATACTACACTGGAGCAACCATTCCACATATTTATTTTAAAGATTATAAAAATGAAGAATTTAACCTTGATAATATAGAGAAACAATTGGAAATCATAGATGTTTTGGGTAGGTGTAAAAAGGTTATAGAAGCCAGAAAACAAGAGTTAGTTGAATTAGACAGCTTAACGAAAGCCCGATTTGTCGAGCTGTTTGGAGACCCTAGAAGTAATCCGTTTGGATTCGAG
>OIBU01000476.1_pt1 | contig 13724 bp, 10 predicted proteins | sample 1581111 | NCBI WGS metagenome assembly OIBU01 (sample SAMEA3882508, study PRJEB24775) | human gut metagenome | biome: human-associated habitat; feature: intestine environment; material: feces | place: Netherlands | collected 2009/2010 | reverse complement strand
TTCTTAAACCTAATTTCTCAATCAGTGCACGGTATCTTTCGATGTCTGTTTTCTTTAAGTAAGCTAACAGTCCACGTCTCTGACCTACCATTTTCAGCAGACCACGTCTGGAATGATGATCCTTGTGGTTGTTCTGTAAATGCTCAGTAAGCTCCTGGATTCTTGCAGTAAGAACAGCTACCTGTACCTCTGGTGAACCAGTATCTCCCTCACATCTTGCATACTCTTTCATAATTGCTGTTTTCTTTTCTTTTGAAATCATCTTGATTTCCTCCTTATTATTCTTAATGGTCTCCCATGCAGGTATTCCTGTGGGGACGTAATCGCCGCATATTAAGAGACGGTCGGAGTGTCCAACCCCTGAATATGGGCTGTCTGATATGTGAACGCAGGAAGTAAACCTACTCACACCTTGCCTAGTATAGCATACCCGCCAGATTCTGTAAACTGTTTTTTTCGTTTTTCTTCCCGATATTATTTCTCAGTTTTTTCAAAAAATCTCCGGCCATCCTCTGCATCCGCCAGAAGTCTGCTCTTCAGCGCCTCAAGAGAGGGAAATTTCCGTTCCGGCCTCAAAAACTTTTTGAAATCCACCCGGCATTCCTCTCCGTAGAGATCTTCCTTACAGTCAAAAAGATAGGTTTCCACCCCTATAAAGCTCTCACCAACCGTAGGCTTACAGCCAATGTTGGTAATTCCGTGGTATATCTTATCCCCGAAATAAGAGCTTGTTACATACACACCGTTTGGCGGCAGGATCTTGGTCCTGGGAGGCACGAGATTGGTGGTGGGAAGCAGGACCTTATGTCCCATTCCCCTGCCATGCACCACCTGGCCTTCCACAAAGTAATCCCTTCCCATAAGGGAAGTGACTTTCTCCATATTTCCTTTTTTCAGTTCTTCTCTGATATAGGTACTGCTGATCTTCCTGTGTCCATCCATTTCTTTGGAAAGGATTTCCACATCAAAGCCATACTTTTCTCCAAATTCCATAAGAAGCCGGGGCGTACCTTTCCGCTCAAAGCCAAACCGGTTGTCCTCTCCTACTACTACGTAGGATGCCCCAAGATCTCCCATAAGAATCTCTTTTATAAAATTCTCAGCCTTCATATGCCGGATCCTGTCATTTAACTGGCATTCTACCAGCACATCCACGCCAAGCTTTTCAAGAAGGGAAGCGCGCTCCTGGCTGGTAAGGATCATGTTGCTGGAAGCATCAATGGCAAAAAGAACAGCCTGTTCTCCAAGTGTCTTCCGCTCCCTGATCTTCTCAACCAGTTTCCTGTGGCCACGGTGGATCCCGTCAAATTTTCCCATTGTTACTGCACAGTTGGCAAGTTTTGGAAACTTACCCTCTATCTTCAGGTATTCCATAATCTCTCCTGTCACACCAGTTTATGTCTGATTGGTGACTATTCAGCACCTGCCAAATCGTCACTTTATTATTCAGAACATTTTCACCGGATAATATTTCTTCTCCCCTGCATCCCACTGAAAAATACCTGTAAAAGTTCCGTCACTGGCGTACATGCGCACCCAGCCTTCTTTGTGCTGGGGACTCACCAGATTGTCGGACAGCGGATTTCCATTTGCCAGAAGCCTGTCCCCGTAAGAATCCGCATAAAGAGCGGGGTACTCAGCCAGAACTGCCTCTACCGGATCGATCATATCCTGGACGGTTCCATCTGCCACGGCAGCTTCCACCTGGGCAAGCGTATGGCTCTCAGAGAGAGAATACCGGCCTACCCTTGACCGGAGCAGTTCTTCCATACAGCCGCCACAGCCAAGCTTCTCACCAATATCATGGCACAAGGTGCGGATATAGGTTCCCTTACTGCAGGTCACTCTTATTTTCACCAGCGGAAGATGAAATTCCAGAGGCTCTATCTCGTAGAAGCACACTGGCCGGGCTTTTCGCTCAACCGTTTTGCCCTCTCTTGCCAGCTCATAAAGTTTCTTTCCATTTACCTTCAGAGCAGAATACATAGGCGGAACCTGAAGCTGCTCCCCTACAAAGCTTTTCAGTACTTTTCGCACTTCCTCCTCAGTCACATTCACTGGCCGCTCTTCCAGAACTGTTCCGGACATATCCTGGGTATCCGTGTCGATTCCCAGATGAAGCACTGCCTCATACGTTTTTTCCTTATCTGTAAGAAGATCCACCAGCTTGGTGCCCTTTCCAAGAGCTACCGGCAAAACACCGGTAGCATCCGGGTCAAGAGTACCTGTGTGCCCTATCTTTTTCATATGGAGAATTCCCCGAAGCTTGGCTACCACATCATGGGAGGTAAAGCCTTTTTCCTTGTGAATTACAATGATTCCCTGAAAATCTGCCATTACTTATCCTGTCCTAAAAGCTGTTTTTCGATCTGTTCTGAAATATTATTGATAACGTCATACATGGAGCCGGCCAGATCACAGCCTGCTGCTTTCACATGTCCGCCTCCTCCGAAATAGGAAGCAATCTTGCTTACATCTACAGAACCGTTGGAACGGAGTGATACCTTGAATACCTGGCTTTCATGCTCGTAAATAAACATTGCCACTTCCACACCTTTCGTAAGACGGAGCTGGCTTACGATTCCATCCAGGTCTGACGGCTTTACCCCATAGAAATCCATGTCTCTCAGCTTCATGTAGCCAACGATACATTTGCCATCCAGAAGCATAATGCTCTCTGCCAGAACACGCCCCATGACCTGATTCTGAATGTAGCTCTTCTGATAGAAGGATTCGTCAATAATATTGGAAAAATCAACACCTTTTTCCATCAGGTCGCCGGCAATGCGCATGGTGTCCGGAGATGTGGAGGAATACTGGAATACACCTGTATCGTGGATCATTCCGGTATAAATAGCAGTTGCAATATCCAGATTGATTTTTTCTTTGTCAAGAAGCTTATACAGAACCTCGCTGGCAGAGCTGATCTCACCATGTACGTGGTTCACATCTGCAAATCCCGGATTGCTCACATGATGGTCAATGCAGACGGTCTTTTTCGCAGAAGCGAAATAATCAGCCGCTACTGCCAGACGGTCAGGAGCGCTCACATCACAGGTCACAAAAAGATCATACTCTCTGGGCTCACCTGCTTCATAATGTACCTCATCCATGCATGCAATATGTCCGAATACCGGCTTCGGCTTCTCCAGATAGATATCTGCCTTGATTTCAGGATACCATTTCTTTATATACAGATAAAGTGCCATGCAGGAACCTACACAGTCACCATCTGGGCGAACATGTCCCCCAATTCCCATGGTCTTTACGCCATCCAGAATTTCTTCGATTCTCTCCATTCCCTTCACCTCGATTTTTACTCTTCGTCTTCAGTTTCTGCTGTATCCTGGTTTTCCCCGTCCTCACTCTCAGTGCCCTTCGAATGGTCGTGTTCGATCACATCATCGATAAGTCTGGACATATTTACGCCATATTCAATGGACTCATCCAGAATGAAGCGGATTTCCGGCGTATTGCGAAGATTTAGGTTCTTCGCAAGCTGACGGCGGATATAGCCTTCTGCACTTTTCAGCCCTTTAATTGTGGACTGCTTGGATTCCTCGCTGCCAAGGACACTGATAAATGCCTTGCAGGTCTTAAGATCCGGTGCAACCTCCACAGCCATGACAGATGTCATGGGATGGATGCGGGGATCCTTGATCTCACCGCGGATAATGTTGCTCAGTTCTTTCTGAACTTCTGCATTGATCCTTGTATTTTTAATGCTGTTTTTTCTCATTTTTTGGTCTCCTATATGAGCGCAGGCTCTGACAACGAAAATTGGGGGCAATGAGCTTGCCCCCAACTGACACCTGCGATTACTACGCTCTAGCGCGGCACCTCAACCATAATATATGCTTCAACTTTATCTTCTTCTTTAACGTCATTGAAATCCTGGAATACAAGACCACACTCATAGCCTGCACGAACTTCTTTGACATCATCTTTAAATCTCTTAAGGGAAGCCAGCTCACCTTCGTAGATCTGCTCCTCGCCTCTGGTGATGCGTACCTTGCATCCTCTCTGGAAGGTACCGTCAAGCACATAGCTTCCTGCGATAGTACCGACACCGGAAGCCTTGAACAGCTGACGAACCTCTGCATGGCCGATTACCTTCTCCTCGAATACCGGATCCAGCATACCCTTCATGGCAGCTTCCACGTCCTCAATTGCCTGGTAGATAACACGGTACAGACGAAGATCTACGCCTTCCTGCTCTGCCAGCTGTTTCGCTGTGGTATCAGGACGAACGTTGAATCCGATGATGATCGCATTTGATGTAGCAGCAAGGCTGACATCAGACTCATTGACAGCACCAACGCCGCCATGGATCACTCTTACAACAACTTCCTCATTGGAAAGTTTTACAAGACTCTGTTTTACAGCCTCTACAGAACCCTGTACATCGGCTTTGACAATAATCGGGAGCTCCTTAAGGTCGCTTGCCTGGATCTGGTCAAACAGGTTATCCAGGGAAAGTTTACCCTTAGTTTCCTCAAGAAGACGGTTCTTATTCTCGGAAACAAATGCTGCTGCAAAATTCTTAGCCTCTTTATCATTCTCAAAGGACATAAGAACCTCTCCGGCATTCGGAACATCGCCAAGACCAAGGATCTCTACAGGAGTAGACGGACCAGCCTGTTTTACACGGCGTCCCTTATCATCCATCATAGCACGTACTTTACCATTGCATGCTCCGGCTGCGATAAAATCTCCAACATGAAGAGTACCCTTCTGTACAAGGATCGTAGCAACCGGTCCTTTGCCTTTATCCAGCTGAGCCTCGATCACAAGACCTCTTGCTGCACGGTTCGGGTTTGCCTTCAGCTCAGAAACCTCTGCTGTTAAAAGGATCATTTCAAGAAGATCATCAATGCCCTCTCCTGTCTTGGCAGATACCGGAACGAACGGAGTTGTACCGCCCCAGTCCTCAGGAATCAGCTCATACTCGGAAAGCTCCTGTTTTACACGTTCAATGTTTGCACTTGGCTTATCAATCTTGTTGATGGCAACGATGATCTCAACGCCAGCAGCCTTTGCATGGCTGATAGCTTCTACTGTCTGCGGCATAACACCATCGTCAGCTGCAACTACAAGAACAGCGATATCTGTGGAGTTTGCTCCACGCATACGCATGGCAGTGAATGCCTCATGTCCCGGCGTATCAAGGAAGGTGATCTTCTGTCCGTTGATATCAACTACATAAGCACCGATATGCTGTGTGATTCCACCAGCCTCGCCTCTTGTTACGTTTGTCTTACGAATTGCATCCAGAAGAGAAGTTTTACCATGGTCAACGTGTCCCATTACACAGACTACCGGTGGTCTTGAAACCATTGTGGATTCATCTTCCTCTTCCTCTTTCAAAAGTTCCTCAATTACATCTACTTTTTCTTCTTTTTCTGCAATAATGTCAAATCCAAGAGCAATCTCTTCTGCCTGCTCGAAATCGATCTCGTGGTTTACCGTTACCATCTGACCTTCCATGAACAGCTTCTTAACAATTGCAGATGGCTGCATCTTCATCGCTTCTGCAAGCTCGCGGATGGTAAGCTTCTCCGGAATTGTGATCTCCTTGATCTCCGGTTTCTTCTCTTCCTGTTTCTGCTGCGGAGCAGGTTTCTGAAGTGCTTTCGGGATTCTGGACATCTGGTTTCTGCCGCCCTGGTTTGGTCTGTGTCCGCCACCTGATGTCTTATCGAAATCTTTCTTTTTATTCTTGTTCTCTCTGTCACGCTCACGCTTGCTGTCCTTGGATGTCTTGGTCAGCTCTGGTGTAAAGATTGCGTCAGATCCGCCGCCGCTTCTTCTTGCACCGCCGGAGCGCTGTCCACCCTGGTGGTTCTGTCCGCCAAAGCGTCCTTCACTACGGTTATCTCCGTCTTTTCCTCCGAAACGTCCCTGACCGCCCTGTGGTCTTCCCTGGCCAAATCTGCTGCCATTTCCGTTTCCATTTCTATTGTCTCTGTTGTCACCGCCCTGACGGAATCCACGTCCGTTTCCATCACCCTGGCGCGGTCCTCTGTTCTGGGAGTCTCCCTGTCTTACAGGTCTTCCCTGACCATCATTATTTCTGTTTCCGCGGAATCCACCCTGGCCGCCATTGCCGCCCTGTGGTCTTCCCTGGCCAAATCTGCCTCCGTTTCCATTTCTGTCCCCGCGATTATTGTCGCGACCTTCGCCCTGACGGAAATTACGGTTGCCCTGGCCATTTCCCTGACGCTGCTGGCCGTCGTTTCTGTTCTGCTGTGCAGCTGGTCTCTGGGATTCTGTCCTTGGAGCTTCTGCTTTCGGTGCAGCCTGAACCGGTTTTGCAGGCTCTGTCTTCGGTGCACTTATCGGTGCGCTCTTTGGTGCTTCTGCCTTTGGTGCTTCTGCCTTTGGTGCTTCTGTCTTAGGAGCTTCAGCCTTCGGTGCACTTACCGGCTTCGGTGCTTCTGTCTTAGGAGCTTCTGGCTTCGGTGCTGCCTTTACAGGTGCCTCTGCTTTCGCTGCCGGCTGTGCCTGTGTTGCAGGACGTGTGCCCTGTGGACGCGGTTTTTTCTCTCCAGCTGGTTTCTTTCTGTTCTTCCCGCCGTCACTTGCATTCTGTGCATGATATACGCGGATAATATTTTTTTTCTTCTTCGGTGCCTCTGCACCGTCGCCTTCTTTCTTTACTGACACTTTCTGCTCTTCTGTCTTAGGAGTCTCCAATGTTATTCCTTTCTCCTTTCCCGTATCTATAACTTTTTTCACTCTGTTTTTATTCTCTCTGTTTTGCTTATTTCTGTCTTTAGCAGGCTCATGTGACTTTATCACCATATGCCATTCTCCCTTCACCAGTACGAGCCAGGATACGCTTTCATAAGTCTTTCGCAGCTCGTATCATCAAGAATCATTTCCCGGGAACATTTAAAAGCATTCCCTGGAACGCTTTTTCCTCTTTGGTTCAGGTCGTTTTCTCAGACAACAGTGGTATGCTCTAAAGCTCCTTCCCCTCATCCTGCAGCACCTTCATAATAGCTTCTGCAAAATTCCAGTCCTGTACAGCCAGGCTGGCACGGAATTCCTTGCCCATGGCATGCCCTAACGTTTCTTTATCTGAAAGGATATACAAGGGCACTTCGTAAAATTCACACATGTTCCGGAATTTCTTCTTGGTGTTATCAGAAGAATCCCCGGCTACGATTGCCAGATATCCTTTGCCGGTCTTAATGGATTTCTCAGTGGAAAACTCTCCGCTGACTGTCTTTCCGGCCTTTGTTGCAAGTCCGATCAGGGACAGTGCTTTATTATTCTTCAATACTATCAAACTCCTTCTCAAGGCTATCATAAACCTCATCCGGGATAGCTGCTTTCAAAGAACGCTCCAGTCCGTGATTTTTTCTGGCTTTCTCCAGGCACTCACGGCTCTTGCAGATGTAGGCTCCGCGACCGTTTTTCCTGCCTGTAGCATCCAGAACGATCTCATCCTCTGCGGTTTTCAACACCCTGATCATTTCTTTTTTATTCTTCATTTCTCTGCAGCCAGTACACTGGCGCATGGGAATTTTATTCTTCGTCTTCATTCTCTACCGCATCCTCAGTCTCTTCAGACTCTTCACCGGCAGCTGTTTCTTCGCTATCCTGAGAAATTTCTTCTGTAGCGGACTCCTCAGACTCTTCGTACTCGTCATCCTCATAGTACTCATCGTCATCCTCGTCATAATCATAGAAGTCGCCGGACTCTCTTGCCTGGGTTTCACTCTTGATATCAATCTTAAATCCAGTCAGACGTGCTGCAAGACGTGCATTCTGTCCTTCTTTACCGATTGCAAGGGAAAGCTGGTAATCCGGAACCACAACAAGTGCAGTCTTCTCATCCGGATCTGCCATAACAGCGATTACCTTCGCCGGGCTTAATGCATTCTCGATCAGGATTGCAGGATTCTCATCCCAGTTGATGATATCAATCTTCTCACCGCGGAGCTCATTTACAATCGCACTTACACGGGCACCATTTACACCAACACATGCTCCAACCGGATCTACATCAGGATCGTTGCTCCATACTGCCAGCTTGGTACGGGAACCTGCCTCACGGGCAATACTCTTGATCTCAACAGTTCCGTCCTTCACCTCAGCAACCTCAGACTCAAAGAGGCGTTTTACAAGGCCAGGATGTGTTCTGGAAACAAGGATACGAGGTCCCTTCGGTGTATCCTTTACCTCAAGAATATACACTTTGATTCTCTCAGTAGGCTTGAAGGTCTCACCCTTCACCTGCTCATTCTCAGCAAGGATCGCATCTGCCTTGCCAAGATTTACGCTTACATTATGTCCTACCACACGCTGTACAATGCCGGTAACAACTTCTTTCTCATTGCCGTGATACTGGTCAAACAGAACTTTACGCTCTTCCTCACGGATTTTCTGAAGGATTACGTTCTTTGCATTCTGTGTTGCAATACGGCCAAATTTGTCAGAGTGAACCGGTACCTTCAGGATATCGCCAACCTCTGCATTGGTATTCTGCTTCTGTGCTTCTACAAGAGAAACCTCTTCAGCAGGATCTTCTACGAATTCTACAACCTTGCGGTCTGCATATACACTGAAATCGCCTGTTTCTCTGTTAATGGTAACATGTACATTGTCAGCTTTTCCAAAATGATTCTTGTATGCCTGGATCAGGGACTGCTCAATGGCATCCAGCAAAGTTTCCTTGCTGATATTTTTCTCGCGTTCCAGTTCGTCCAGAGCACCCATTAACTCCTTGTTCATTTTTCTTATTTCCTCCTTTTTGCTTTCCAGCATAATCGCTTATTTCTTAAATCGGACATGTCGCCGACTGGCAGCATCTTCCTATATGAAAGTCAGCTGTTCCGCGCCTGTGGTACTCCCACAGCTGCGTCCGGACTTTCATGGTAACTTAAAAATCAATCGCCAGACGCACCAGTGCGATATCTTTCTTATCGAAAGTGCGTGGAGTTCCCTCCTCATCAATGGTCACACTGTTATTATCATATGCTGTCAGTTCACCACAAAATTCTTTCTGTTTCTCGATTGGCCGGTAGGTTCTGATTTCTACCAGTTTGCCAATGCTTCTGGCAAAATCTTTTTCTTTCTTCAGAGGTCTGTCAAGTCCCGGAGAGCTGATCTCCATGATGTAGCTGTCCTCGATGAAATCATCTTCGTCAAGCCTGTCGCTGAAAGCCCTGCTTACTGTCTCGCAGTCATTCACTGTGATTCCACCTGGTTTGTCAATGTAGCCGCGAAGATACCAGTTTCCTGCTTCCTTGACATATTCCACATCTACCAGTTCGAATCCATTGCTTTCTACGATCGGAGATAACAATGCTTCTGCTTTCTGTTCATACTCTTCTTTTCTGCTCATTTTTCCCACCTGCCTCTCTATCCTTATCATCAAAAAGAGTGGGCTCACGCCCACTCCTTTGTCAACAAGTTCTAATTTCTTGTATCATTCTAACACCTTTAAATCCAAATTGCAAGGGCTTTTTCTTATAAATGCCCATTTTACAAGGTTTTAACCCATTTTGACAGTATTGTTAAGCTTGTTTCACCAGCAACAGCTTTTACTTTCAGCTCTTTTGAGCTTCTGCTGCACAACCTGTATAACAGCCTTTTCTTCATAATCTGCTGCTTAGATTCTGGGCTTCATACCCTTGGTATCACGTTTGGCCAGCTTTACCTTGTTCAATGCATACGGCTTGTCGTGATACTGAATGGTGTACTCCTGTCTCGGTTCCACCAGATAGGCATGCTCAAGAACATCCCCGTCCCCCAGCTTCATTCCTCTTACACCAACAGAGGTCTTCTTCATAGTAGAAACATCCGTTTTCAGGATACGGAGAAAATAGCCATTCTGACTCTGGAACACCACCTGTTCCATTTCATCTGCAGGACCTACAAATATCAGCTGATCCTCTTCTCCCAGCTTGGTAGATGCAATCGTTCTCTTTGCCACATCGAATTCCTCACCTGCGACAAGCTTGCACATGGAGGTCTTAGTCACGAACAACAGGGTGGATAATTTCACCTGTCCTACAGGTGCCACATAAAGGATCTGCTCTTGGCTGCTGTCGTAGTTACTCAGGTTATCAGCCGGAGTTCCCTTGTCACGGAAGCGCACCAGCGGAATGTCTGCCACTTTGATGGAATGCATGCGTCCCATATCTGTGAAAATGCAGATCTTGTCTGTATTCATACAGGTAAAAATAAATTTATTCTCTGCATGGGCAGCCTCTTTGTTTCTCTCATAAGCATTCTTATCAATAAGGCGCATATAGCCGAAGCGGTCCATAAGGAAGCAGACCTCTGTCTCTTCCATCTTCTTTTCTTCGTAAACTGCCTCTTCTGCGTTCTCGATCACAGTTCTTCTCTTGGTGCTGTATTCTTTTTTGATTCCGTCAAGTTCTTCAATAATTACTTCACACATGGAATCATAGTTGTTCAGAATATCTTCATAAGAAGCAATATTTTTCATAGTCTGGTCATACTCTGCCTGAAGTGCCTCAATTTCCAGTCCGATCAGACGATACAGACGCATTTCCAGAATGGCTGTAGCCTGATTCTCCGTAAATTTCAGATTCTTTGCAGCTTTCTCACTGGCTTTTGACTTGAATCTGATTCCCTCTGTGATACCCTCTACCAGACACTTTTTAACCTGGTCACGGCTCTTGCTGCCTCGAAGGATCTCAATGATCAGATCGATTACATCACAGGCTTTGATAAGGCCTTCCTGAATTTCCTTTTTCTCAAGCTCTTTTCCCAGAAGAGTCTTGTACTTGCGGGTAGTTACTTCGAACACAAAATCCACATGGTGCTCAATCACCTGCTTCAGGCTTAAGGTTTCCGGACGTCCGTCTGCAACAGCCAGCATATTGACTCCGAAGGTGTCTTCCAGTCTGGTTTTCTTGTAGAGCATGTTGGTGAGATTCTCTACATCTGCATCCTTTTTCAGTTCCAGTACAATACGGATTCCTTCCTTGGAGGACTGGTTGGAAATATCCACAATATCTGTGGTTTTCTTGGTTTCTACAAGGGAGGCTACGTCGTTAAGGAATTTTCCAATATTGGCACCGATCATGGTGTACGGAATCTCGGTGATCACCAGCTGCTGGCGGCCGCCTTTTACTTTTTCCACTTCCACTTTACCGCGGAGACGAAGCTTGCCGCTTCCGGTCTCATAAATATTCAGAAGATCATCTTTATTTACAACCAGACCGCCTGTAGGGAAATCCGGTCCTTTCAGATAACGCATCAGGCCTTTCACACTGATGTCGTTGTTCTTTATATAAGCCTTCACTGCATCCACAACCTCCCCAAGGTTATGAGGCGGAATGCTGGTGGCCATACCTACGGCGATACCATCTGCACCGTTTACCAGAAGGTTGGGAATCTTCACCGGAAGCACCTGAGGCTCCTTCTCTGTCTCGTCGAAGTTTGGCATAAAGTCCACTACATTTTTGTCAAGGTCTGCCAGAAAAACCTCCTGGGTCAGTTTCTCCAGTCTTGCCTCTGTATATCGCATGGCAGCGGCGCCGTCACCCTCGATAGAGCCAAAGTTTCCGTGGCCGTCTACCAGGGTTTTGCCCTTCTTGAAATCCTGTGCCATTACAACCAGTGCTTCATAAATAGAGCTGTCCCCGTGAGGGTGATATTTACCCATGGTATCTCCAACGATACGGGCGCACTTACGATATGGACGGTCGTAACGGATCCCAAGCTCGTACATATCATACAGGGTTCTTCGCTGTACCGGCTTCAGGCCATCGCGGACATCCGGAAGTGCCCTGGAAATGATAACGCTCATGGCATAATCTATATAGGATTTTTGCATCACGTCCGCATAGTCCGTGGCAATTACATTCTCCTGCTTTGTTTCCATAATCTGTTTTCCTTTCAAACACACTCTGGAGCCTGTTTAAAAAATCATTCCCGCAATCTCCCACAAATTGTGACGCACATCTTGCAGAAAGCATTTTTCAAACACACTCCAAGCTAAAATCTGAGGTTCTCCTCTTGCAAAATACTCTTCTATATTACGTTCAGACCATATTCTGCTTTTTCGTCCGAAAAATTCTGCTCTTTCGGATTTCAGCCTTCTTAAATATCCAGTTCTGCATCAGTTGCATGCTCGTAAATAAATGCCTTTCTTGGCGGCACATCGCTTCCCATCAGGATTTCCGTCACGCTGGAAGCCATACGGGCATCCTCAATTTCCACCCGTTTCATTCTCCGGGTTTCCGGATTTAAGGTTGTCTCCCAAAGCTGCTGGGCATCCATCTCTCCAAGACCTTTGTATCTCTGGAGGGTAAAGCTTCCCGGCTTGTGACTGCGGCGGTATTTTTCCAGTGCCTTATCATCATACAGGTACTCTTCGGCACCCTTCTTCGGCATTACTTTGTAAAGAGGGGGCATGGCAATATAAACATGTCCCTCATAGATCAGTTCCGGCATAAAACGATAGAATAAAGTAAGTAAAAGTGTGGAAATATGAGCACCATCCACATCCGCATCGGCCATAATCACGATCTTGTCGTAACGAAGTTTGGTGATATCAAAGTCGTTTCCATAGCCTTCGGAAAATCCGCATCCAAATGCATTGATCATAGTCTTGATCTCTGCGTTTGCAAGCACCTTGTCAATGGTGGCTTTCTCCACATTCAGGATCTTACCGCGGATCGGAAGAATTGCCTGGTAATTACGATCTCTGGCAGTCTTTGCAGAACCGCCAGCGGAATCTCCCTCTACGATAAAGATTTCACAAAGTGAAGGATCTTTTTTCTCGCAATTGGCAAGCTTTCCATTGGAATCGAAAGAATATTTCTGCTTGGTGAGAAGGTTGGTCTTGGCACGCTCCTCTGTCTTACGGATCTTGGCAGCTTTTTCCGCACAGGACAAAATGGTCTTCAAGGTTTCCAGGTTTCGGTCAAAATAAAGTACCAGCTGCTCAGACATTACTTTTCCCGTGGCACGGGCTGCATCCTGATTGTCCAGCTTGGTCTTGGTCTGCCCCTCAAAGCGTGGCTCCGGGTGCTTGATGGAAACAACCGCTGTCATTCCATTACGGATATCCGCTCCTGTGAAATTAGCATCTTTTTCCTTCAGAATACCGATCTCACGAGCGTAAGTATTCATCACCGTTGTAAAGGTTGTTTTAAATCCGGTAAGATGAGTGCCGCCTTCTGCATTGTAAATATTATTGCAGAAGCCAAGTACGTTCTCACGAAATTCGTTGGTGTACTGAAATGCTGCTTCTACCTGGATTCCGTCAGCTTCTCCTTTCAGATAAATCGGTTCGTGGAGGGCTTCGGAATTGTGATTCAGGTCTTTGATATATCCCACGATTCCATCTGGCTCATGATAAGTGATATCTTCAGGAGTATCACCACGAAGATCCATGAAATGAATGGTAAGGTTGGGATTCAGGTATGCAGTCTCATGGAGACGGCTCTTTACTTCTGTGGATGAAAATCTTGTTTTCTCAAAAATCTCCGGGTCTGGAAGAAAATTTACGCAGGTTCCGGTCTGTCTGGTCTTGCCAAGTCTGGGGAGAAGTCCCTCTTCCAGTTCAATCGTGGGAATACCTCTCTCATAATGATCGTGATGTACAAATCCGTCACGGCTGATCTTAATATCCAGATATGTGGACAGGGCATTTACAACGGAAGAACCAACGCCATGAAGTCCACCGCTTGTCTTATAAGCAGAGTTGTCAAATTTACCGCCTGCATGGAGGG
>OIBU01000475.1_pt1 | contig 13725 bp, 9 predicted proteins | sample 1581111 | NCBI WGS metagenome assembly OIBU01 (sample SAMEA3882508, study PRJEB24775) | human gut metagenome | biome: human-associated habitat; feature: intestine environment; material: feces | place: Netherlands | collected 2009/2010 | reverse complement strand
ATACATCGGGAAAAGGACAGTATTATTATCTGTGTGATGCAAATGGCAATATTATTTACCATCCGCATCAGATACAGTTTGATGGAGATGTTCCGGAAAACAGCGATGTTGCGGCAAAGTCGCAAAACAGTATATATGATGATTATCTGAATGGAGTGCATCGTAAGATTATGGTAGATACAATCAGCTACACAGGCTGGAAGCTTGTATGTGTGATGCCATACTCCATCTTTACCAATAAGATGGCGGATGTGAAGCAGTTTGTTTTTGTTATAATGATTATTATGGCTATGATGTTTGTGTGGATAAACAGAGTGATAGCTATACGTATTTCAAAGCCGATAATGAAGCTGGATGATTCTGTGAAAAGGTATGAGAATGGCAATGAAGCAGATATTTATGTAGGCGGTTCCTCAGAGATACGGCATCTGGGATACTCTATACGCAATTCATATAACCAGAACAATGAGCTCATGAAGAAGATCGTATGGGAGCAGAACGAGAGACGAAAGAGCGAGCTTGATGTGCTTCAAAGCCAGATTAATCCGCACTTTTTGTATAATACTCTTGACTCCATCACATGGATGATTGAAGGGGGCAAAAACGAGGAGGCCTCATTTATGATTACGCAGCTTGCAAAGCTTTTCCGTATCAGTCTGTCGAAGGGACATACCATAATACCTGTACGAGATGAGCTTTTGCACGCAAAAAGCTACATGAATATTCAGAAGGTGCGCTATAAGAACAAATTTGAGGTGAGCTTTGAGGTAGACGAGGAAATAATGGACTACTGTGCGGTGAAGCTGGTGCTTCAGCCGATTTTGGAAAACGCACTAAATTACGGAATCAGAGAGCTGGACGATTTCGGAGAGATAGTAGTCGGAGGCCAAAAAGTGGGAGAGGATATCATCATAACGGTATCAGACAACGGAATGGGCATTCCGGAGAATGAAATTCCGCTTTTGCTGACAAATACGGACAGGGTTCACAAGAAGGGCTCGGGAGTAGGGCTTGTCAATGTAAATAACAGGATAAAGATACTGTTTGGAGAGCGCTATGGTCTGCATATAGAAAGTGAGCTTGATGAGGGAACTGTTGTGACAATCAAAATCCCGGCAATTGTCTATTCAGAGGAAAACAGACTTCAATTTGAGGAGCATCATATAGCATGAAGCAAGTACAATTGCCTTGCTGTATGGGAGGTGTGAGTGTGACAGTGAAAAATAAATGGACAAATATGAGCAAGAATAAGAGAAACTTCATCATAACAGAGCTGCTGCTGGGAGTACTACTTGTGATAGGAATAGGTTTTATCGCATACAATAAGCTCAATGAGAAACCGGAGCGTATTGCAGTTGTGATGGCTGATGTGGATGAAAGCCACAGTGCTGCGTTTAAATATGGCATGAAAATGGCGGCTTCTGAGTATGGTGTGGATGTAGTTATGATAAGTAAGGAAAATCTGAACAATATGTCAGATGAAATTGATGTCATAAAGCAGGAGATAAACAAAAAAGCTGATGCGGTCGTTTTCAAGCCGACAGCAGAAAAAATGACAGAAGAAAAAAGCCTTAATACACTTATCCGGATAAATAAAAAGACACCGATAATGGTAGTCGGAGACCAGGCGGGAAGCGAGAGCTTTAAGTCGTTAAATACAGTGGAGTTTGACCAGTACAGCATGGGTGTGGAACTGGCACAAAAGCTTCTTGCTGACAACAACGGAACACTTTCAGGTAAAAAAATAGGAATCTATTGTGAAAACACTGAATCCGATGCCTGTAAAAAACGCATTGATGGCATAAAGGATACTCTCGCGGAGAGCGGCTGTGTTGTGATGTGGATTGTATCAGGTGTTTCGGATACCGGGGAGAAAATAAATCTGCAGTCACAGAGAAAGGTTGACATAGTTCTTGCAATAGATGATGCAAGTGTGGTTGAGGCGGCAAAGGAAGCCTCTGATAATAATCTGCAGGGTGCACTGGTATATGGGATAGGAAACTCAACAGAAGCCATATATTATCTCGATTCGGGCTGGACAGAGGCTCTTATCACACCTGATGAATTTGCTGCCGGATACAAAAGTGTTGTAGGACTGGTCGATATGCTGCGTGGCAGTAGAAAATATTCAGTAGAGGAAAAGCCGGTATCTTACCAGCTTCTTACCAGAAAAAATCTGTTTGATGAAGAAAACAAGAAGCTTTTGTATGCAATCAGCCAGTAGTGGGGGAACAATAAATGAGAAGCAGAATAAGAAATACCATGATGATACTGTGTTTTGCACTGATATTGTCATTTGTCTCGTGCAGCAACAAAAGAGTTGACGAGAAAAAACAGATATATATAGGCGTGACCTGCTATGACCAGAAGGATACATTTATCGGGGAGCTGATAGAAACTTTCAAAAAGGAGTGCGCAAGTCTTGATACAGACAAATACGATATCAGCATGACAATCATGGATGCTGCAGGCTCACAGCGTGCACAGGATGACCAGGTGCAGGAGATGATAGAGGACGGCTGCAATGTGCTGTGTATTAATCTGGCAGACAGAACAGATTTGTCGCATATTATAAATGCTGCAATGGAGAAGGACATCCCGATTATTTTCTTTAACAGGGAGCCGGTTGATGAGGATTTAAATCGCTGGGATAAGCTGTACTATGTCGGGGCTAAGGCAAAGCAGTCAGGTCAGATGCAGGGGGAACTCATTGCCGATTATATAAAGAATAATCCGGGTGTGGATAAAAACGGTGATGGCAGGATACAGTACGTCATCCTAGAGGGAGAGATGGGACATCAGGATGCCATCGTCAGGACAGAGAGTGTCACAGAGAGCATGAAGAATAACGGCCTTCAGATAGAAAAGCTGAGCTGTCAGATAGCAAACTGGAATCGTGCTCAGGCGCAGAACCGTATGACACAGCTTATAGGTCAGTATAAAAACAGCATAGAGCTGGTTATTGCAAACAACGATGCAATGGCACTCGGAGCGATAGACGCATACGAAAAGCTTGGTGTGACGGAGTCGAATGTACCTGCATTTTTTGGAGTGGACGGCACAGACGATGGGCTTGAAGCAGTGCAGCAGTCGAAGCTTGCGGCAACAGTCTACAATGACAAGGAGGGACAGGCAAGGGCTATGGCTCAGCTTGCTTATCTGGCAGCCACCGGGGGCAGCATGAAAAACATAAAGTTTGAGGATAAAAAGTATGTTTATCTGCCGTATGAGAAGGTGACACCTGACAATGTAAATGAATTTGTGAAGGATGAACAGTGAGCTTATTTATGCTCGTTCCTCCACTCCCTCGGAGCGACTCCGTAGATATTTTTAAAGGCGCGTGAGAAATGAAGCTGATTTTCGTATCCAACGGCAGAACCAACATCTGCGATGGATAAGGAGGTCAGCTTTAAAAGCTCTGTGGCCTTTATCATACGATAATTCATGAGAAATTCCTGAGGTGAATGTCCAACGGAATTTTTGAAAATTTTGCCCAGATAGCTTCGGTTTATGCCGCAGACTCTGGCAATATCTTCGATTGATATATCATTCTGAAAATTCTGCTCGATATAATTCATCGCTTCTTTTATATAAAAATCACTCATTTTCCCACCTGGAACGAGTTTTGATGATTTGGCTGACTGCATCAGATAATCCAGAAAAAGGTACATATGCCCAATCAGGTGATATGGTGATTCTGAGGGGTGCCTTGTGATGTAGAGCATTTCCTCAACAAGCTTTTCGCGGATATCCTTTGAGTGTGTGTGATATACAGGATTATTTTTGGTAAGCTCTGTTGTGGTGAGAGCCTCCTTGACGCGCAGACCGTCAAACTCAATCCATATGTATTCCCAGGGAAGTTTGTCATCTGCGATATAGGTATTTATCTGGCCGGGAAAAATCAGAAAGCCCTGCCCGCTTTTTATGTTGTAGGTTTGTGTAATGCCCTTTGCATTATCGGCCATCAGAGTGCCGGTGCCGGACAGTACATAGTGGAATAGATAGTGGTTTCTTGTGGCAGGACCAAATGAGTGTCCCGGTTCGCACTGCTCGTGGCCGAACTGGTACATACACAAATCTATGAAATTTACATTTGGAAAAATATTGAAGGAAAGCTTGTCCATGTGAGTCACTCCTTATTGATTAATACTATAAATATACCCTTATGCGACATTATATGCAATTATAGCATGTTTTATAGCATATTGGTATAAAAAAGCAAAAATAAAGGTATTTATTGTATGCATAATGGTATGTTATAATCGGTTTATCAGGAAAAAGAGCAAATAAAACAGAAAAGGAGTGAAAAAATATGGCAAAAAGAAAGATTTGTCAGGCTATGGCGGTTGTGCTGGCACTCGGAATGTGCACGACAGGACTGACCGGATGTGGAAATGAAAAGCGGGCGGACGGAAAAACTGAGATTGAGGTGGTTTCTTATAAGCCGGAGGCTGTTAAGGCTTTCGAGAAGATTGAGAAGCAATTTAATGAGACTCATGATGATATTCATCTGACTATCTCCTCTCCGAATGAGGCTATGACTATTTTAAAGACACGCTTCATCCGTGAGGATTATCCGGACATCATTGCAATAGGTGGAGATATCAATTATTCAAATTTCCTGGATGCAGATTTGTTTGAGGATATATCAGATCTGGATGCAGTGGACAATGTAAAAGAGGCATATCTGGATATGGACAAGGAGCTTGAGTTCATTCCAAAGGATGGCACCTATGCACTTCCTTATGCCGCAAATGCAGCAGGAGTACTTTACAACAAGGATATGTTTGCGGAGAATGGCTGGAAGGTGCCTACAACCTGGAGTGAGTTTACAGCACTGTGCGATGAGATAAAGGAAAGCGGAACACTTCCTTTGTATCTGGGCTTTAAGGATACATGGACATGTCTGGCACCGTGGAATGCCCTTGCAGTAGGTCTTTGTGATTCAGACACCTGTAATCAGGTAAATATGGGAAATGCGACATTTGAGGAGGCATATTCTCCGGTTGCCGACAAGATACGCACATTGCTTGATTATGCAGAGGACAATCCATATGCTTACAGCTACAATGACGCATGTACAGCCTTTGCCAGAGGTGAATCTGCCATGTACACGATAGGAAGCTATGCTATTCCTCAGATTAAGTCAGTTAATCCTGATATGAATATCGGTTCATTTACTTTCCCGGCAAATGATAATGAGGCTGACAATGTGTTAAATTCAGGAATAGATTTACAGTTTTCAGTTATGAAGGCCTGCAAAAATAAGGAAGCAGCATACGAGGTGCTTGAATATCTGTACAGCGATGAGACAATTCAGACATATCTGGATGACCAGGGCGGAATTGCCTGCAAGGATGGAGATTTCGCAATACCTGATACACTGGAGGATATGCAGGAGTATATAAAGGACAACCGTATGTCGGATTATCAGGATCACCATTATCCAAGCGAGATGAGCGTGGATGCCATGATTCAGACATATCTGCTTGACACAGGTGACAATGCAAAGGAAAAGTTCTTAAAGAAATTTGATTCAGACTGGGAGCGTTACAACAGAGATCTGATTCGTGAAGTACAGGATTACCAGAAGGAACAGGAGGATGCAAAATGAAAAAGAAAATGTCAAATAGGGACAAGACATTCTGGGCAGTTGTGATACCTGTTGTGGTTTTATTTTTCGCATTTAACACACTGCCGATGATAAAGGGTGTGATTTACAGCTTTACAAACTACAAGGGCTATGGCTCATATGATTATGTCGGACTTAGAAACTATACAGACCTGTTTACCGATGCCAGAGTCGGAAAGAGCTATCTGTTTACCTTTAAATATGCGATTGCAGGAACCGTACTTGTAAATGTATTAAGCCTTGTGATGGCGGTTGCGTTAAACAGCAATATCCGCGGCAAGAGTGCATTAAGAGGTGTTTATTTCGTACCGAATATCCTTGGCGGACTGGTTATTGGTTACATTTTCAGCTTTATTTTTACATATATTCTGCCGGTAGTAGGAAATACCTTCAACATCGGTTTCTTACAAAACAGTATTCTGGCGAGTGAAAAATATGCATGGATTGGTGTGCTGATTGTCGGGGTATGGCAGGCAGTTGCCATGAATACCATCATTTATATATCCGGACTGCAGACAGTGCCTGAGGATGTTTACGAAGCCAGCATGCTCGACGGAGCAGGCAAATGGAAACAGTTCTGGAAGGTTACATTTCCACTCGTTATGCCGTTTGTTACAATCAATCTGGTGCTCAGCACAAAGAACTTCCTCATGGTATTTGACCAGATTATGTCATTGACAAAGGGCGGCCCGGCGCAGAGCACTGAGTCAATCTCATACCTGATTTACAGAAATGGTATGGATGGAGGACAGTTTGGCTTCCAGAGTGCAAACGCAGTAATTTTCTTTGTTGTAATTGTGGCTATTTCACTATTCCAGATGGGCGTTATGAATAAGAAGGAGGAGCAGTTATAATGAAAAAACAAAAAACAAACTGGGTACTTACCATCGTTTTAATATTGGGAACCTTAACCGTATTTTTCCCGCTGTATATGGCTGTTATCATCGCCTTCAAGAAACCGAGTGAGATGACAAATGATGTCGCAGGAGCTCTTTCATTCCCTTCAAAGTGGAGCTTTTCAAACTTCACAGAGGCTATGAAGGTGACTGATTTCTGGCATTCTCTCGGAAACAGCTTACTTATCACTATTGTGACCATTGTTCTCGCAATCCTTATCCATTCGATTGCAGGATATGTTATCGGACGAGGCATGGCAAGGAAAAAGAGCTTCCGTTTCATATATCTTTACATTGTAAGCGGTATGTTTGTGCCATTCTCAATTCTCATGATGCCTCTTGTAAAGCAGACTGCGCAGATGGGAATTGGAAACAGGGCAGGAGTTATCATTTTATATCTTGTATTTTATATGCCAATGAATGTATTATTATATAGTGGATACTTGAAAAATATCCCTATGGCACTTGAGGAGGCCGCAGATATCGATGGCGCAAGCACATGGACAACATACTGGAGAGTTGTATTTCCTATGATGAAGCCTATGCATGCGACAGTAGCCATCCTGACAGCACTCGGTACCTGGAATGATGTCATGACACCGCTTGTCATCATGTCAGGAACAGGACAGAATACACTGCCGCTGGCACAGCTGAATTTCCAGACACAGTTTGGAACCAACTACAATCTGGCATTTGCATCATATATTCTGGCTTTGATACCGATACTTATATTCTATATAATCTGCCAGAAGCAGATATTAAACGGTGTTGCAAACGGTGCAATCAAGGGATAATTTTTAAACACTATTTTAACAATGATATGGAGTGATTTTATGGCAATTATATTTAATCCAAACAAGAAAATTTTTACTTTACAGACAGCTCACACCACATATCAGATGCAGGTAGACAGACTTGGCTATCTGCTGCATCTGTACTACGGAGCAAAAAGCACATGTGATATGGACTATGTGCTGACATATGCTGACAGAGGTTTTTCAGGCAATCCTTACGCAGCAGGAATGAACCGTACATATTCGCTTGATACACTGCCACAGGAGTATCCGACTCTTGGAACAGGTGATTTCAGAAATATTGCGCTTGATATTAAAAACGAACAGGGTACTGAGAGTGTTGAGCTTCTTTATAAGAGTCATGAAATCAGAGACGGAAAATACGCTCTAAAGGGACTTCCGGCAGTGTGGGCATCTGATGATGAAGCACAGACTCTTGAAATAGTTCTTAGCGATGATATCGCAGGCGTTGAGGTGCATCTGCTTTATGGTGTGCTTGAGGCTTGTGATGTCATCACAAGAAGTGTGCTCATTAAAAATACAGGCAGTGGGGATATTACAATTGAAAAGGCTCATGCTGCCTGTCTGGATATGGTTTACGGAGATTATGATGTAATCAGATTCTACGGTAAGCATGCCATGGAGCGCAATCTTGAGCGCACACACTTAGGACACGGCACACTTTCATTCGGAAGCCGCAGAGGAACATCAAGCCACCAGTACAATCCGGCGGTTATTCTCGCACAGCGCGATACTACAGAAAATGCAGGAGACTGCTATGGTATGCTTTTTGTATACAGTGGCAACTTCTCATGTGAGGCAGAGAAGGACCAGATTAACCAGACGCGCCTTTTAATGGGGCTTTCCGATGAACTGTTTTCATATCCGCTTGTGGCAGGAGAGACATTTACAGTGCCTGAGGTGATTATGTCATACTCGGCAGACGGTTTCTCACAGCTTTCACATCAGTACCACACCTGCATCAGTGAGCATGTGTGCAGGAGCAGATTTGCACATGAGGTAAGACCGGTGCTCATCAATAGCTGGGAGGCTGCTTACTTTGATTTTACCGGTGATACGATAGTAGACCTCGCAAAGGAGGCCGCATCACTGGGCATAGATATGGTGGTCATGGATGACGGCTGGTTTGGAAAGAGAGATGATGATAATTCATCACTCGGTGACTGGTTTGTGAATGAGAAAAAGCTTGGCGGAACACTTTCTGAGCTCATCGACAGAGTGCATGCGCAGGGAGTGAAGTTTGGAATATGGATTGAGCCTGAGATGGTAAATGAGGACAGTAATCTGTACAGAGAGCATCCTGACTGGGCTATCCAGATTCCGGGAAAGCTTCCTGTACGCTCAAGAAACCAGCTTCTTTTAGACTTTTCGAGAAAAGAAGTCAGGGACAATATTTTCGATCAGATCTGCGCAGTGTTTGACCAGGGAAAAATCGACTACGTGAAGTGGGATATGAACAGAAGCATGGCTGACGTATATGCAGGAAATCTTGCATACGACTACGTGCTAGGAGTGTATGATTTTATGGAGCGTCTGGTGACAAGATATCCGGATATACTTCTTGAGGGCTGCAGCGGTGGCGGTGGACGATTTGATGCAGGCATGCTCTACTACAGTCCACAGATATGGTGCAGTGACAATACAGATGCCATAAACCGTACAAGAATACAGTATGGCACATCATTCTTCTATCCGGTATCGTCCATGGGAGCGCATGTATCGGCAGTGCCAAATCATCAGACCGGCAGAGTGACAAGCCTTAAAACAAGAGGCATCACAGCCATGGCAGGAACCTTTGGCTATGAGCTGAATCCGGCCCTTCTGTCGGATGAGGAAAAGGAAGAAATCAGAGAGCAGATCAAGACCTTTAAGAAGTATGAGATGCTTATAAATGAGGGCACCTACTGGCGCCTTACAAGCCCATTTGAGGATGAGGTGGCTGCGTGGATGTCTGTCTCAAGGGCAAAGGACAGGGCGCTTGTGAGCGTGGTTCGTCTGTATGCGGAGGCAAACGCGGCTGCTTGCTATGTGAAGCTTAAGGGCTTGGAGTCGGATGCAGTATATATTGAGGAAAATACCGGCAGGCAGTACACAGGTGCAGCACTGATGAATGCCGGAATACCGCTTCCGTTTGCAACAAAGGAGTATGAGGCATATCAGTTTTCATTTATCAGGCTTGATGAGGCAAAGAAGCTGTATGATGAGATAAAGAAGGTGTGCGGCAATCTAAAATTAAGTGAGGCTGACACTGCAGATAGTTCTTCTGATAAACGTATTGTAATAAGCATCTACGGCGGCTCAGGCTCAGGAAAGACAACGATTGCAGCAGCCCTGCAGCAGTATTTTTTGAAGGATAATACAGCCTGCTATGTGCTGACTGGGGACAATTATCCACACCGTATCCCGATGAGAAACGACGAAGAACGCCTTAATGTGTATAACGAGTCCGGCGAGGATGGCTTACGTGGATATCTTGGAACACCTAAGGAGATTGACTTTGACAGGATTAACAAGGAGCTTTCAGAGTTTAAGGAAGGAAAAGATATAATTGAGATAAAGCATATGGGCCGCCAGGACGGTGATATCTCATATGATGAAACTGATTTTACAGGAATTAAGGTGCTCATCCTGGAGTGGACCCACGGAGGAAGCGAATACCTTAAGGGTGTTGATATACCTGTATTTCTGGAGAGTTCGCCTGAGGAGACTAAGGCGCGCCGCATTAAGAGAGGACGTGACGAAAACGCCGCAAGCCCTTTCATATGCCGCGTGGTAGAGTTGGAGCAGGAAAAGCTTGATTTACAGAGTAAAAATGCGCGTATAGTAGTTGGAAAGGATGGCAAAGTCTATGAACAATAAACCTATGCTTAACGCATATCCTGACAGTCTGGGCGGTAAGCTTTCCGATATCGCAGCGCTGCTCAAAAAGAAGGAAATGCAGGACACATTTTCATCATTTTATATTCTGCCAAGCCTGTATCATTCGGATTTGGATCGCGGATTTTCGGTCGTGGACTACAATCTGAATGAGGAGCTTGCGACAATAGAGGATTTATCGCAATTGAAGGAGCTGGGGATTGACTTAAAGCTTGACTTTATTTTAAATCATGCTTCAGCACAGTCACCACAGTTCAAGGATCTTGTGGAAAAGGGCGATGAGTCGGAGTACCGGGATTTTTTCATAGACTGGAACAAATTCTGGGAAGGTCATGGAGTCATGACGGACGAGGGCTACATACAGCCTGATGAGTCATGCTTAAAGCAGATGTTTTTCAGAAAGCCGGGGCTTCCGATTCTTATGGTTGAGTTTCCGGATGGACGAAGGGTGCCATACTGGAACACATTTTACCAGGAGGTGCATGGCAGAGAATATCTGGGGCAGATGGATTTAAATATAAAGTCCGAAAAGGTATGGGATTTTTATCGTGAAACACTTGAAAAAATAGCATCCTACGGTGCGGCTATTGTGCGGCTTGATGCATTTGCCTATGCGCCTAAGGCACCGGGGAAAAAGAATTTCCTGAATGATCCTGAGACCTGGGAATTTCTACAGCAGATCCATGAGCTTGCAGCTCCACTCGGGCTGACTCTGCTGCCTGAAATACACGCGGCATATGAGGAGAAAATATACAAAACCCTTGCAGATAAGGGCTATGCCACATATGATTTCTTTTTACCGGGACTGGTAATTGACGCGATTGAGAACAGGAGAGCAGATTACCTTGCAAAATGGGCGCGTGAGATTGTGGAAGATAAAATCTCTACTGTCAATATGCTTGGCTGCCATGACGGCATACCTCTTCTGGATTTAAAGGGTCTGCTTCCGGAGGACGATATTCGCTCGCTTATAGATTTGATTGTATCTCGTGGCGGCATGGTCAAAAATCTTCACGGACAGAAGAATATATATTATCAGGTCAATGCCACATATTACAGTGCGCTTGGTGAGTCTGACAGCAAAATGCTTCTGGCCCGTGCTATTCAGATGTTCATGCCGGGAAAGCCACAGGTATGGTATCTGGACCTCTTTGCAGGCAAAAATGACCATGAGGCGGTAAGACGTGCAGGGGAATCAGGACATAAGGAAATCAACAGGACAAACCTCAGTGCTTCCGATATTGAGGAGGCGCTAAAAAAGGATGTTGTTGCAAAGCAGCTTGAGCTGCTTCGCATGAGAAACACCCATAAGGCGTTTGAGAAGGGAGCTGTCATCACAGTAGCAGGAGAAGGACCAAAGCTTTCAATCCGCTATGATAACGGTGAAGCATATGCGCTTCTAACGGTGGATTTTGAAGCCGGAGCGTATGAGATTGAGCTGAGCTGATGAAATCAGATTACTCATATATAATGTGTTTAGCAGATGTGCAAACTCACAATCGAAAAAACGATTGTGAGTTTTTTTATAAGAAAAATCATTTAATTGACTCGTAAAAGTATCAGCTATAAGGTATAATAAAAATATAGAAAAGACAGGTATCGAAAAGGAGCAGACACTATGGGAACATATCTGAACAGCATAACACCATATACATTGTATAAAAGTGAGAGCTTAAGTCCGTATTTTGTGGATAAAACACTTATGCTTAGGGAATTGTTTCCATATGTAAGTGCAGGAAATCGTCATATTTGTATTACCAGACCGCGTAGATTTGGCAAAACAATTATGGCAAATATGATTAGCTCCTTTTTTCAGAAAGCATCGGATTCGAGTGATGTTTTTGATAGTCTCGCAATATCACAGGTGGATGACTATAGAAGATATAAAAATCAATATAATGTCATTCGCATAGATTTCAGTAAAATGCCAAGAAACTGTGATTCATATACACAATATATCGAGCGTATAGAAGCACTTTTGATTGAAGATGTAAAGGAAGCATTTCCACAGGTTAAAATAAATGAGGCAGATGCAGTCGGAGACATTCTTGAGAGTGTATTTGTGCAGTGTGGTGAGAAATTTATATTTGTATTGGATGAATGGGATTTTATATTCCACAGAGATTTTATAAATGAGATTGATAAAGAAAAATATGTGGCATTTTTAAGTAATCTTTTGAAGATCCTTGTTGAAAGACAGAGCTTATGTGAAATTCGCTTACATGACAGGAATCCTTCCGATTGCAAAATATTCCAGTGGTTCTGAGCTTAATATGTTTGCAGAGTTTACAATGGTAAATTCACCGATGTTTGGAGAGTATTTTGGATTTACCGATGATGAAGTGGATGATCTGTACAGACGCTATATTGTAGAGTGTGACAGGCAGCATAAGGAAAAGAGCGTGACGAGGAAAGGACTCCGTGACTGGTATAATGGTTACTATACAAAGTCGGGGGAACGTGTTTACAATCCACGTTCAGTGGTATTTGCATTGCAGTTTAACAATCTTGCAAATTACTGGACAAGCTCGGGACCATATGATGAGATATATTATTATATCAGAAATAATATTTCTGATGTCAGGGATGATCTGGCACTTATGATATCCGGCGAGTCCGTGACTGCAAAAATACAAGAGTATGCGGCAACATCAATGAATCTTTCAACAAGGGACGAGATATATTCTGCGATGGTAGTGTATGGATTTTTAAGCTATCTTAATGGAAAAGTGTGCATTCCAAACAGAGAGCTGATGGAGAAATTTGATGAGCTTCTTGTAAAAAATGAGTCATTGGGATATGTATACCGTTTAGCAAAAGAGTCCGAGAAAATGCTTAAGGCAACCTTGGCAGGGGACACGCTGACCATGGAAAGGATACTGGAATTTGCGCATAACACGGAGGTGCCTCTGCTATCGTATAATCATGAGACAGAGTTATCTGCAATAGTTAATCTGGTATATCTTGCAGCAAGGGACAGTTATCGTGTGGAGCGTGAGGATAAGGCCGGAACAGGATATGTAGATTTTATTTTTTATCCATATGATACAACTGCAGATTGTATAATCCTTGAATTAAAAGTAGATCATACTCCGGATGAAGCAATTGCACAAATCATAGATAAAAAGTATGCACTTAAATTTATGCCTAAACTTGCAGGGCAAAAGATATACACAGGAAGGATACTTGCGGTTGGAATTGGTTATTGGAAGGAAAGTAAAAAACATAGCTGTAAAGTGGAAGAAATATTGAAATAACAAAGGAGAACGTTTAAAGATGATAAGAGGTGATAAAGGCTAATGGAATACGAGCACATAACCCACTCCTTTAAGCCTGTCTATGACGAAAACAGCCGAATCCTCATCCTCGGAACGCTTCCATCCGTAAAATCCAGGGAAAACAATTTCTATTACGGACACAAGCAGAACCGTTTTTGGAAGCTGCTTGCGTATCTGTTGGATGAACCGGTGCCGGAGACGATAGATGAGAAGAAATATATGCTGTT
>OIBU01000471.1_pt1 | contig 13823 bp, 11 predicted proteins | sample 1581111 | NCBI WGS metagenome assembly OIBU01 (sample SAMEA3882508, study PRJEB24775) | human gut metagenome | biome: human-associated habitat; feature: intestine environment; material: feces | place: Netherlands | collected 2009/2010 | reverse complement strand
TGTGGATTTTTATGGCAGTTTACAATACGAAGAGTATTAAAACCAATTGATATTATACGGGATTCTATGCGAAATATTAAACTTTCCAAGAATCTTCCGAAGATAGAAGTAAAGGGAACCAATGAGATATGGCAGTTGGCTGGTTATTATAACGAAATGGCGGAAACTCTGGAACGACAGTACAAGGAAATACGTAGATATTATCGTGAAAAGAATCTTTCTATCCGTCAGAAAAATAAGGCAGAGAAAGAAGCTCTGGAATCACAGATCAATGCACATTTTCTCTGCAATACACTGACTGCGATCAATTATAATGCGATAGATAATGAAGATTATGAGGTAGCAGATCTTCTGAAAAAGCTTTCCAATATGCTTTCATATACATTCTCAAGGAAGCTTGTGTCAGTAAGTCTGGGGCAGGAACTGAGATGGGTAGAGCAGTATCTATATCTGCAGAAGTTCAGGCTTATGGATGTGTTTGACTACGAGATTGAATTTCAGGAAGAATACGGCGAATGGCCATGCTGTAAACTGTTTATTCAGCCATTTGTGGAGAATTCTATCCTTCATGGTTTTGAAGGAAGAGAAAGCGGGGGAATGATCCGTATTACGGGTCACATTGATGGATCCAGATTCCGTCTTTGCATTGAAGATAATGGATGTGGAATGAATGAAGATACAGAGAAACTGATGCAGCAGATTCTTATGGAAAAGCATACTTTGGATTTGGCAGGAACAGGAATCGGGATTCAGAATGTAGTGACAAGACTGCGAATGTATTATGGAGAAGAACTTTCTGTAGTTTTGGAATCAGAACCTGAAAAGGGGACAAAATTTACTTTCTGGCTTCCAATACCAGAGAATCCGGAGAAAGATATAGAGTAAATAAATGTAGCAAAAAAAGTAACAGAGGAGGTCTTTATACATTGAGAATTTTAATTGCAGAAGATGAGCAGAGAACCAGACAGGGATTAGTAAGGGTTTTGCAGAGCCTGGGGGATGAGTATGAGATTGTGGCACAGGCATCTAATGGAAAAGCAGCGCTGGAAATGATTCTGGAACAGAAGCCGGATGTGGTTTTTATTGACATTAAGATGCCATTTATGGATGGGCTTTCAGTAATAGAAGCTGCCAGAGCACAGGGAGTTAAGACTGAATTTGTAATTGTAAGTGCATATGCAGACTTTGATTTTGCCAAGCAGTCAATCTCTCTTGGTGTAACAGAGTATCTTTTGAAACCTCTTACAAGAGATGAGGCAGAGGCAGTACTGAAGAAAATTGAGAATAAGATCAGTGGAAAAAACAGTTATTCCCGCAGAAAATCCAGAAATCTGAGAGATAAGTATCCAGATGCGCATCCTATGATCCTGCAGGCTCTTGATATCATACAGAGTGGATTCGCCGGAAAAATAAGCCAGAAGAAACTGGCCGAAGATCTTGGACTGAGCCAGGAATATTTCAGTTATCTTTTTGGGAAAAATATCGGAGAAAATTTCAGTACTTTTCTCAGGGAGTATAGAATTGAACAGGCACAATATATGCTGAGGGAAGAAATCTGTGATCAGAGGGATGTTCCTTATCAGGTAGGATTTTCCGATTCCAAATACTTCAAAAAAGTCTTTCGCGAAGTGACTGGAAAGAGTCCGTCTGAATATCTGATGGAAATAAAAGAGTAAAAAGATAAGAAAAAGGAGTAAAAAATTAACAAACAAAAAGTAAAAAAACGGAAATATATGGAAAAAATTTAAAAAATCTTAAAATATTTCCTGAATCTTAAAATATTATCCGTGCAAATTTCCTTTTTCCGTAAAATCTTGGGTTATGCGCTGGAAAAAGTAATGGTAAAATATATACAACAAAACAACAGAGAGACGACTAAAAATTGTGCAACTAACCAAAACAAAATCCAACTAAGAAGGAAAAGGGAGGAAAAAACATGAAAAAAACATTATTTGCAGCAACAGTATTGGCGGCTTCGCTGATGGCAGCATCAACTGTACAGGCAGCTCCGCAGGAAGTTACAATGTGGCATTACTTTGATCAGAAACCAGAGCAGGAAATGCTTGCAGACATGGTTGAAGAATACAACTCTTTACAGGATGATATTCATATCAATGCAACATTTGTATCCAGAACAGAGTTAATGAACCAGTACACAGTTGGAGCACTTTCAGGAGAACTTCCTGATATCGGACAGGTAGATTCACCGGATATGGAATCCTACATATCTCTCGGAGTATTCGAAGATATCACTGATGAGCTGGAATCATGGGGAGAACTGGATCAGTTCTATGATGGACCATTAAGCTCCTGTAAAGACCCAGACGGAAAAGTTTATGGACTTCCTCAGAACAGCAACTGTCTTGCACTTGCATGCAATATGGACCTTCTGAAGGCTGCCGGATACGATCATATGCCAGAGAGCCTTGACGAGTTCAAAGAAATGGTTGCAGCAACAACGGATTCATCCAATGATGTATATGGATTTGCAATGTGTGCAGTATCTACAGAAGAGGGAACATTCCAGATTCTTCCATGGCTGAGATCTGTACAGAATGGAACAGGCGTAAATGTTGATGACATTACAGCTGATTCAGCAGTAAATGGATTACAGACACTCGGTGATTTTGTAGCAAACGGATATATGAGCAAAGAGTGTGTAAACTGGACTCAGGCAGATGCATGGAATCAGTTCTGCGCAGGAAAAGCGGCATTTGCAGAATGCGGAACATGGCATCTGGCACAGACAGATGCAATTAATGGAGCATTTGAATATGACTTTACGCTTCTGCCAACCGGTGACAAAGGAACATCTACATCTACAATCGGTGGTGAGAACTTTGGTATCTGTAAAGGAACAGAAAACAAAGAAGCATGCGTTAAATTTCTTGAGTGGCTCTGCTCACAGGAAAATGAAGCAAAATGGGCAGCTGTAGGCGGAAAGATTCCTACAAGACAGGATGCAACAGCAGAATACACATTTGAACAGGATGGATTCAAGGTATTTACAGATGAAATGAACTATGCTCAGGCGCGTGGACCGCACGCTGAATGGCCATCTATCTCTGAAGCAGTTTATACAGCAACACAGTCTGTGATCGTAGACGGAACATCTGCAAAAGATGCTCTTGAAACAGCAGCAGGTAAAATTAATCCAATCGTAGAAGAAACTCCTCTTCCTGAAAGCAACTAAAACTAACAGACAGGGAAGGATGTGGCTTTAATGGCAGCAAAGTCTAGGACTATGGCGCAGCAAAAGACAAAAGAAGCATACTGTTTCATTGTACCTGCATTTATCTATATGATCCTTGTACTGGGATATCCGATCGTTTATAACATTATCCTCAGTCTTAAGGATGTAAATGTAAAGAATCTGAAATCAGGAACTTCCGTATTTGTCGGATTACAGAACTATATTGATTTATTCCATGACCCGACATTTCTTCTGGTTCTGCGCAATACATTTATTTTTACAATAGCTTGTCTTATTTTCCAGTTTACTATCGGATTTGCATTTGCGATGTTTTTCAATCAGAAATTTAAACTTGCAGGTCCGATCAGAGGTCTGATTCTTGTCAGCTATATGATGCCGATGGCAGTAACTGGTCTTCTTGGCAAAAATATCTTTTCCAATGCAGGTCTTGTCAATGACCTGCTTGGAAAAATCGGAATCAGCGGTCCGGAATGGCTGGTTAATACCAGCACAGCGCTGATCGCAGTAATCATTATGAACTGCTGGGTAGGTATTCCGTATACCATGCTTCAGGTTACAGGTGTATTACAGAATGTGCCTTCAGAGCTTTATGAGGCTGCAAAGATTGATGGTGCAAACGCAGCACAGATCTTCTTTAAGATCACACTCCCATATATCATGTTTATCATGGGACCATATATCATCACACAGTTTACCGGAAATATCAACAACTTCAACGTTATCTACCTGTTATCAGCAGGAAAGCCTACACCTGTCGGAGACAGTGCAGGAAAGACGGATCTTCTGGTTACGTGGTTGTACAAGCTGACTATTGATAATCAGGAGTACAATATCGGTGCCGTTATCGGTATCCTCACATTCATTGTACTTTCTATCGTAGCGCTTGTTACATACAGAAATACAAAATCATACAAGGATGAGGAGGGATTCATGTAATGAGTAGTGTAGCAAAAGCAAAAAGACCTATGTCTGCCGGACGTGCTAAGAAAGTAGCAAAGAATTCCCTTGTTCATATCATTCTTGGAATACTTGCTGTAGTATGGCTGTTCCCAATTTTCTGGATTATTATGACAAGCTTTAGAGCTGAGAGTGGTGCTTATACAAAGTACTTCTTCCCACATGGCCTTACATTTAGCAACTATACAAGGCTGTTCACAGAGACTACACTGTTGAACTTCCCGAGAGCATTTTTTAATACACTGTTTATTTCAGTGTTCTCATGTATCATTTCAACAGTATTTGTACTTTCTGTTGCGTATAGTATGTCACGACTGAGATTTAAGATGCGTAAGCCTTTCATGAATCTGGCTATGATTCTTGGATTGTTCCCAGCTTTCATGTCAATGGTTGCCGTATACTTTATCTTAAAGGCTATCGGACTTACAGAGGGCAGTATGCTTCGCCTTTCATTGATTCTCATATACTCAGCAGGAGCAGGAACAGGCTTCTATATCGCAAAGGGATTCTTTGATACTGTGCCTAAGTCTCTTACTGAGGCGGCTATCCTTGACGGATGTACACAGTTCCAGGTATTTTACAAGGTTATCCTGCCACTCAGTAAGCCAATCGTAGTATATACAATACTTACAGCATTCCTTGCTCCATGGCTCGATTTCGTATTTGTAAGGGTTATCGTTGGTCCAAACGACAAGTATTGGACAGTATCTCTTCTCCTTTACAACATGCTTGAGAAAGAGTTTATAAACGGATGGTTCACAAGATGGGCTGCTGCTGCAGTTATTGTATCAATACCTATCTCAATACTTTTCGTTATCATGCAGAGATTCTACGTGGATGGACTTACAGGAGCTGTCAAAGGCTAATTTGGTTTTATTTAGGCCGCTGCACTTTTGTGCGGCGGCTTTTGGTTTATATTGGGTTGTGGCAAACTTAGCACTTTCAGGTTGTGGGGTGCCGGCATGGCACACAGTATATTCCTCGGGAAAATATGAAGTCAGCCACGGGCTTTCTTTGCTGCTTGGATTTGGAGGGATGAGGTGTGTGGCTTGTTTGTGGGGGCATGGTACCCCGTGGCAGTTCATATTTTTCTTCGGAACACACTGTGTACCCTCCGGCCGGAGGGTACCGTGTGCTAAGTTTGTTGCTACCTTGTGAAAGATGTGAGAATGTGTGTAGTGATTTTGTAGATACAAGTTTGTTCAGAATTTAGTTTAGAAAATAAGAAAAGGAGTGCGTATGATTAATAATAAAATAGGCGGCCGCAATATGGTCGGCAGGGCTGTGAATAGATTGGCGGGCAGGTTGACTGCTGTGGCATTGACGGCAGCTATGGCGGTGTCGATGCTTGCGGGATGCGCTGCGGGTGGAAAGAATACCGAGACGGCAACAAAGAAGGAGTACAAGCCTTCTGCTATGGAGCAGATGAATGCGAAAAATGATCCTAATGTGATTCAGGACAATTACAGGACCTGCTATGAGGTTTTCGTATACAGCTTTTTTGACAGTGACGGTGACGGCATTGGGGATTTAAAGGGACTTACAGAGAAGCTTGACTATATCGAGGGACTTGGCTGCAATGAAATCTGGATGATGCCTATTATGCCTTCTCCTTCATACCACAAGTATGATATTACGGATTATATGAATATTGACAAGCAGTATGGTACTCTGGATGATTTTGATGCGCTTATTACGGAGTGTCACAAGCGAAACATAAATGTGATTATTGACTTTGTAATAAATCACACATCAAATGAGCATCCGTGGTTTAAGGCGGCTGCTGATTATATCAAGTCGCTTCCTGATGGGGCTGAGCCGGATTCTTCGGAATGTCCTTATGTTGATTACTATAATTTTAGCAAAACCAATGCCGGAGGCTACAACCAGCTGCCGGGCACGAATTGGTATTACGAGTCACAGTTTGTAGACAGCATGCCTGACCTTAACCTGCAGAGCGGAGCTGTAAGAGGGGAGATTGACAAGATTACATCCTTCTGGCTTGACCGCGGCGTGGATGGCTTCAGACTGGATGCTGTGCTTTATTACAATAATAATAACCAGACTGAGACTATAGATGACCTCACCTGGCTTGTAAACAATGTGAAGAGCAAAAAGGCTGATGCTTATATGGTTGGTGAGGGCTGGACTACATACAGAGAGTATGCGAAGTACTATAAGAGTGGAATTGACAGTATGTTCAATTTTGATTTTTCACAGCAGGATGGATATATTGGAAAGGTGTTAAACGGTACAGCCAATCATGGTGCCAGCACATACGGCAATGCTCTGGTTGATGTGGAAAATGAGATAAAGAAGTATACAGACTCATACATTGATGCACCTTTTTATACAAATCATGATATGGGACGCAGCGCAGGATACTACAACGGAGATAATGCCGAGGAGAAAACCAAGATGGCGCAGGCCATGAATCTTCTTATGCCCGGAAATGCTTTTTTGTATTATGGAGAGGAAATCGGCATGAGAGGCGCAGCCAATGATGAGACGAAGCGTCTTGCCATGAGATGGAGCGGGGATTCAAAAGCTAAGGGAATGTGTGTGGGACCTCAGAATGCAGAAGAAACCGAGCAGACATATGATACCCTTGATAAGCAGATGGAGGATCCATACTCTATTTACAACTTTGTGAAGCAGACAATATCAATAAGAAATGCTTTCCCGGAGATAGCACGAGGTACAAATACCTTTGAAAAAGATCTGTCAAATGATAATGTGTGTATATTCACAAGAGAGTACAATGGTGAGAAAGCAGTGCTTATATTTAATCCATCAAAAGATGAAGCAAGTGTGGATGTGTCATCGCTTGGAGTAAATGATGCTGTTGCAATGCTTCAGACTACAAAGAAAGCACCATCGTATAAGGATGGAGCGGCAAAGCTGCCGGCATATTCGGTGCTTGTTTTGAAGTAAAATTATTAAATTATATAATTAAATTGAGGGATGATTTTTAAAGCGTGCGCAATTATACAATTGCGCACGCTTATTTTAATAGATTTTGACATTATGCATAATTTGTGAGTTTTAAGTTGAGATAATAATGACGTAGCATTAATTATTAAAAAAATGTAATATTTTAATATCAAAAAAGGAGGATTCATATATGAAGAAAATTAGAAAAGGAGCACTATGCTGTATTCTGTTACTTGCGATAATTATTTCGTCAATTCCAATGAATAAAGAAATTATCAAGGCGTCATCAGATTCGTATCTTAGTGTGCGAGGAGTGGATTTATCAAGCATAATAGCATTTGAAAAATCAGGACAGAAATTTTATTACGAAGATGGAAAACAAGGGGATATTTTTGATATTTTGAAAAATTCTGGAGTAAATTATATACGGGTTCGTGTGTGGAACAATCCTTATGATACTGAAACAGGATTAGGATATGGCGGAGGAAATAATGACATTTGGAAAGCCATAGAAATAGGCAAAAGGGCTACCGAAAAGGGAATGAAGGTTTTTGTGGATTTTCAATATTCAGATTTTTGGGCTGATCCAGCAAAACAGTATGCACCAAAAGAATGGAAAAATTATTCAAATTCAAAAAAGATATCGTCGATTTATCAATTTACTTTTAGTTCATTAAAAACGTTGATTGATTCGGGAATTAACGTGGGGATGGTACAGATTGGAAATGAAACAAATGGTTCTATGTGTGGAATGGGTGGATTATATGATGGAGTGTGGAATTTAACATCTGGTGTAGGAGATGGATTGAAAAGTGGATGCAATGCAGTAAATGATATTAATAAATATTATGGTTATTCAGATTCCAAAAAGATACTTCGTGTATTACATTTCACAGATCCAACAACAACTTCTGAATGGTATGCAGAGCAGGTTAGAAATGTAGGTGTAGATTATGATGTTTTGTCTGTGTCAGCTTATCCATTTTGGTTTGGGCATGCATCTGATTTAGCATCTACATTAAAAAATATTTCTGTTAAATATAATAAGAAAGTTATGGTAGCTGAAACAGCATATCCTTATACTTTTAACAATGCTGATGATACAGTGAATAATATTGGCTCTAAAGAAGATATGACATATTGTGATTATCCTATTAGTGTTTCTGGTCAGAAGCAAGCTATTAGTGATATTTTTAATGCGGTTGCAAGTGTTAATAGTATAGAAAAAACAAAAGGATATGGACTTGGTGGATTTTATTGGGAACCATCTTGGATAGGCACCTCAAAAAGAATTAGTGATTCTTGTGGAACTGGATGGAGTTCATCAGTTTCAGAAAATTATGAGAATTTGTTTGTATTAAATGGTTCTCAATATGCTACATCTGCACAAGGAAGTTCGTGGGATAACATGACTTTATTTGATAAAAATGGTGTTGCATTACAATCGCTGCAAATATTTAATGATTTTAAAAAATGATAAGGAATAGAGAACAATATGAAACAGTTATGTGGAAAAATGAAAAAAAGCAGAGTGCTTTTGTGTATGTTGATACCAGCTTTGGCATATGTAATTATATTTTGCTATTTACCAATGTCAGGGATAGTACTTGCGTTTAAAGATTTCAAGTATACGCTCGGAATATTTAAAAGTCCGTGGTGTGGTTGGAGCAATTTTCAATATTTATTTGTATCTGGAAAAATATGGAGCCTTACAAGAAATACGTTGCTATATAATATAGCATTTATATTTCTAGGATTAATATTTGAAGTTGGATTTGCAATATTGTTAAGTGAAATTAATAATGTTGTATTTAAGAAATTTGCTCAAGGATTTATGTTTCTCCCATATTTTATATCATGGGTTGTGGTCTCTACAATTATGTTAAACATATTTGGAGATAATGGAGTTTTAAATTCAGTATTAGCACATTTTGGGGTGACTGATTTTAGTATATATAAACAAGTTAACAAATGGCCGATAGTTTTGGTTTTGGTCAGATTATGGAAACAAACAGGCTATGGAACTGTGGTATATCTTGCTGCAATAGCAGGAATTAGTAAGGATTTATATGAGGCAGCATCTATAGATGGAGCATCTATTTGGCAGAAAATCAGGTATATTACATTACCCAGTTTAAAACCAACAATTATGATTATGGTTTTACTTGCATTGGGAAATGTATTTAGAGGTGACTTTGGTATGTTCTATCAATTAGTTGGATCAAATCAGTTGTTGTTGAAGAGCTCAGATATTTTGGACACATATATATATAGAATGTTGACTACATCACCTAATGTTGGACTTACGGCTGCAGCAGGCTTGTATCAATCTGTTTTATGTTTTGTGACAATTTTAGTTGCAAATGGAATTGTGAAAAAAGTAGATCCCGATTACACATTATTCTAGGGAGGAAAAGATGATTAAAGGAAAAGATCAAATAATTTTTAATATATTGGCATATGTTTTGGTTGGTTTATTTGCAGTTGCGTGTTTGCTTCCTTTTTATTTGATAGTTACAGGCTCGTTAACTGATGAAAGTACGATAGTGAAAGAAGGATACAGTTTTTTTCTTACAGCAAAAAATATCTCTACAGAAGCTTATAAGCTTGCCCTAAAAAATCCACAAAGTATTATACATGCTTATGGTGTGACGATTTTATGACTACTATGACAGGATATGTATTATCCAGACCTGATTTCCCATGGAGAAATGGTGTTTCTTTTTTCTTCTTTTTCACTACTCTTTTTAGTGGAGGACTGGTGCCATGGTATTTGTTGTGTACACAATATCTTAATTTTAATAATCATATTTATTCACTTATTATTCCGGGATTATTTTCAGTGTGGAACATGATTATTGCAAAAAGCTTTATGAAGGGAATTCCCTTTGAAATAACTGAGGCTGCTAAAATAGATGGTGCAGGGGATTTCTTTATATATATGAGAATAATTTTACCAATGGCTAAGCCACTTGTAGCAACATTAACGTTATTTATTGCACTTGCATACTGGAATGATTGGTATAATTGTATGTTGTTTATGAGTGGAAGTGATAATTGGAACCTTCAATACACATTGCAAAATATATTGAATAGTTCGGAAGCGCTTAAAAGAATTGCTAATCAGACAGGAATGCAGGTAGGACAGATGCCATCAGAGGGACTGAAATTGGCTATGACAGTTATTGCAACAGGACCTATTGTATTACTTTATCCTTTTTTGCAGAAATATTTTGTGAAAGGATTAACACTTGGTGCCGTAAAGGGATAATAACCTTTTAGACATAAAATGATTTTAGGAGGAAAAAATGAAAAAACAAATTGTAACGAAAATGGTGAGTGCAGCACTCATCGCAGGAATGACCGTTGGATTAGCAGGTTGTGGAAATGGAGAAAAAGGATCGTCACAATCGGCTGCAGATTCAAGGACGAAAATAGAGAGTGATAGTCCATATGCCAATCAGGATTTTGATTTATCAAAGCATGAAACTATTGTAATGTATGTGCTTGGGGATAAACCTAAAGATATGGATGAAGTACTTGATAAAGCGAATGCAGATTATTTTGAACCGAATCTTAATACTACATTGGATCTTGAGTTTTTAAATTGGAGTGATTATAGTACAAAATATAGTTTGCTTCTAGCAGGTGGAGAATCAGTTGATCTTATTTATACAGCAGCTTGGTGTTATTATAATGACGAGGTAGCAAATAAAGCGTTTAAAGAACTTGATTCTGAGTGGTTAAAGAAATATATGCCTCTTTCATATGAGTTACAGCCAAAGGAAAGTTGGGATGAAATATCAATAGATGGAAAAATATATGCAGTTCCGAAGGCAAAATCGACATTTACAGCGTATAATGTAGTGGCTGCCAGACAAGATCTTATTGATAAATATGGACTAACAAAACCTGATTCTTGGGATAATTATGTTTCTTATTTAAAAGAACTTGCAGAGAAACAGGGAGAAACAGGTGTTACAGCATTAAATACAAATGCCAATAGAGAACAATTGCTGACAGTTTATGGACAGTCGAAAGGTGTGCAAGGAGTTACAGAGGGATATGATTTTGAATATTATGCAAATAATAGTGATGCAGCTCCAACAACGGATGATATTTGGTATCTGTATACTTCTGATTTTTACAAAGATTACTGTAATGAGATGGCAGAACTTGCATCAGCAAAAGTTTGGTCTTCTGATGCAATAAATGATACAAGTGATGCTCAAGCTTATTTTGAAAATGGTACAAGTGGCTCATTTGTATGGAATTCATCTGTGTTTACAGCAGGAAAAAATCTCGAAAAAGCACAGGCTGGAACATATTCAGTATATGATGTAACACCAGATGTGAAGAGAACTCGTGGTAGTTATTCAACAGATGCTATTGCGATTACGGAAAAATCGGAAGATCCGGAGAGAGCAGCATTGGTTTTGGATTATATGAAAGGTGATGTGAACCTTAATAGACTGTTATTGGGGGGAATAGAAGGAAAACACTATTCACTTGATTCAGATGGAAATCGCACAACTCTTGATGGCGCAGAAGGTTATGGTTGGAATAACTGGGCATGGGCAATAAATCGTCAGGATGAACCAGATGAAGCGGGACTTGATGAGCGTGAAATTGCTGTGAATAAGCATAATGATGAAATGGAATACATTCCAAAGCAGACAGGATTTACATTTGATCCTTCTAGTGTACAAACTGAGTTTACTGTGGTACAGTCAATAGTAGATGAATACAAGATGGCATTTTCTCTTGGAATTTATGGAGCAGATACGGAAGCTACATTTGAGTCTTTTAAATCGCAGCTTAAGGATGCGGGGATAGATAAAGTACTCAAGGAATTTGATTCTCAGTATGATGCATATATGAAAAATAAATAATAAATGATGAGGATTTATATGGAAAGCAAACCTATACCGATAAAGCAAATAGCAAAGGATTTATCAATTTCATCCACTACAGTATCTAGGGCACTCTCTGGTAAAGGGAGAGTGTCAGAGGATACCAGAAATAAAATTATAGAATATCTGGAAGAGCTGGGGGCACAGCCTGCTGTATACAATCGTGAATACTCCCACAGAAAAACAAAAAATATTCTGATTACGGTTGCAGGAGAAAAAGATTATGGTTTGCTTCCATATTTTTCACAAGTAATAATGGGAGCATATGATTATTTTCAACCATTGGGCTATCAGGTTATTCTGGTAAAAACAAGTGCTGGAGACATAGAACCTTTAAAAAATATAATTAAAAGTCATAAATGTGATGGTGTAATATTGTCAAGGACAATAGAAAATGCACTTGATATTAAATATTTACAAGATAATGGTGTGCCTTTTGTTGTAATAGGCAGTTACAATGATAGCACTGTATATCAGGTAGATGTGAATCAACAAGCTGGCTGTCAGGATTTGACAGAGCAGATATTGAAAATGGGAATGCGTAAAATTGCGTTATTCTGTGGAGATATGACACATGTAGTGACGAAAAGCCGAATGAAGGGGTTTTTGCAGGCATATGAGAAAAGACAAATTGATTTTGACTGTACAAAAGTTTTCGATAATACTGGATATGCGGAAATTGCTGAGAAACAAACGTTAAAGATGTTAAAAGAAGAAATAGAATGTATAATATGTATGGATGATAATATTTGCATAAATGTGCTTAACTCGTTGCGTAAATATAAGGTTCGTATACCTAAAGATATAAAAATTGCATCTTTTTATAATAGCCAGATTTTGGATGAATATTATCCTTCAATCAGTTGTGTGAATCTAGATATTATGAAATTGGCTCATACGGCATCAGATGTATTGTATGGTTTATTATGTGGAAAAAGTAGAGAAAAAAGAATTATACAAGGGTATTCGATATTATTAAAAGAATCAACAAAAGTATAAATATTGAAAGGGTAGTTTATGAGTTTTATTATAGGAGCTGACATTTCTAGCTTAGAGGCAATGGAAGATTATGGAGCTAAATACTATGATTTAAATGGTGAAGAGGGAGATGTAATAAAAATTCTTGCAAGTCATGGTGTTAATTGTATAAGGTTAAGGTTATTTAATAAGCCAACTGAATCATTTGATAAGGGAGATTATTGTGATTTAAAACATACGCTTAGAATGGCGAAACGTATAAAAAAATATGGACTGGGATTTATGTTGGATTTTCATTATAGTGATTTTTGGGCAGACTGGAAACAACAGAAAATTCCAAATGATTGGGAAAATCTTGAAGCATTTGAGATTGAAAAAATGGTTTATGAATATACAAAATATGTCATAAATTGTTTTATAGAACAAGAAACAGTTCCGGATATTGTACAAATCGGAAATGAAATTGGAAATGGTATGTTATGGGAGTTTGGCAATATCAATAATATAAAGCAGTTAGTTAAATTTATCAATTCGGGATTAAAAGCTATTGCAGAGATTAATCAGTATAGCACTAATAGTAAGAAAATTAAAACGGTATTGCATATAGAATGTGGTGCTGATAAAGAGCGTACAAAACATTTTTTTTCAAATTTGAATAGTGAAGGACTTTGGGATTTTGATTATGTAGGATTATCTTATTATCCATATTGGTCAGGAACATATAATCTTTTGATGGATAATATTATAAATATAGGAAATCTATTTCATAAACAGGTTATTGTTGTTGAAACAGCTTTTCCATATACGGATACATCAAATGATGAAAT
>OIBU01000470.1_pt1 | contig 13842 bp, 9 predicted proteins | sample 1581111 | NCBI WGS metagenome assembly OIBU01 (sample SAMEA3882508, study PRJEB24775) | human gut metagenome | biome: human-associated habitat; feature: intestine environment; material: feces | place: Netherlands | collected 2009/2010 | reverse complement strand
AACGCAGATGCCGTGCCGCAGCTGCCGGAGCAGTGCTTAAGCCGCAAGGCGGGAACTGTGCGGTGTTGCCTTTTATCTTCTTGATTTCTTCTTTCTTCAATTTTTCCAATTTCCGCATTTCTTATTTTCACACTCTTTTCGTTTCTATTTCGCCATTCCCCCTTTCCAAATAAAAATAGCAGCACACCGGCTTCTCTATTTCCCGGGAAACGGTGTGCTGCTGTTTTATTGCGTTATCGTATTTATTTTTTTATAGCAAAATACCAGCTGAAACGTGAAAGTCAAAACTTGATTCAATCAGCCAAAAATCTGTTTAGCGTAATCGGCGCTGGCTTTGGCGTCCTTGGCATAAAAATCGGCACCGATCTGTTCGGCGTATGCCTTGGTCAGCACAGCGCCGCCCACCATGACCTTGCAGGGCAGGTTGGCCGCGTGCAGGGCTTCGATGGTGGCCTGCATGTTGGGCACGGTGGTGGTCATCAGGGCCGAAAGCCCCACCAGCGGCGCACCGGTCTGGCGCACGGCTTCCACCACGCGCTCCGGCGGCACATCGCGGCCCAGATCCAGCACGTCATAGCCATAGTTTTCCAAAATTACGCGCACAATGTTTTTGCCAATATCGTGTACGTCACCTTTTACGGTGGCGATCACAATACGGCCTTTGCTTTCACCCTGGCTGCCGCTGGCGGCAATGGCGGTTTTGATCACTTCAAAAGCAGCCTGGGTCGCCGTGGCGGATTGCAGCAGCTGCGGCAAAAAGATGGAGCCTTTTTCAAAGGCATCGCCCACCACATCCAGCGCGGGGATCAGCGTTTCGTTCACCACCTGCAAAGGCTCGCGGGTTTTCAGGGCTTCCCCTGCAGCGGCGCGGGCTTCGTTTTTCAGGCCGCGGCGCACGGCTTCAAACAGAGCATCGGCCCCTGCTGCACCGCCCGCCGGGGCGGCGGCATCAGTTTTTGCCACCTGGGAGGTCTGCACCTGCACATTGGCATAGGCGGCAACGTAATCATTGCACTTTTCGTCCTGGCTGGTCAGCACACGGTAGGCGCGCACGGCGGCCATCATTTCCGGCGTGTTGGGGTTCATGATGGCAAGGTCCAGCCCGGCCTGCATGGCCAACGTCAGGAAAGTGGTATTCATGTAGCCGCGGCAGGGCAAACCAAAGCTGATGTTGGAAACACCCAGCACGGTGCGCACGCCCAGTTCCTTTTTGCACATGGTAATGGCTTTCAGGGTTTCGGCAGCGGCGCTCTGCTCGGCAGAAACCGTCAGCGTCAGGCAGTCGATGTAAACATCCCCGCGGGGAATGCCGATAGCATCCGTTGCGGCCACAATGCGCTTGGCAACCTCAAAGCGGCCCTCTGCCGTTTTGGGAATGCCGTGTTCATCCAGTGCCAGACCAACCACGGCGGCGCCGTACTTTTTGCACAGGGGCAGAATGCTGTCCAGTACCTTCTGCTCGCCGTTGACCGAGTTGACGATCGGCTTGCCGTTATAAATGCGCAGCGCGCGGGCCAAAGCATCTTTGTTGGAAGAATCCAGCTGCAATGGCAGGTCGGTGATGGATTGCAGCTCCCGCACCAGCATTTCCAGCGTGGCGGGTTCGTCAATATCCGGCAGACCGGCGTTCACATCCAGCAGCTCGGCACCGGCTTCAGCCTGGGCTACGGCCTGGGCGCAGGCATAGGCGCTGTCGCCCTCCCGCAGGGCCTGCTGCAAGCGCTTTTTGCCGGTGGGGTTGATGCGCTCGCCCACCACGGTAATGCCGTTTACCTCCACGCAGCGCACGGGGGTACACAGGCGGCTGCGCACAATAGGGGTTTTGGCGGCGGGGGTTTTATCCTGGGTCAGCTCTTTCAGCAGGCGGATGGATTCCGGCTCAGAGCCGCAGCAGCCGCCCAGCATGGAAATTCCGGTGGGCAGGTAGGCGGCCATCTCAGCGGCAAACTCCGCCGGGGTGATATCATAGCTGCCGTCCAGGTTCGGCAGGCCCGCATTGGGCTTGACAAACACCGGCATACCGGCGGGCACCACACGGCAGAGCCGCTGAGCAAAGGGCAGGATTTCCTTGGGGCCCAGCGAGCAGTTGATGCCCACGGCGTCCGCACCAAGGCCGGCGGCGGTAATGCCGTAGCTTTCCACTGTGCAGCCGGTAAAGGTACGGCCACGGGCCTCAAAGCTCATCGAGGTAAACACCGGCAGGTCACAGTTTTCCTTTGCGGCCAGGATGGCGGCTTTCAGCTCATACAGGTCGGTCATTGTTTCCAGAAAGACGAGGTCTGCCCCGGCTGCGGCACCGGCGCGCACCATCTCAGCAAACTGGGCGCAGGCATCCTCAAACGGCAGGGTACCGGCCGGGGCCAGCAGCTCGCCGATGGGGCCGATATCCAGTGCCACCAGGGCACCGGTTTCCTGCGCGGCGGTCCGGGCACATGCGATGGACGCTTCGATCACCTGCTGCACAGTGTAGCCGGTTCCCTTCAATTTACGAGGGTTGGCGCCAAAGGTGTTTGCCAGCAGGATATCCGCCCCGGCGCGGGCATAGTCCCGGTGGACGGCAGTGAGCACATCCGGCATGATAAAGGCGGCCAGTTCCGGCTTTTGTTCTGTGGTCAGGCCGCGCAGCTGCAGCTGGGTGCCCATGGCGCCATCCAGCATAATAAAGCGGCGGCGGGCAAATACTTCCTCAATTTTCACAGGTGGTTCCCCTCTTTCTGTATTCGCACTTTTCGCGCAGCAGGCAATGCCCGCACCCGGCGCGGGCCCCCGTTACCGGGTGGTCCGCCACGCCAAGGATGGCTGTTACGCTTTTGCGCGGGGTCAGCAGATTTTCCGGCGTGACCGCCATGCCAAGGCCGCGCACGGTATCCAGCGCAATGGCAAACGGCTGCTGCAAAGTCAGCGGGCAGTCCCCATAGCCGGGGGAAAAACGCCCCGTCAGGTAGTGCCCCTGCGCCTGCACGCTGGTGCGGATCTCGGCTTCCAGCGCGTTGCACAGCTCTTCCATCACAGCGGAAGCCATCGCATCCACCACAGCGGCCAGGGCAATATCCGTCAGCTCCAGGCGGCGCATCAGGGTATCAGCCCCGCTGCCAAGGGTAACGGCCATCAGCACCATGGCATCGCAGCCGCGCAGGTGGCGGGCAATATCATTCCCGGCGTTCTGCAGCGGCAGGGCGGTCAGCGGCAGCTGTTTCCACACGCCGCGCGGGGTGGCGGCGGCGCGCAGGGCGTCCTCGGCTTTTTGCAGCAGCACCTGGGATGCAGCATCCGGCTGCCAGCCCCCTGCCCCAAGGTAGCGAAGGGTTTCGGCGCGGGTATCGTTTTGCGGGTAGGCTAATTGCACAGCGTTTCACTCCCCCTCTATGGGGCCAACAGGCCGATTACAGCAGGTCCTTGATGCCCTCATACACAGCGGCGGCAACCTTGGCGTCATTCATGGCATACAGGTGCACACCGTCCGCGCCGCCCTCGATCAGATCTCGCAGCTGCTGCACGGCATAGTCAATACCGGCAGCATACAGGCTTTCGGGGTCATCCTGGTAGCGGGAGATCATGCGGGTAAACTCCGAAGGCAGGCTGGCGCTGGAAAGTGCCACCGTGCGCTCGATCTGGCTGCGCTTAACGATGGGCATAACACCGGCAGACACCGGCAAAGTGATGCCTGCGCGGCGGGCCAGGTTCAAAAAGCGATAAAAGTGCATATTATCAAAGAACAGCTGGGTCAGCAGGTGGGTGGCACCGGCCTCCTGCTTAAAGCGCAGGTTGGCAACATCCTGGGCCAGGGTAGCGGCTTCGGGGTGGCCTTCGGGGTAGCAGGCAGCGTGGATATCAAATTCCGGCTGGGTCTGCCACACAAACTGGGCCAGGTCGCTTGCGTGGGCAAAGTCCGGGCTTTCGGGGCGGGTGGGGGTGCGGTCGCCGCGCAGGGTCAGCACGTTGCGCACACCGGCGGCATTCAGCTGGTCCAGCAGCTGGGCGGCCTTTGCCTTATCGCTGCCCATGCAGATCATGTGGGCCAGCGGCTCTACGTTCAGGTCGTTTTTCAGGAATTCGGCCACTTCCACAGTGGAAACGCCGCCCGTGGAGCCGCCTGCACCGTAAGTAACGCTGATAAAATCCGGGTTAAGGGTGCGCATGGTGCGCAGGGTGTCCTTCATTTTACCAAAGTTGGCGGTCTGCTTCGGGGGGAAGCACTCGATGGAAAACACGCAAGGCTTGCGCTTGAACATCTGGGAGATCTGCATAGGATTCATCCTCCTGTATTTTTATTACTTTCCTCTATTTCTACCTAATTAAAACTTTTGGGGCGTATGGGAACACTTTCCTGCCGACTTACCGGGGTCAGGCACACAGGGTCAGGCTGCCGGGTGTTACGCGGCGGGAGCCAGCTCTTCGTCCGGCTGTTTTGCCGTCTGCACAGTAAAGCTGCCGTCCGCCTGGGCGGTCACGGTCACCGTGCCGTACAGGTCGGTGCGGTAAAAGTCAATGCCCTCATCCTGCATTTCCTGGATGACTTCGCGGTGGGGGTGGCCGTAATCATTGTTCAGGCCGCAGCTGGCAACCACAAGCTGGGGTTGCACCTGCCACAGCAGTGTTTGGGTGTTGGATGTGGACGACCCATGGTGCCCGGCCTTGAACACGGTGGACCGCAAGCGGAACGGATATTGCTCCGCCAGGGCGGCTTCCTCGTTGCGCTCGGCATCGCCGGTATCCAAAAAGGTAAAGTTCCCGGCTTCAAACCGCAGGCAGAGCGACATATCATTTGTTGCATCGTCACTGCCCGCCGTATCGGCATCCACACCGGGCAGCAGCACGGTCAATGTGCCGGTGCCGATGGTGTACTGCTGGCCGGTATAGGCAGTTTCCACCGGTACGCCGCATTCCTGGGCGGTTTGCAGGGTGCGCTGGGTCTGGCCGGTCACGTCAGTTTCGCTCAGGTCGGGGGTCAGCAGGGTCTGCACATCAAAGTTCTGCAAAACGGCCTGCATGCCGCCCACATGGTCGGCATGGGGGTGGGTCATCACCAACAGGTCCAACTGGCTTACGCCATAGCTGCGCAGGTCCTGCACAAGGTTCTGCCGGGCATCCTTGGGGCCTGCATCAATCAGGCAGGCCGCACCGTTCTGCAAAATCAGCACGGCATCCCCCTGCCCCACATCCAGGAACACCACTTCGGTTTCCCCCTCCGGCAGCGGGGCTGTGGTTTCGCTCTGGCTGGGTTCCAGGCCAACCCATTGGTAAATCTGGTCCCAGCTGGGCACAAAACCGTTGCCGCCGTAATTTTCGACCACATACAAGGCAACGGCGATGAGAACAGCGACCACAATGGTCCACATCTGGGGGCGGCGGTAGGAATGGCGGCAATACCTGCGCCGCCGGTATTTACTCACCCTGGCCCAGCTGGCGTTCCTGCCACTGGGCGCGGGTCAGCAAAACGGCACGGGGCTTGGCGCCCTCATAGGGGCCGATAATCTTTTCCTGTTCCATCTGGTCCATGATGCGGGCCGCACGGGCATAGCCCAGCTTGCAGCGGCGCTGCAAAAGGCTGGTGGATGCCTGCCCGGCTTCGATGACGCATTCCACCGCCTGTTCAAACATGGGGTCGCGGCTGCCGCTGTCATCGTCCGAATCGGAGCTGCTGCCCTTGCCGCCCTTTTCGGCCACGGCACGGCGCTCCATCTCGGCAATCATCTCTTCATCATACTGGGCGCTGGAAGTGGATTTGATAAAGTTCAGCACAGCGCTGATCTCTTCATCCGTCACAAAGGTACCCTGCACACGCACGGGCTTGGAAGCACCGACCGGCAGGAACAGCATATCGCCGTTGCCCAGCAGCTTTTCGGCGCCGCCGCTGTCCAGAATGGTGCGGGAGTCGATCTGGCTGGAAACTGCAAATGCAATACGGCTGGGGATGTTGGCTTTGATCAGGCCGGTGATAACGTCCACGCTGGGGCGCTGGGTTGCCACAATCAGGTGGATACCGGCCGCACGGGCTTTCTGGGCAATGCGGCAGATATAATCTTCCACCTCTTTGCCGGCAACCATCATCAGGTCGGCCAACTCGTCAATGATAATGGCGATATAAGGCAGGTGTTCCAACACATCGGGGTGCTGCTTGGCCAGCTTGTTATAGCTCTTGATATCGCGCACATTGTTTTCGGCAAACAGCTTATAGCGGCGCTCCATCTCGGCCACACTGGCCCCCAGGGCACCGGCGGCCTTGCGCGGCTCGGTCACAACGGGCATTAACAGGTGGGGAATGCCGTTGTACTCAGCCAGTTCCACCACCTTGGGGTCGATTAGAATCAGTTTGACATCTTCCGGACCGGAGCGGAACAAAAAGCTGATGATGATCGAATTGACGCAGACGGATTTACCGCTGCCGGTGGAGCCGGCGATCAGCAGGTGGGGCATTTTACACAGGTCCGCCACCTGGGCTGTACCGGCAATATCTTTGCCCAGCGCCATGGTCAGTGGGCTGCGCATGTTGATGTAGTTCTGGGATTCAAACACCCCGCGGATGCTGACGGTAGACCGGATCTTGTTGGGCACCTCGATACCAACGGCGGGTTTGCCGGGAATGGGGGCTTCGATACGCACACCGGCGGTGGCAAGGTTCAGGGCGATATCATCCGACAGGCTGGTGATACGGCTGACCTTGATGCCCGCCTGGGGCTGCAGCTCATACCGGGTCACGGAAGGGCCGCGGCAGATATCCAGGATATGGGTCTTAACACCAAAGCTGTCCAGCGTGTTCACCAGGATATCGGCGTTTTTCTTCATCTCAGCGGCCGCGCCGCGTTCATCTTCCGGCTTGGCCGCATTGAAAAGGTTCAAAGATGGGTAAGTATACGGCGGGAACTCCTCTTTGGCCTGGGCGGCAAAGGCTGCCGTAGCTTCGCTGCTGGCCTCCTCGTCCGCTTCGCGGGCTGCACCGGCGGGTGCGGTGGCTGCCGGGGCGGCAGGGGCTTTCGCCATTGCTTTGGCCACGCTGGGCGGGCTGGAAATGGGAGCCGAAGCCGAATTGCCCATGCTGGAAGATACCCGCAGCCGGTTGGGGCTGCCGGGGCGGCGTTCATCCGTTACGCTGTATACTTTAGGCGCAGCGGCGGCAGGCTGGGCCGCGGGCTGCGGTGCCGGGGCCTGCACGCTGACCCGCCCGGTGAGCAGATCCGATACCGGAATTCCGGCGTTCCAGGCAGCCTTGGCTGCATCGAAACCGCCCTGGTCAAAGCTGCCGCCCAATGTGGGGATGGCTGTAACAGGGGCAGGCGCTGGCTGGGTGGGTTCCGGCACCAGCGGTGTTTCAAAATTATCCGCGCTTTCGCTGCTGCCAACGTCATCCGGTTCCGGCAATTTCTCTACCGGCTCCAGCGGGGTGGAAAAATCTTCCACCGAGGCGGCAGGTGCGTTATCATCCGGTTCCGGGGTCAGCGGGGTTTCAAAACTTTCCGCTTCATCCTCATCGGGCAGGCCCACATCGGCACCGGCCACGGGGGTATCCCGCCCGGTCACGGCGCGCTGGATCAGGTCATTCAGGCTGTCTTCCTCCACCGGGGCTTCCTCAGCCTGCTGGGCTTCCGGTTCCAGGTGCAGCTCAAAGCTTTCTTCCTGCGGCTGGGGTTCCGGCTGGGGCGCGGGGTACTCGCGATGGTTCAACTGCTCCAGCGGGTCAAGGCCAAAGGTGCCGCCGGGGCCGATCTCAATTTTCTGCAGCGGGTCATGCTGCACGGCGTTCTGCAAAGCGCGCTGGGAAGCATCCGGCCCCAGGTCCACATCAAAGTCCGAACGCTGGGCGGGCGGGGCAAAGCTTTGGGTGTGCTGCACGCCTTGGGGCGCAGCCTGGGCACGCTGCATATCGGGGTATGTTGCGGTGCCTGGCTGCGTATACGCCTGCTGGGGCTGGGCCGCCAGCTGGCCGGCCTGCGCTGCGGCGGCTGCCTGGTCGGCAGGGTTTGCCTGGGCCGCATTGCGGCGGGCGGCTTCCTCCTGTTCCAGATAGGGGGCCACATCAAAGGGGCGGCGGGTGCCAGACTGCGGCGTGGCCGGAGACTCACCAGCCATGGGCGGCAGGCTGCCGGTCAGGTTTTCAAGGGATTCTTCCTCCGCTTCATGGCCAAACAGCTGGGTATCATAAGCGGTTTCTTCCTCCGCACGGGCGGCGCGGCGGGCTTTGAACTCCTGAATATAATAGCTGATGAACTGCACCACATCCACCGGGGTAACGGCAAAAAATACCATCAGCCCCATCAGGATGACAATAATCATGACGATATTGGCACCGGGACGGCCACAGACGGCCAGCAGCGATGCGCCGATGGGCACGCCCAGCACACCGCCGGTCCAGAACTTGCGCTGCCCCCAGGCAAACAGCATCTTGACGGTCTGCCAGGGGGTATCCCCTACCTTAAAGTCCGAGAAGATGACCGCCGTACCGGCCAGCAGCACCGCCAACAGCAGCACCTTGCCAATGAAAGTGCCCACATGGTAACCGGATGCCAGCAGATAGGCCAGATACAGCAAAAACGGGCCGACAAAATATGTAACCACGCCAAAGGTGCCAAACAGCCAGCTGCGTAGAACATTCCAGAAGCTCTGCCCCGGCACCAGCACCAGCGCAATGGCCAGAATGCCAAACCCGGCCAGCACCACGCTGCGGATCAGGTTTTGCTGCTGGGCGCGGCGCTGTTCCAGCCTGGACATCCGCTTTTTGCTGCCGGAGGCCGAACTGTTGTGTCTGGCCCCGGAGCTGCTGCTTTTACTGCTTTTGCTGCCGGAGGCGCGGTATGTGTTTTTACTGTTTTTTCCGTTTTTGGCGGAACTTGAACGTGCCATGCTCTCCCTACCTCTTTACTATAATATGCGTATATTCAGGCTGCCCTGTTCAGCGGGCAGCCATTGTTGATTTGCTTTGGCGCGGCGGGCCCTGCCCCCGTTTTGAACGAAAGTTCGTTCGCCTTTTATCTGGCAGCGGGCGGCCATTAAACAGCATCCGGCGGCCCCGCATAAAGAGACTTTCCGCGCAGTGATTTTATCTGCCATCCGCCACGGCGGCTGTGCCGTGCTGTTTTGGGCAGGGGCATACTGCCCCTTATAGCATAAGGTATATTGTAGCATGAAAACGCCCGCTTGTAAAACCCCTTTCTCTTTCTATTTTCATCAAAGCCTTTCCGCCCACTGGCGGGCAGCGCCCCCTCAATATCCGGTTTTCCCGGCGTCGATTTCGGCATACAGGTAGCGCAGCGCATCGCCCAGGTTGCCGATGGCGTCGATCAGCCCCTCTTCCACAGCCTGTTCCCCGCCCAGCACGGTACCCATATCCATCACCAGCTCCCCGGTATTGTGCATCAGCTGGATAAAGCGCTTGGCGCTGATGCCGGAATGCCCCGCCACAAAGCTGACGATGCGCTCCTGCATCTGCTCAAAATAGCGCAGGGTCTGGGGCACCCCCAGCACCATGCCGGAGTGGCGCACCGGATGCACCGTCATGGTGGCGGTGGGCACAATAAAGCTTTTGCGGGCCGAAACCGCCAGCGGGATACCGATGGAATGCCCGCCGCCCAGCACCAGCGTTGCGCTGGGCTTGCTGACGCCGGAGATCAGCTCCGCCAAAGCGAGCCCGGCTTCCACATCGCCGCCCACGGTATTCAGGATGACCAACAGCCCCTCAATGGCGGGGTCCTCCTCAATATCCACCAGCTGGGGGATCACATGCTCATACTTGGTGCTTTTCTGGTTATCGGGGGCCAGGCTGTGGCCCTCAATGGTGCCGATCACCGTCAGGCAATAAATGGCATGGCGGCCCTTGGTGGCGGGCACAATGCCGCTGTCCGTGATCAGGTCATGTTCCAGCCGCATGCGCTCCACATCCTTGGCGTCCTTGGCAGCATGGGGGGCGGGCTGTTGTTTTGGGGTACGGTTTGGCATGGCGGGGGTCCTTTCCTTCCGACAGAATCGGTGCGCCGGGCAGTGAAAAACCCGGCTATACCCTGACAGTATGCCCCGCTGGTACGCTTTTTTATGCACAGAGGAGCGCGACTGAGCAAAAAAAGCGCGGAAAAACTTAGATAAAAAATTGACAATCGGCACAAGATTGATTATACTTTTACTAGAATTTACATCGGAATTACACAAGAGGCAGGGTGTTCCCTTTACCCCTGCCCGGAGAACGGGAGATTAGTCTTTATGTCATCAACAATGCAAAACAAAGCATCGTTGCCCGTGATCAAGCGGCTGCCCAAATATTACCGCTACTTGAGCAACCTGCAGGCAGATGGGCGTGATAAAATTTCTTCCAGCGAGCTGGCCCGCATGATGGGCACCACCGCCAGCCAGGTGCGGCAGGATTTCAACTGTTTTGGCGGTTTTGGCCAGCAGGGCATCGGCTACAAGGTGGATGTGCTGCTTACCGAGATTGGCAAACTGCTGTTTGGCAACGGCGAGCTGCTGCCTACCGTGCTGATCGGTGCTGGCCGCCTGGGCACGGCGGTCTCCAGCTTTATCAGCCGCGATACCAACGGCTACAAGCTGATTGCCGCGTTTGATGTCAACCCCGCCCTGGAGGGCAAGGAGATCAGCGGCGTAACCATCCGCCCACTGTCCGAGCTGGAAAGCTTCTGTGCGGCGCACAAGCCGGTGGTCGCCGTGCTGTGCGTGCCGCGCCAGAGCGCCATGGACCTTTCGGACGAGCTGGTTCGGCTGGGTATTCAGGGCTTCTGGAACTTCAGCCACTATGATCTTTCGGTCGTTTATCCGCAGGTCACAGTGGAAAACGTCCATTTGGGCGACAGCCTGATGAGCCTTGGCTACCGGCTGCGCAACCATGATGAATAAAAGCCGGGCACACAGCACATGACTGTTTCCGGCGGGGTGTACCCCCAGCGCCTGCCCCGGCATGGGTGCAGGATCCTGTGGTACACCCCGATTTTCATGCTGTTTTTTACTTTATTTTAATAAGGAGCCAAACATGGCAAAGCTATATTACCGTTACGGCGCAATGAACAGCGGCAAAACCACGGCGCTTTTGCAGGTTGCTTTCAATTATAACGAACGCGGCATGCGGGTGCTGATTCTGAAAGCCAGCGTGGACACCAAAGGCGGCGATCATATTGTTTCCCGCCTGGGGGTCAGCCACAAGGTGGATGTGCTGGTCAGCCCGGACATGGACATCCTGGATATCGTCCGGGCCGATACTGCCGCCCATGGCAGCGCCCCTGCCTGTGTGCTGTGTGACGAAAGCCAGTTCTTTACCCCGGCGCAGGCCGAGCAGCTGTTTTTGGTCACGGTGGACCTGAACATTCCGGTCATCTGCTATGGGCTGCGGGCGGACTTTATGAACCGCGGCTTCCCCGGTTCCACCCGCCTTCTGGAGCTGGCCCACACGATCGAGGAGATGAAAACCATCTGTGCCTGCGGCCGCAAAGCCACCTGCAACGGCCGCAAGGTAAACGGCGAGTTCGTGTTTGAGGGCGCCCAGGTTGCGATTGACACAGTGGATGCTGTAGAGTATCAGAGCCTTTGCCCCCAGTGCTGGTACCGGGAATACCGCGCTTTCCTGAAACGCCACCCCGCGCACCAGTGATCCATTCTTTTATTTCAATCTGTGTTCCGCCCTTTTATATAAGGCAACACCGCACAATTCCCGCCTTGCGGCTTAAGCACCGCTCCGGCAGCTGCGGCACGGCATCTGCCGCACCTCGCTCGCCGTATCGGCACTTAGAATTATGCGGTATTGCCATAAGTAAATGACAACATATATGGCACAAAAGCCGCTGCCCAGCCTTGCAGCACCGCTTTTGTGCCATTTTTGTTTCCAACACTTTGCGGCGCAATTTTCAGAGCACCAAAAGGCTGCATATACAAGATATGTTTTATGTGCAGCAATTTTCATTCCATTTTTCGCACATATTTTGCTATCGCGAATATTTTTAGCATACCGTATTTCTTCCCATTGCAAATTATGCACGAATGCGCAAAAGAAGTGCGTTTGCGTACATTTTTTGCGTTACCGAATTTGTGCGTTTGTTTTCTGTGATTCATTCAGCATTTTACACGTTTTCCCCTATATTTTCGTTGCAACCGTTTGCAGCATATACAAATCTGCACAAATTGCCTCAATTTATGCAAGATTTTGCCGCAATTTTTGTTAGATGCGGGTCAAGTTGTTTCAGTATTATGCACAAATTGTTTTGTCTTAGTTCGTATGTTTTGACATGAGTTGATTTTTTGCCCATTCAATTAAAGCAATATTTGTTTGTTTTTATAATTTGCACACCATTTTGGATATTTTTTTGATGTTCACAATTTGCTATGATAATAGCGTTGAATGAAGCGGTCAGTTGTCAGGCCGCTCGTTATAGGAACATTTTTAGGAGGACTAAAACAATGAAAAAGGCAATCGCCCTTGCAATGGCCAGCGTTATGGCTGCTGGCCTGCTGGCAGGCTGCGGCGGCTCCGCTGCCAACAGCACCGCAGCTTCTTCCGAGGCCGCTTCTTCTGAAGCTGCTTCCACCTCTACCGAGGCTGCTACCGAGGCTCACACCGTCAACACCACCGATCCCATCACCCTGACCATCAGCTGGTGGGGCGGCGATGCCCGCCAGGCTGCATACGAGGCTGCCTGCAAGGCATTCACTGAAAAATACCCCAACATCACCGTTGAGTGCACTTACGGCCCGTGGAACGGCTGGGAGGAAGCTCAGTCCACTGCCCTGGCTGCCGGCACCGCTGCCGACGTGATGCAGGTCAACTGGAACTGGCTGTTCCAGTACTCCGGCAAGGGTCAGAGCTTCGTTAACCTGAACGATTACTCCGATGTGCTGGATCTGACCCAGTTCCCCTCTAGCGCTCTGGATGCCTGCACTGTGGCTAATTCCCTGCAGGCTGTGCCCGTCGCTATGGCCGGCCGTATTTACTACTGGAACATGGCAACCTTCAAGAAGGCTGGCCTGGACCACTACCCCACTACTGAGCAGGAGCTGCTGGACACCGCCAAGACCTTCCAGGAAAAGCTGGGCGATGACTACTATCCGCTGGCTGCCGGCCCGCTGGACCGCATGATCATGATGACCTTCTACCTGGAAAGCAAGTACGGCGAGCCCTGGGTTACCGACAGCACCCTGAACTACACCGTTGAGCAGCTGCAGGAAGGTCTGGAATGGATTCAGAGCCTGGAAGATAACCACGTGATGCCCGACCTGAAGACCATGAACGCCGCCGGCGATAAGACCATCACCGATGGTCAGGCCTGGATCACCGGCAAGTACGCCGGCATCTTCACCTGGGACTCCAGCGCACTGAGTGCAAGCCAGAACCTGCCCGACGACGCTGAGTATGTTGTTGGCGATGAAATCAAGTGGGGCGAGGCTGCCAACGGCGGTTTTGCCAAGGTTTCCATGGGTATGGCTATTACCCAGAGCTGCGAGCATCCTGTTGAGGCTGCTGCCCTGATCAACTTCATCCTGAACGAAAAAGAGGGCGCTTCCATCATGGGCACCCAGTGCGGCATGGTTTGCTCCAAGGCCGGCCAGGAATACGCCAAGGAAGCTGGTGCTGTCAACGAGCTGATTCTGGAAGCCAACACCAAGGTTATGGCTTTTGTTGACCAGCCGTTCGACCCCTGCTACGAGAGCACTTCCCTGAAGGACGAGACCAATGGCGTGTACGGCGATGTGTTTGAAGGCTTCAGCTACGATCAGTATGATTCCGCCGAGGCTGCCCAGATCCTGTACGATGGCATCTGCGAAGCACTTGCCTAATCCCCGTTTTCACACTTAACCTTACACATCAGCAAGGCTGGCCCCGGCCCCATGGCGGTGGGGCCAGCCCTTTATTATGTA
>OIBU01000428.1_pt1 | contig 14487 bp, 9 predicted proteins | sample 1581111 | NCBI WGS metagenome assembly OIBU01 (sample SAMEA3882508, study PRJEB24775) | human gut metagenome | biome: human-associated habitat; feature: intestine environment; material: feces | place: Netherlands | collected 2009/2010 | reverse complement strand
GTGCCCAAGATAGTTCGCTGGAAACGGCGCGTGAAAATAGGTAGTCGCCGACTTACATGAAACCCCTGAGGAAGAAATTCTTCAGGGGTTTGTTTTTGTTGTGCGGTACTTTCTTTCACTGGCAAAGAAATTGCCAAAGGTTTCTATTTCTGCCTGATTTTTTCGTACGGTGTGCTATCATAAGGCTGGAAACGCTTTTGGGAGAAACGCGTTCCCATGCAAAAAACAGTTGACAAAGGATCGGCCTGCTGTTTGACCACCACTTTTCGATCATGTGAGCATGAACTGGAAAGGAGCAGAAGAAAAATGACAAACAAGAAATTCAAGTTGGCAGCAATGTCGCTGGCCACTGCGGTTGCAGTGAGCGCGGTTGGCCCCAGTGCCTCTGCGGTGACGTATTATCTGGGCGATGGCAGTGTAACTGTTGATCAGGATAATAATGGCGCGTACAGTTATCAGAATAAGACTGATGGCAAAACAGAGAATGTCTATGTGGATCAGGATACCCAAGACAATGGCCAAATCATCATCAAGCAGGCAGAAGACACAACAACAGACACAACAACGGGTAATACCGTCACTGTGGAAGAAAATGTCACGAACGAAAATGGCAAACGCGATGTGGATATCATCATTGACGGCGTGAATGTAGATACCAGCGATACCAGCACCCAGACTGACACCCCGGCTGAAGTGCTCACAGATAACAAAGAAGATAAAACCATCATCAAGGTGGGCGAGGGTGCAGATGTTGACCTGACAGTTAAAGATTCCAACCTGACCACCGGCGGTAACGGCATTGATATCGGTGTGGATCTGGATGGCAAAGATGAAAACGATGAAAACAAGGAAACCAACGTTGACCTGACGCTGGATAATACCAAAATCAATCTGACCGAAAAAGATAACACCGCAGGCATTGTTGCACGGGACCACTCCACGGTGAACGTCACATTAAAGGGCGAAAACACCATTGATGGCGAGAAAGCCTTGGAGGATGCCGCCAAGGAAGCAGAAAAAGCGGAAGAAGTCGGTAACCCCAGCCCCAACCGCAATGTGGAAGGCATCCGCGTGGGCGGCAACGGCGTATGCGATGACAGCAGTGGCGAGGGTGCGTCCCTGACCATCAAAGGTGACGAGAACAGCGAACAAGGCTCTCTGAAAATTGATCACACTTATACCGGAATGGTGATCTCTAACGGTTCTGATGTGACCTTGACGGACAACGCCGATGTGGATATCAACAATACGGACGCAGGTTCCACTACGCAGGGTGGCCGCGGTATCGTACAGCGGGGTGACCTGGCCATAGAGGACAACTCCAGCCTGACCATCGACACGGTGCACCGAGGTGTTCACAAAATCGATAACGATCAGGGCGGCTTGAGATACGATAACAACGGGCATGGCATCGACAGCACCGCTGGTATCACTGTGACAGGTGACAGTACTCTGGAGATCAAGGAAACAGAGGGCTCTGCAATCTATGGAGGAACCGGTTCCAGCCTAACCGTAGAAGACAGCACGCTGAACATCGACAGCAATGGCCGTGGCATTGACTATGAGGGCGATGCCGGAGACATCACCTTCGATAATTCCGAGGTGAATATCAGCGGCAATGGCATGGGTATCTCCGTTGCTCCCGAAGGCGGCACCAACATCACATTTGACAACTCCACCGGAAGCGTCAGTGCTCAGAATGGTACTGCCATCTATGGCCCCGAGAGTAACGGAAAGGGAAAACTTACCGTTACCAACAAGAGCGAGGTCAAATTGGAAGCTCCCACAGGTATCTACGCTGGTTTTGATGAAGTAGAAATTAGCGGCAAGAGCAAGGTTACCTCCATAGGCAGTGTTGGTATGATGTTTGTTGGCGGTCAGAGTGGTGCGACCAAACTGCATGTTACCGGAGAGAGCGAATATAATCTGCAAATGAAGGGTTATGCTCATGCTCTGCGTGTTAACCTAAGCAAGAATCCAAGCAGTATTCTGGTTGATCAAAATAGCAAGTTGCACCTTTCGCAGGCTACAAAAGGTGCAAGTGCTATTGTTCTCGGTAACGGTGCAACTCTTACCATGGACAACGGCACCCTTATCACCGAGGGCAATTTCCTCAAAGGTATCTATTCTAATGGCTCAAAATCTACCACTACCATCAAGAACGGCTCCCATGTGGATGTAAACTCTATCGTAGGCACTAAGAGTGACAAGGGCCAGAACCTCATCGTTACCGGCGGCACGCTGACCTATGATTACAGCGCCGACAACACCCTGTGGCCGGTGAACGAGCAGGGCGACAAGCTGACCAATTTCCTGCTGACCAAGGATGATGCCCACGCAAACTTCGATGCCCTTTCCTATAAAGGCCAGACCTATACCTACCTCTCTGACCTGAAAAAAGAGACCGGGAAACAGTATCTCTCCGTGTGGGTGCCCGCCGCCGCACTGAACTATATGCTGGATGTGGACGGTTCCCACGACCCGGAGATCATTGGCAAGGCGCTGGAAGAGCTGAAGCAGGCCGGATACAATTTCGATACTGCCTACCAGACCGCTGAGAATGGCGATCAGGTCGTTATTCTGCGGGATATGGTGGTGAACGGTAAGAGCCTGAACTTCACCAAGACCACCGATGCAGAGGGCAACACCAAACTCATCTGGGGCAACTACGAAAAACAGGCAGAGGGTGCACCCAGCGCCTATGATATGGTCTATGGCACCGAGTACGAGTATGAGGGCAAGACCTATACCATCGTCTGGGGCTATGAGAGCCAGAACAACCCCAACACCACCGCAGCAGCGGGCGTGCTGGATGCCTTTGGCCCGGATTCCAACGTGAAGGTCACCGGCGAGAACATCGATGGCACCGACTCCGCACGGTACACCGTGACCATTTACGGCGCTCTGCGGGAAGTGACCGACCCTGTGATCCCCACGAACCCGAAACCGGAAACGCCTGAGGACTCCGATCCGACTCCTCCGGCTCCCACTACGCCGACCACCCCGGCAGTGCAGGATGCACGGCCCACCACTCCCGCCGTGGAGCAGGCAGTCGCTAAGACCACGCCCGCCCCGGAGACCCCTGTGAACCCGCCGGTACAGGATGCCCGCCCGGAGAGCGGCAAGCTGATCCAGACCGGTACCACCAACTGGATGGCAGATGTTCTGGTGCGTGCAGGCGGTGTTCTGCTGGCTGCCGGTTATCTGCTGGAGCGTAAACGTAAGAGCATGTTCCATAAGGCACAGCACTGAACACGCTTCTGTAGATGACGTAAAAAGGTAAAATATTAAACTGGCTTGGGGCCGCTGCACAAATTTTTGTGGGGCGGCCCCACTTTTTGCAGAAAAAGGCGCTCTTGTCTCGTATTAGGGGATGAAAGCGCTTTTGATTTTGCAAAAAAGGATGAGAACGAGAATGAAAACTTCACCGCGCCGCCGGAAGCACCGGCGCAGAGCCTTCCGGCGGTTGTTCTGGCTGCTGGTGCTGGCGACCCTGCTTCTGCTGCTGTGGCCCCGGCGGGTCACGCTGGATGGGCTGAACAGTCCCCATGCCATTTTACTGCGGGCCGACAGCGGAGAGGTGCTGGCCGAAAAGGATGCCGACAGCACGATCTATCCGGCTTCCATGACCAAGATGATGACGGCGTTGCTGGCCATAGAAGCAAACCCGGACCTCGACACGCCCGTGACCCTGCCCGAGGAGATCTTTCCGGCTCTGCAGGCCCAGAATGCCTCGCTGGCAGGGTTTCAGGCCGGGGAAACGGCCACGGTGCGGGATCTGCTGTACGGTGCCATGCTGCCCTCGGGGGCCGAGTGCTGCGAAGCGCTGGCCCGGGAGGTGAGCGGCAGCGAGGAAGCCTTTGTGGCCCGGATGAACCAGAAAGCGGCAGAGCTGGGGATGACCGGCACGCATTTCTGCAACCCCACCGGCCTGCACGACCCGGAGCATGTTTCCACTGTGCGGGATATGGCCCGGCTGACAGAAGCAGCCCTGCAGAACGAGACCTTCCGCAAGCTGTTTACCACGGAGCGGTATACCGTTCCGGCCACCAACTGCCACCCGCAGGGGTTCACGATGCACAGCACCCTGCTGAGCCAGCTGGACGGCACAGAGCTGCACAGTGGCCGGATCCTGGGCGGTAAGACTGGTTACACCGGGGAAGCAGGGCTCTGCCTTGCCAGTCTGGCCGAGGTGAAGGGCAGGGAATACATTCTGATCACGGCCGGGGCAGGGGGAAACCACGGCACCGCGCCCTACCACATCGAGGATGCCGTAACGGTCTACCGCCGTGTGAGCCGGGGGTCCTGAACAGGGGAGCGGATGCGCTCCCTTTTTCTGTGCCCGGCTTTGTGGTACAATGGAACAAAACCATTCACAGAACAGGAGAACCATCATGCTCAAGGATTCACAGGTCGATCTCTGCGGCCGCACCGATTTTACCCGCACCGCGCCCCTGCTTGCCCGGGACGAGGCGTTTTCGTTTGCCTGCGCGGGCTGCGGCGGCTGCTGCCGGGGGCGGGAGGATATCGTGCTGTCGGGCTTTGACCTGTGGCGCATTGCGGCCCGCCTGCGCCTGCCGCCCCGCACCGTGGCCCGGGCGTTCTGCCGGGGAAGCATCGGGCGGGTCAGCCGCCTGCCGGTGCTGCGGCTGGCCCCGCTGAAGGAGGAGCGCGGCAACTGCCCCTTCCTCACCGGGAACCACTGCGCCATCCACGATGCCGAGCCGCTGGTCTGCGCCCTTTACCCGCTGGCGCAGGAGATCACGAAGGACGGGCAGGTATCCTACTTTTTGCAGCCCACCCAGTGCGGCGGGCAGGTCATTGCGGCAAGGGTGGGGGATTATCTGGCTCGGTACGATGTGCCCGCCCGGGAGGCCACCGATGTGCGCTGGGCGCAGGTGTGCATGGAGTTGGAGGATACCGTGGAGCGGCTGGACGCTCTGTTTGAGCCGGTGTTTGCCCGGCGGATGCAGGAAAAGCTGTGGCAGGCGCTGTATTACCGGTACGACTTTGCAAAAGAGTACCGCCCCCAGCTGGAAGAAAATCTGCTCTGGCTGGACGGTGAGCTGAAAAAGCTCGAAGGAATGCAGATGCGGCACAGAACAATCGAAAAAAGTGATAGATAAAATTACTTTGATTGATAATTCGGGCTGTTTCCCGGTTGTTTTAGAGCGGAAAGTGTGATATACTTCACGAGTGTAAAGCGGCAGCGCGATGCGATTGGCCGCTTGAATACTGACTTTCATGCGGTGTCCTGCTGCCGCGAAAGTAGAATTGAGGGAGTAATATCATGCGTAAAATTTCTCGTCGTTTGTTCCTGTCTGCCGCCGCTGTCTGCGGCGCAGCTGCTGCCCTGACTGCCTGCGGCGGTTCCTCCAGCTCCACGGCTGCTTCTTCCACCGCTTCCTCTGCTGCGGCCTCTTCCGCAGCGGCTGACGGCCAGAAGTATACCGTTGGCATCTGCCAGCTGGTGGAGCACGCCGCTCTGGACGCTGCCACCCAGGGCTTTGAGGATGCTCTGACCGCACAGTTCGGCGAGAATGTCACCTTTGACTTCCAGAACGCCCAGAACGATTCCGCAACCTGCGCCACCATCGCCAACGGCTTTGTTTCCGCAGGCGTTGACCTGATCATGGCAAACGCTACCCCCGCCCTGCAGGCCGCACAGGCTGCCACCAACAGCATCCCAATTCTGGGCACCTCCGTCACCGAGTACGGTGTTGCTCTGGGCCTGACCGATTTCGATGGCACCGTGGGCGGCAATGTCTCCGGCACCTCTGATCTGGCTCCGCTGGATCAGCAGGCGGATATGATCACCGAGTGGCTGCCCGAGGCCACCAAGGTGGGCCTGCTCTACTGCTCTGCCGAGGCAAACAGCCAGTATCAGGTAGACGAGGTCCAGAAGTATCTTGAGACCAAGGGCGTTACCGCCACCCAGTACGCTTTCTCTGATTCCAACGATCTGGCTTCTGTCTGCCAGAAGGCTGCCGACGAGAACGACGCAGTGTATGTCCCCACCGACAACACCTGCGCTGCCAACACCGGCATCATCGACGGCATCTGCCGCCCGGCCAAGAAGCCCGTGTTCGCCGGTGAGGAGGGCATCTGCGCCGGCTGCGGCGTGGCGACCCTGTCCATCAGCTACTACGATCTGGGCTACACCACCGGTGAGATGGCTGCCAAGGTTCTGACCGGTGAGGCCGATATCTCCACCATGCCCGTTGAGTATACCAACGTGACCAAGAAGTACAACAAGACCATCTGCGATGACCTGGGCATGACCGTTCCCGAGGGTTACGAGGCCATTGAGGAATAACAGGCGCTCAGTCTGCTTTGCAGAAAGCTCCCCTGATAGGGGCGCAGAGTTCACGCTGCAGTAACGAAGAGACTTTACAATAAAATCAGCGGAGAAGAGTGAATTTTGGCTCTTCTCCGCTTTCCCGTATCAGAAAAAAGTGTAGTTACAGGAGGAAAACGTTTTGGATATTCTTGCAAGACTTGCCAACCTGCCCGGTGCCTTGCCCGGTGCCTGTGCGCAGGGCCTCATCTGGGGCATCATGGCCATTGGTGTGTACCTGACCTACCGCATCCTGGATGTGGCTGACCTGACCGTAGACGGTTCCTTTGGCACCGGCGGCGCGGTCTGCGTTATGTGCCTGCTCTCCGGCATGAACGTCTGGGCAGCGCTCTTCATCGCCCTGCTGGCCGGTCTGGCCACCGGCCTTGTCACCGGTCTGCTCCACACCTTTATGGGCATCCCGGCCATTCTGGCTGGTATTCTGACCCAACTGGCCCTCTACTCCATCAACCTGAAGATCATGGGCAAGGCCAACCAGTCCATCAACGTGGACAAGTACGACCTGCTGATCTCCCTGCGCTGGGTCAAGGAGCTTGCCCTGCACAACCCCATCATCATGGTCATTCTGGTCAGCGCCGTGGTCATCGGCGTGCTGTACTGGTTCTTTGGCACCGAGCTGGGCTGCGGCATCCGCGCCACCGGTTCCAACCCCGCCATGAGCCGTGCCCAGGGCATCAACACCAGCTTCAATGTGGTGCTGGGTTTGGCTGTCTCCAACGGTCTGGTGGCCCTGTCCGGCGCGCTGCTGAGCCAGTATCAGGGCTTTGCCGATGTCAGCATGGGCCGTGGTGCCATCGTCATCGGTCTGGCCGCTGTCATCATCGGCGAAGCCCTGTTCAGCCGCATTTTCCACAACTTTGCCCTCAAGCTGGTGTCCGTCTCGCTGGGTGCCATCATCTACTACATCGTTATCCAGCTGGTGCTGACCCTCGGCTTTGACGCAAACCTGCTCAAGCTGTTGAGCGCCTCCGTGGTGGCCGTGTTCCTGGCCGTGCCCTATTGGAAGAGCAAGTACTTCGCAAAGCCCGCGGCAAAGAAGGCACAGAAGGAGGATGCAAAAAATGCTTGAGATCCAGAATGTTTCCAAGACCTTCAACGCCGGTACCGTCAACGAGAAAACGGCCCTGAATGGTTTGAACCTGAAATTGAACGAAGGTGATTTTGTCACCGTCATCGGCGGCAACGGCGCGGGCAAATCCACCATGCTGAACGCTGTGGCCGGTGTGTGGCCTGTGGACAGCGGCAAGATCATCATTGACGGCACCGATGTGACCAAACTGGGGGAGCACCAGCGCGCCGCCTACATCGGCCGCGTGTTCCAGGACCCCATGACCGGCACCGCTGCCACCATGCAGATCGAGGAGAACCTTGCCCTGGCCGCCCGGCGCGGTAAGCGCCGCGGCCTGAGGATCGGCATCACCAAGGCCGAACGGGAGCGCTACCGTGAACTGCTCAAGAGCCTGGACCTGGGCTTGGAGGACCGCCTGACCGCCCGCGTGGGCCTGCTGTCCGGCGGTCAGCGTCAGGCACTGACTCTGCTCATGGCAACCATGAACAAGCCCAAGCTCCTGCTGCTGGATGAGCACACCGCCGCTCTGGACCCCAAGACGGCGCTCAAGGTGCTGACCCTCTCGGCCAAGATCGTGGAGGAGAACCACCTGACCACCATGATGATCACCCACAACATGAAGGATGCCATCAAGTACGGCAACCGCCTGATCATGATGCACGAGGGCCACATCATCTATGATGTCTCCGGGGAAGAGAAGATGAACCTGCACGTCTCCGACCTGCTGGCCAAGTTCCAGATCGCGTCCGGCGGCGAGTTCGCCAACGACCGCATGATCCTTTCCTGATGCATTTCTGATAGGAAAAATCCCCTCCGGTGTGCGCGTACCGGAGGGGATATTTGCATCTTGTGCACCTTTGCAGGGTGTGCTACACTGAGAGAAAGAGGAGGTGTCTCTCGTGCGAAAAATCATCCGGCGGGCAGCTGCTGTGCTGTTGTCTGCGGCTCTGCTGCTGACGGGAACGGCCTCGGCAGCAGCCCAGATTGACCCGGTAGAGGAACGGCTTGCTGCCATGTCTCTGCGGGAAAAGGTGGGGCAGCTGTTCGTGGTGCGGGTCGAGGCACTGGACCCCAGTGGACAGTCTGATAGCACAAGGCTGACCTGGGCAGAACGGCAGGGGCTGAAAAAGTATCCGGTGGGCGGCATTGTGGTGTTTCGGCAGAATGTGAAAAGCCCGGAGCAGTTGAAAAAGCTTCTGGCAGATTTTCAGGCAGCATCCGGGACCGGTCTGTTGACCGCCGTGGACGAGGAGGGCGGCAGCGTGGCCCGGTTGGCCAATGCTTCCGGCTTTGATCTGCCCCAATACCAGAGTGCCCAGGCAGTAGGTACAACAGGGGACCCGGCCAATGCCCGTGCCATGGGGCAGATCATCGGAGGCTACCTCAAAACCTACGGCCTGAATCTTGACTTTGCTCCAGTGGCAGATGTGAACACCAATCCGGCCAATACCGTGATCGGGAACCGAGCATTTTCGTCGGACCCGGCAGTGGCGGCACAGATGGTGGCCTCCGCTGTACAAGGGTTTCACGATGCGGGCATACTCTGCACACTCAAGCATTTCCCGGGCCACGGAGATACCGCAGAGGACAGCCACTACGGCACGGCCAGCAGCACCAAGACTTGGGCAGAGATGCGGGAGACGGAGCTGAAGCCTTTTGAGGCTGGAATCGCAGCTGGGGCCGACGTAGTAATGACCGCCCACATCACCACCCCCAATGCAACGCAGGACGGCCTGCCTGCGTCGCTCTCCTACACTATGCTGACCGAGCGTCTGCGGGGGGAGCTGGGCTTTACTGGGGTCATCTGCACCGATTCGCTGTCCATGCAGGCCATTCGTGACCACTATTCTGCAGCAGAAGCGGCTGTAGCGGCGCTGAACGCCGGGGCAGATCTTCTGCTGATGCCGCCCGACCTGCCGGAAGCCTTCGACGGTGTACTGGAGGCCGTGCAGAATGGAACCATCAGCGAGGAACGCCTCAACGAGAGCGTCCGCCGCATCCTGATGCTGAAACAGAAAGCCGGGTTGGAGCTTGACACCCGCACCCCGCTGGAAAAGATGCTGGATGTGTTTCTGTAAGATTGAAGCATAATAAGAAGATCCCCTCCGGTGTGCGCGTATCGGAGGGGATCTTTGCGTATAAAGGAATGTTACCGCTTGATGTCGTAGTTCATGTTCATCAGGTTGCGGATGGAGCTGACATCATCGGTGATGTTGGCATCGCCGTGGATGGTGTGCTTGATGGCGCTGCTTGCCACGGCAAAGTTGATCATGTCCATGGCGCGGTAGTCGTGGAGCATGGCGTAGATCAAGCCGCTGGCAAAGGCATCGCCGCCGCCCACGCGGTCCAGAATATTAAAGGTGTAGAGCTTGCTCTCAAAGGTGTGGCCGTCGTACCACATAAAGGCCTTGAGGCTGTTCTCGCTGCCGCTGTGGGCATAGCGCACATGGCGGGCAATGCACTTGAGGTTAGGGTAGCGGGCAATGAAATGCTGGAAGATCTCGTCCTGCTGCTCATAGCTGGGCTGCAGGGGCACGCCGTCCTTCCAGTCGCCCTTGCTGTGATCGTTGTCGTCCTTCCACAGGTGGTAGGGCTCAATGCCCAGCAGAACGTCAACGTAAGGCAGGCACTCGGTGCAGAAATCGCGGGCTTCCTCCCAGCTCCACAGGGTAGAGCGGAAGTTGCCGTCAAAGCTGACGGTCAGGCCCTTCTTTTTGGCCACCTTGAGCATATCGATGATGAGGCCGCGGCAGTTGGGGCCCAGTGCCGGGGTAATGCCGCTCAGGTGCAGCCAGTCGTAGCCGTCCAGCAGAGCGTCCAGATCGACCTGAGAGAAGTCATACTCGGTAATGGCACTGTGCTTGCGGTCATAAATGACCTTGGAAGCGCGGATGCCGTAGCCAGTCTCCAGATAATAAGTACCCAGCCGGTTGGAAGGGGTCTCGTTGGGCTCGGTCAGGATCATGGGGGTGCAATGCACATCGTTGGAGCGCAGCCAGCGCACCGCGCTCTTGCCCAGGCTGTTGTTGGGCACTACGCTGAAGAAGGTGCTGTCCACACCAAGGTTGGCCAGGGCCAGTGCAATGTTGGCCTCGCTGCCGCCGTAGCTGGCTTCAAAGCTGGATGCCATGCGGATCTTTTCGTAGTTCGGTGGGGTCAGACGGAGCATGATCTCGCCGCAGGTGATAAATTTCTGGCCGTTGGGCTCGCTGCCGAGGATGGGATTGTAGTGTTCCATAACGCTCCTCCTAAAAAGTCGTTTCTGGGATCCATTTCATGTGAGAACACATTGTTGTATCCATTATACCGCACAGCGCACCGGATAGCAAGCAAATGCTGTTTCGGCCGAGAGAAAAAGAAAAAGAAATTTTGGTTGTTTTGACGAAAGAACCCCGCAGGGATGACGTGGGGTTCACACCCCTGTCAGGTCAAAGCTGGGCGTATACTCTTCCTTTGCACTGCTCTTCTGCTGCATATAGCCAGAACTGAGGCCCAGATCCATGGCGTAGTTGACCACCCGGCGGTATTCGTAGGTGGTGATACGCCGCCCGATGCCGTGGTCTGCCGCCTGATAGAAGGGGGTGTACTGGCTCATCACGCTGGGCAGGAAGCACCCGGGGTCGGCCTTGTTCCAAGCCGCCATCTGATCGAGCACGGCAAAGCTGTCGTCCACATGGCCAGGCAGGGCAAGGTGGCGCAGGATCACGCCCCGCTGCAGGATGCCCTCGCTGTCAAAAACAGGGTGCCCGGCCTGAGCCATCATGGCTTCAATGGCGGGCCTGGCCTGTGCAAAATAGTCCGGCGCGGCGGAAAGCTCTGCCGAAAGGGCAGGGGAAACATATTTCAGATCGGCCAGCCAGATGTCGATGAAGCCGCGCCAGGCGTGCACGCTCTCCACGGTCTCGTAGCCGCCGGTGTTGCAGACGATGGGCAGATGCAGCCCCTGCGCCCGGGCCAGGTCGAGGGCGGCGATGATCCAGGGCCGCCACTGCCCAGGCGTGACAAGGTTGATGTTGTGGGCTCCCTGCGCCTGCAGGTCCAGAAAGATCTCGGCCAGGCGCTCTACCGTGATCTCCTTGCCCAGTCCCTCGGCGCTGATGGGGTAGTTCTGGCAGAAGCAGCACTTGAGGGTGCAGCCGGAAAAGAACACGGTGCCGCTGCCATGGGTACCGCTGATGCAGGGCTCCTCCCAGAAGTGCAGGGCCGCGCGGGCCGCTTTCAGGGTGCGGCCCGCCCCGCAGAAGCCCGTCTGCCCGGCGGCCCGGTCGGCTTTGCACTGCCGGGGGCAGAGAGTACAGGCTTCCGGCACGGCAACAGAAATGGTTTTGGGCATAATATCCAAGTCCTTTGCAAAAGATTTGACAGAATTACTCTTGTTTATTATACCATTTATGATATGGAATGTGGTATACTATGATAGAATATTATATATCATGCAAAAATACTACATATCAGACGGAGGATGTCATGCGCACCGAAAACGAGGAGATCCGGGATCATTTGAAATATCTCTCCCTGCTGGCACGGGATTACCCCTCGCAGGCGGCCGCCGCCAGTGAGATCATCAGCACCCAGGCCCTGCTCAAGCTGCCCAAGGGCACCGAACATTTTATGAGCGACCTGCACGGTGAAAACGAGGCCTTTGTCCACATCCTGAACTCGGCTTCGGGTGTCATCCGGGAAAAGGTGGATATCGTGCTGGGGGAGAGTGTGCCGGAGCAGACCCGTGCCGAGCTGGCAACGCTCATCTATTATCCCAATGAGAAGCTGCCCCAGCTCAAAGCTGGGTGCGCGGATGAAGAAGCGCTTGACCACTGGTACACAGAGACCCTGCTTCAGCTCATTGATATCTGCCGGTTGGTGTCCTCCAAGCATACCCGGCAGCATGTGCGCTCCTGCCTGCCGTCCAGCTGCGGGTATATTCTGGATGAGCTGCTCCATGCCCACTTTGAGGACCACGACAAGGACCTTTATTATGGGCAGATCGTGGGAAGTATCATCGAAAATGGCCGCGCCGACCGGTTCATCGTCCGGCTGTGTGAGCTCATCAAGCGGCTGGCTGTGGACAAGCTGCACATCGTGGGGGACCTGTTTGACCGCGGTCCCCGGCCTGATATCATACTGGACCGGCTCATGCGCCACCACCATGTGGATATCCAGTGGGGCAACCATGACGTGGTCTGGATGGGTGCCGCCGCCGGAAGTCCCATCTGCGTCTGCACTGTGCTCAAAACGACACTGGCCTATCACAACCATGCCATGCTCGAGGACTGCTACGGCATCAACCTGCGGCACCTGCAGCGGATGGCCGAGCAGTTCTACGGAAATGACGACCTGACCCTCTGGATGCCCCACACCGACGCGGCGCGCGGCCCTTACACCGAGGGCATGCTCCACCGCTGTGCCGTGATGCACAAGGCCGTGACCATTCTGATGCTCAAGATGGAGTGCAAGGTCATCGACCGCAACCCGGATTTCAAGATGCAGGGTCGGGATTTCCTGCGGCACATCGATTGGGAAAAGGGAACAGTGACCCTGAACGGGCAGGCATACCCCCTGCGGGACACCAGCTTCCCCACCGTAGATCCGGCAGACCCCGCCGCCCTGAATGATGATGAGCGGCTGGTGCTCCGCAAGCTGGTGGAATCCTTCCGGCAGAGCGAGCGTTTGCAGCAGCATGTGGAATTTTTGTACGCCAAGGGCAGCGTTTACCACATCGAGAACGGCAACCTGCTCTACCACGGCGTGGTGCCCATGACCAAAAACGGCAGCTTTGCCGTGGAGCGGTTCGAGGGACACAACTACTCGGGCCGCGGCTTGATGGACTACTGTGACGAGCGGGCACGCCGCGGTTACTTTGCCCCCGAGGGCAGCGCGGCCCGGCGGAGCGGTCAGGACTTTTTGTGGTATCTGTGGTGCGGCAAGCTGTCGCCGTTGTTCGGCCGCAGCGCCATGACCACCTTTGAGCGGCTGTATATTGCCGACCCCGCCACCCACGAGGAAGTCAAGGACCCCTATTATACATGGTACAACGAAGAGGCCGCCTGCCGCCGCATCCTGGCGGAATTCGGCCTGCCCGGCACCAGCCACATCGTCAACGGCCATGTGCCGGTGCGGGAGAAGAGCGGCGAGAGCCCCATCAAGGGCGGGGGCCGTCTGGTCGTCATTGACGGCGGGTTCTGCCGCGCCTACCATGAAAAGACCGGCATTGCAGGGTATACGCTGGTGTACTCCAGCCGCACCATGTCCCTGCGGACCCATCAGCCCTTTGTCAGTGCTGAAAAGGCCGTGAACGAAAACATCGACATCGTGTCGCAGAAGAACATACTGGAAACGGAGAACCACCGCATTCTGGTGGAAGAGACGGACGAGGGCGAGAACCTGCGGGAGCGGGTACACGACCTGAAACAGCTGGTCAAGGCCTATCAGCTGGGCTGGATCAAGGAGACCTGCAGCGAGGATTGCGTCTGGTAAGGGGCGCTGATTGTAAAATTTTTGAAATAAGAAACAAAAATATAGAATATCTCCGCAGATTCTGGGCAAAACAGAAAATAATCGGGCAGGGGAAAAGGGGGCTTTGCTTTTTGCCCGAAGTTGTGTATAATAAGATAGTTGTATCGTGAGGGTGTGTACCCAGCGGTGCGCGGAGAGATCAAGCAAGAACCCTGAGTGGCCCTGCCGCTGGCGGGCCTGCGACAAGGAGATTATAAAATTGGAAAAGTTTGTTATTACGGGCGGCAAGCCCCTGCATGGCGAAGTTACCATTTCCGGTGCAAAAAATGCGGCTGTGGGCATTCTGCCTGCCACCATTCTGGCGGCAGATGTCTGTGTGATCGAAAACCTGCCGGACATCAGTGATGTGGCAGTCAGCCTGAAGATCCTGAGCACCCTGGGTGCCAGCATCAAGATGCTGAACCGCAATACCTACGAGATCGACACCACCCACCTGAACAGCACCAACGTCCCGGACGATCTGTCCCGCCAGATGCGTGCCAGCTACTACTTCCTGGGTGCGCTGCTCTCCCGCTTTGGCAAGGCACAGGTGGCCATGCCCGGCGGC
>OIBU01000423.1_pt1 | contig 14532 bp, 11 predicted proteins | sample 1581111 | NCBI WGS metagenome assembly OIBU01 (sample SAMEA3882508, study PRJEB24775) | human gut metagenome | biome: human-associated habitat; feature: intestine environment; material: feces | place: Netherlands | collected 2009/2010 | reverse complement strand
TATAAGTACATAAATACTCTGTGCCTGATTGCTTTTGCGCAGAAGCTCGCTGACGCTCATACAGCCCACAACGGTCCATCCGGTTTTATTTGATCTGGAAATGGAATACAGCTTTCCTCTGTTTCCCTTTTCGGTACGCACCGTATCTTCTTTTGATTCCACGATCAGGTCGATATTCTCAGTCTGCAATTCATTGTAAAGCTGCTGCTGTTGGGGATGGTATACAATATTTCCGCTTTCATCCAGAATAAATGCATATCCCTTTTTCCCAATCGTATTCTGATCACAGAGTTCACTGATGGCACTGTAATTCAAATCAATAAAAAAGACTCCCTCTTTCTCACCGCTGTTGGAAAAATTACGGATTCCCCTGCTTAAAGTGATCACCCACGGACGCTCTCCGCTGATGATGTGCTGTACATGAGAAGATGTAAGAAGCGGGCCTTCCGGCTTCTGTAAAGCTTCCAGATACCACTCCTGGGTGGAAAGCTTCAGATCCGGATTCACAGACTGTTTGCCGTCATTGATCAGCTTCCGTCCATTACTTCCAATGATCCCAAGATTTCGGATATCACTTCGTCCATCCAGAATTGTCTTGAACTGATTGATCAGACGCTCTCTTGTTCCATCGTCCACATTTTCACCAAAAAGATATTGCTGTACATCCTCGTTACTGGAGATCATATAGGCTATATTTTCCATGTAATCAATATAGGAATCAATATTCTGATTCATCTGCTGCACGATATTCTGGGTGTAGACAGCAGAATTTTCAAAAATAGAATTGCGGCATATCTCATGGAAACACCTGTTATGACCAGCACCGCACTTAAAAGCAGCACCGTCACTACCGCAAAGATCGCACTCTGGATACTCTTAAATTTTCCTATGATCTTTGCCGCAAACCGGATATCTCTCATTTACGTTTCTCCCTTGCATATTCTGTTGGTGTGCAGCCGGTCATTTTTTTGAAGGAGATCCCAAAATAATGGGGATCTGCAAATCCGACTTTCTCGGCAATTTCATAATTCTTCATAGTTGTATTCTCCAGAAGTTCCTTCGCCTTCTCCATACGGGTACGGATCAGAACCTCTGTAAAAGTCTCTCCCGTAAGATCCTTAAAGATCGTACTGAAATAGCTTGTACTGATATTCAGATAGGAACAGATACTGTTCAGGCTTAAATCCGGATCCATATAATTCTTCTGGATATAATCCAGGGCAAGTCTGGCCTGACGCTGTCCGCTGGAGCTGTTTGCATCGGAAAGTGTCTGGAAAATCTCTCCGATATGATTCCTGACCAGTTCAACAGCACTGTCAAAAGAATTCTGCTCCGTAACCTGCTGCAGAAGTGCTTCTCTTTTGGAAAAAAGCCTGTTGTCCGGAACCATATCCTCACAGGTTTCATCTGCTGCACGGATGATCTGCTGAAGATACACGCAGGCACGACTCTTATCCACCCGCGCTTCCTTGATCTCAGAAGAGATCTGTTCCAGAATATGCTCTGCGTTTTCCTTTTTACCCGCTTTCAGAGCAGCTGGCAGCTTCTCTACATAAGCTTTAATGGAAAGATTTTTTTCCTCCGGCTGTTCTTCCATATCAATAAGAAGGCTTCCGCCAAGAAGATAACGATATTCAATAGCTTTCTCTGCAAGTTCATGGGATACACGAAGCTCCTGCTGAGTTCTGGCCCAGCTTCCCACACCGATAGAAATATCCAGCGACATCAGTTCCTTCAGCTTATCCTGGATCGTCCTGCAGATCTCCATGATCTTGTGTTCAAACTCTCTGGTACGGTTTCCCATGAAAAGAGCACCGACCTTGTTATTTCCGGCCTGATATGCCACTCCTGCTTTTTCTTTGCTGATGATCTCATCACTGATATTAAAAAGGACAAAAGACATCAGTGCACTCTCCTGGCGTTTCTCCGCAGTAAGCTGACTGCCGTCCGAATACAGATCCAGATCAAAAACAGCCACACGATAGCATGCTGCCTCAAGATCGATTCCCAGTGCTGCAAGCTCTTCCAGACTTTCCTGCCGTGTCTTGATATTATCCACAAAGCCCTGCAGCGCTCTGGAACGGATCACAATGGCGTTTTTCTGATAATTCTCGGAAGTCTGTGTCAGACGTTCCAGCTTCTCTTTTTCTTTTCTTTGCTGGTCCACCTTCTCCTTCATTTTTCCGATAACATTTCTGAGTTCCATGGCTGTCACCGGCTTCAGCATATATTCACTGACACCATACTGGATCGCCTTCTTGGCATACTCGAATTCTCCGAATCCGCTGAAGATCACGATCACGATGTCCGGATAATTATCATGGAGAAAACGGCTCAGTTCCATACCATCCATGTATGGCATAAGAATATCTGTAAGCACGATATCCACCGGATGGTTCTGTACAAATTCCGCTGCTGCTTTCCCGTTATCACAGTCTCCTACCAGCTCACAGTCCATTGCTTTCCAGTCAATATTCTCCCGGATCGCATCTCGAACAAGTATCTCATCATCTACCAGTAAAATACGATACATAATTTCTGTTGTCCCCCTCTGATCAGTTTCTGTTGTTTTTATTGCACATCCCCCTGACAGATTCTTCCCCCCGTCTCTGTCATTTTCATTGGTAAGATTACTGTCCTTTCTGTGAACAATAACTGTTAATTCTTTTTATATGTTAACATGTTTGGTTAAAATTTACAACGGAGTTTCTTAGTCCAAATTAAATATAAAGAAATCCCGCATCCAACATATGGGATACGGGATTTTCCTGCATATTTTTATTATTTTACGATAACGCCATCCTCATCCCAAAGGTCATGCCAGTCATTTGCACCATGCCACAGGAATACCTGGCCTTTTACAAGACGGTTGCCTTTTTCCAGAGTTGCGATGGTTGCCATTTCCTCATCTGTAAGTGGATCCTCTGTGACACATTTCAGGTTGCTTGCATAGTTGTGGACAGAGAACGGAATGGAGATCTCGCCTCTCTGATGTGCCCACTTCAGAGCGATCAGAGCCGGGTGAACCCCATGTGCTTTTGCGATTGCCTGCATTTCCGGTACTTCCAGATCTGCAACATCCTCCGGGCAGATATCTCTCTCCGGTCTGCGTGGAGAACCGATCGGCATGTAACCTACCGGCTGGATGTTATGTGCTACCAGATAATCATAAAGCTCCTGCTGCTGGAAGCATACATGAAGCTCAAGCTCACAGGTTGCAGGTTTGATCTTCATAAGCGGAAGAACTGCCTCAAGCTTCGGAATGGTCATATTGGAAATACCAATGTAACGGATCTTTCCTTTTTCTACCAACGCCTCACACTGGCGGTATGTATCCATAAACTCCTCCACACTGAAGGGTTTGGACTCCGGATTTCTGGAATCCACATCACATCCCGGTGCATGATAGTTCGGGAATGGCCAGTGGATATAATACATATCCACATAGTCACACTGAAGGTCTTTGATGCTCTTGTCACAGGCTTCCTCTACTCTTCTGTGCATGTCGTTCCATACCTTTGTCATGATAAAAAGATCCTTACGCTCTACAACACCTTCGTCAAAAGCGTCCTTAAATACCTGGCCAATCTCATGCTCGTTTCCGTAACATGCGGCACAGTCAAACATACGGTAGCCACTGCGGATCGCGCCTGCAACAGCTGCAGATACATCCTCTGCGGATACACGGTCGGAACCGAATGTTCCCATTCCGACACACGGAACCTGCTCGCCGGAAGGAAGTGTCACTTTCGGCACAATTGCCGGATTGATAACTTCTGCCATCTTTACATCTCCTTTTTTATAAAAATTTTTTTATTATAAGCTTATCTTATAAACGCCTGATCTCGATCTTCGGAAGAAGAGCCTCCATATCCTCCATCACAAAGAAGCCCGTTTCCTCGCGCATGGCTGCCGCCGCTGAGATCGCACTGGCTCTTTGCAGAGTCTCTTCCAGGGAAAGTCCCTCACTTAATCCAAGGGCAAAGCCTGCGATCATGGAATCTCCGCAGCCTACGGTATTTACCGCATCGATCTTCGGAACCACCGCACGGAAAATCCCTTCCTCTCCGACTGCCAGGGAACCATCTGCTCCAAGCGAGACCGCCACGATCTCCACACCATCGGCATGGATGGCTTTCGCTGCTTCAATGATATCGTTGATATCGTCACAATGCTTGCCTGTCAGCATACGGATCTCATCAATGTTAGGCTTGATCAGTGTCGGTGCTGCCTTGATTCCCTCTTCCAGAAGCTTGCCGCTGGTATCCAGGATCACCGGTTTTCCGGCGTCTTTCACAATCTTCACAAGGCGCTGGTAGGCACTTCCGTCAAGTCCCTTCGGCACGCTGCCGGACATCGCCACAACAGAAGCGTCTTTTACAAGCTGGCGAAATTTTTTCTCAAAGCCCTCAAAATCTGCCTCTGTCAGTGTAAATCCCGGCTCCAGGAATTCGGTCTGTACATGATTCACCTCATCCCAGATGTTGATACAGGAGCGGCTCTCCGCCTCTACATGGTAAAAAGCACTCTTAATGCCAAAGGGTTTCAGGGCAGCTTCTATATAATTGCCTGCGTGGCCGCCCACAAAACCTGTGGCAACCACTTCGGCACCGTAAATGGACGCCGGCTTGGAAACATTCAGTCCCTTTCCGCCGGGAACGTAGGTACATTCACGCACACGGTTCACTTCGCCCACTTTAAAATCATCCACTACATAACGCTTGTCAATGGCAGCGTTTAAGGTTACTGTCAGGATCATATCAGTCTTCCTCATTGGAAAGAAGGATCTTTCCTTTTACAAGGCCCGGTGTCTTGAACAGCTGGAAGGCCTCCTGTGCCTGGCTCATCGGGATTTTCTTATAGATGAAGCCCGGGTCAAACTTCAGCTGGCCAGTTGCAAAATAATGCGCCGTCAGCTCCCACTCACGTCCCGGATACGGGGCACTGTAGGACATCCAGGAACCGGTAAGCTTGAACTCCTTACGGTTCATGTTCTCCCACTCCTTCGGTGTAAAGGTAAGGTTTTCATGAGGAGTACCAATGAAGCATACATGTGCCTTGTTTGCTGCAAGCTCAAATGCCATATGCATGGTGGGAACCTGTCCGGCTGTCTCAAATACGAAGCCGTAGCCCTTTCCACCTGTAATAGCCATGGCTTTTTCCATATATCCCTCTTCCTTTGTGTTGATCACTTCATCTGCGCCGAGACGCTTTGCAAGAGCAAGTCTCTCATCGCTGATATCAAAGACCACTACCTTCTTGGAGCCGAAGATCTTTGTCCACTGCATGGTGAACATACCAACCGTACCGCCGCCAAGGATCGCCACATACTCACCGCCGTGGTAATCATTCTGGAATACACCGTGGATGGCTACGGTTGCAGGCTCAAACATGGCTCCCTGCTCATATGGAACATTGTCTGCGAATGGTACTGCATTCTGCTCAGGAACCACTACATAATCTGCGTTTGCTCCCTGCTCTCTGGAACCGATGAAGCTGTAATGCTTGCAGAGAGAGAAATTACCCTTCTGGCAGTCGTCACATTTCATACAGGGAAGAAGCGGTGCACCGGATACACGGTCGCCGACCTTCACCTTGGTAACGCCTTCTCCCACTTCCACCACATCGCCGGAAAATTCATGTCCAAGCACGATGGGATAAAAATGTACGCCGTGATTTAATACACGCGGGATATCAGATCCGCAGATCCCGGAATATCTTACCTTGATCTTCACATGGCCCGGTGTTACCTGAGGTTCTTCCACTTCCTGATACTGAACATCCTCATTTGCTACTACTACTGCTGCTTTCATGATCACTTTTCCTCCTCATTTCTCATCATAGGTTCAAGAGATTTATAGAGATTTAAATAGGTTTTATAGGTTTTCTCATAAACGTCCCGGTTTTCCGGGTTCGGTTCATGTCTTCTTGTTTCCTTTACCGTAAGACGGATGGCCTCATCATAATCCTGATACATTCCAACACCAACACCTGCCAGAATCGCTGCACCAAGTGTTGTTGCCGTATCAGAGGACGGCACTACGATGGGTTTTCCTGTGATATCGGATTTGATCTGTGTCCAGAGAAGAGAATTTGCAGAGCCTCCCATTGCGCGGAGAACTTCCACATCTGCTCCTGCTTCCTTTGCCACCTCAAGGTTGTGTTTCAGAGAAAGTGCTACGCCTTCCATACAGGCACGTACCATATGTCCCTTGGTCTTGGCAAAATCCAGTCCGTAGAATACGCCCTTCGCATTAGGATTCCAGATCGGGGACCGCTCACCGGACATATATGGAAGAAATACCACTCCGTCACTGCCTGGTGCGACCCTTTCCGCGATCTCATTGAGCTGGTTCAGAGAAGAGCCTTTTTCCCCTGCTACAGAGCGCTCATAATCTGCAAACTCACGTTCAAACCAGCGCATGACACCACCACCTCCGGTGGTTCCTCCCTGAAGAAGCCACTGTCCCGGAACCACGTGATAGCCAAGGATCAGTCTGGGATCTGCCTTGTACTCATCCATGCAGATGCTCATTCCGCCGGCCTGTCCTCCCTGCTCCTGTGTCTCACCCGGATGGATCACTCCAGCCCCCAGTGTTCCGCATGCCGCATCCAGACCACCGGCAACAACCGGTGTTCCCACAGCAAGGCCGGATTCCTCCGCCGCCTTCTCTGTAACTGTTCCCACAACATGATCACAGGCACAGATCTCAGGAAGAAATTCCATGGGAATCCCAAGCTTTCTGCACATATCCTCATCCCAGGCTGCCTTTCTCATGTCAAAGCAATGCAGGCCATAGCCCTGGGAAACATCCTGGCTCATCACACCCGTCAGCTTATATGCAATGTAGCTGTTAGACTGCAGGATCTTGTGGATCCTTTGGTACACCTCCGGGAGATTTTCTTTATACCAGAGGATCTTTGCAGTTGTGTAGGACGGCTGAAGGGAATTACCGGATACTTCAAAAATCTGCTCTGCCCCGATCTCTTCATTCAATCTGTCACAGATAGACTGTGCTCTGGTATCCATCCAGATCGGAGTGTTTGTCAGTACATTTCCGTCCTTATCCATGGCAATGGCTGACCAGCTCTGGCCGTCAATACCGATGCCTGCGATCTCCTCAGGTGCTATCCCCGCTTTTTGGATGGCCTTCTTTACCGCCTGACAGACAGAACTCCACCATTCTTCCGGATTCTGTTCTGCCCAGCCCTCCTTCGGATAGTAAACCGGATAATCGCCGTTGGCCGCAGCCACAACCGTTCCCGATTTTTCAAAAACCGCAACCTTACAGGCACTGGTGCCGATATCAATACCTAATAAATATGGTTTCATTATAGCTTCTCCTTCTCGTCCAGCACACGGACGGATTTTCCCATGATGATCTCTGCGCCAAGCTTCTCCGTGATCGGTTCTGTTTCTTCACTTGCAGCCCCTTCCAGCCGTTTCAGCATGATTCCCGCCACTTCTCCGGCAATCCCCTGTGTAGGCTGTGCCACAATGGTAAGCTTGGGATTGCATGCTCTGGCAAACTGCAGATTGTCAAAACCGATCATAGACAGCTGTTCCGGGATCTTAAGACCCAGCTCATTCATCCCGATCACCGCCCCCATGGTCATCTCATAGTTGGTAACAAACACGGCCGTCATATCCGGATTGTCCGCAACAAGCTTCTCAATTCCCTGCACACCGCCCTGAATGGTATAATCGCCGTGATAGATCAGAGATTCCCGTACCGGTATATTTTCTTTTTCGTATGCATTGCGGTACCCCTGGAGACGTTCCTGAGCGGTGGAAATTTCCTCCGGTCCGCCAATGATCCCGATCTTACGGTGTCCTGCCTGAAAAAAAACTCTCATTGCGTCCTCAGCCGCCTTCTCGTTGTCTACAAGAACACTGTCACAGGAAAGCTCCCGGATCCTGCGGTCAATGAGTACGATGGGCTTTCCGGTTTTCTGGAATTTTTTCAGATGATTGCCTTCCGCATCCACCGGCATGCTGATGATCCCGTCCACACGCTTCCGGCTTAAAAACTCCACTGCATCCCGCTCCAGTCTCTTATCGGTACGGCAGTCACAGACAATGGTCGCATATCCGTGACTCCTTAAGACATCCTCCATTCCTGTGATGATCTCCGCGCAAAAGGTATTGTTAAGCTCCGGGATCACCACGCCGATGGTCTTGGTAGCATTGGTCTTAAGCCCTCTGGCCACCTCATTGACCTCATAATGCAGCTCCTGAATGGCCTCCTCGATCTTTATTCTGTTTTTTTCTCTTACGTTTCCGCCGTTAAAATAAGAAGAAATCGTTGCGAGCCCAAGTCCGGTCCGCCTGGCAATATCTTTCATGGTTGCTGCCATACTGATTACTCCGTTTCTGTTTTTTTACAGAAGATCATTCTGCCTTTCCATCACAGCCGCAAACCTTCATACGCGCCTCAACCAGCTCCTTCACTGCCTGGATCGCTTTCTTTCCGTAGGCCTTCGGGTCGATGGTGTTCTCATTCTCTGCAAAGGTCTCCTTCACTGCCCTGGAATATGCAGCACGAAGCTCTGTTGCAAAGTTAACCTTGCAGATACCACGTTTTACACAGTCGCTGACATCCTCATCACTGAGTCCGGATGCCCCGTGAAGAACAAGGGGGATATCTACGACTTCGCGGATCTCGCTTAAGCGTTCCTTGTCAAGAACCGGTGTTCCCACATAGAAACCATGTGCGGTTCCGATGGCAACTGCCAGGGAAGTAACACCTGTACGCTCCACGAATTCCTTCGCCTCCTGCGGGTCGGTGTTAGTGTCTGCCTCAGCCTCAAGATCATCCTCTTTACCACCGACCTTACCGAGCTCAGCCTCACATGGGATATCCAGGGCTGCTGCCACATCCGCAACTCTCCTGGTCTCTCTGATATTATCCTCAAAATCCAGCTTGGAACCATCGATCATCACAGAGGTATAGCCTGCATGCATTGCCTGCATCGCAAGCTCAAAGCTGCTGCCGTGGTCAAGATGAAGGCATACCGGAACGGAAGCCTTGGCTGCCTCTGCTGCTACGATCGCAGCGTAAGTCTCAACCGTACCATATTTAACAGTAGAAGGTGTTGTCTGGATCATAACCGGTGCTTTCAGCTCCTCAGCTGCCTGGATGATCGCCTTCACCATCTCCATATTCTCTGCGTTGAATGCTCCTACTGCATATCCGCCCTTCTGTGCCTTTAACAGCATTTCCTTCGATGTAACCAGTGGCATAATCTTCTCCTCCTTGGAATCATTGTGTTTGTTTTGTATTATTTCCTCATTTGGTTCAGAAACCGAAACGTTTCCGTTTGAGTTCATCATAGCGCTCCATACCTTTTCTGTCAACCATAAAATTTTCATCATTTACAGGAAAATATTCCCTTGAAAAGGAGACCAAATACCGTTAGATTAATTAATAAGAGTTCTAAAGCCTGTGGCCGGGCAGGTCTGTCTGATACTACCGGCGTCATAACAGTTTCGGAAATCCATGTATCCTGCTCTGATCACCTGAGCCTGATGCTATAATTTCCGAAATGCTGTAAGTACACAATGATCTTAGGAGGATATGAACTATGTTAAAAGGAATTCCAGAAATCTTATCACCAGAATTACTGAAGGTTTTATGTGAGATGGGACACAGTGACCGTCTTGTTATCGCTGACGGAAACTTCCCTGTAGAATCCATGGGAAAAAATGCCATCACCATCCGTTGTGACGGACATGGCGTTCCGGAGATCCTGGATGCCATCCTGAAGCTCTTCCCGCTGGATACTTATGTAGAGCATCCGGTAAACCTGATGGAAGTAATGCCTGGCGATGATGTAGAAACCCCGATCTGGGATACATACAAAGAAATCATCCGCAAATATGATGACAGAGGAGACGCTACTGTAGGAAACATCGAGCGTTTCGCATTCTATGACGAAGCAAAAACTGCATACTGCATCATCTCCACAAGTGAGAAAGCACTTTATGCCAACATCATGCTTCAGAAAGGCGTTGTGATCAACAACGACTGATCTTTCTTTTGAACTGCCTGATATAATCATATATAATACACATATTCAACCAAAACATAAAACGCCCGGATCTGGAATGTTTCAAGCCAGATCCGGGCATTTTATATTTTAACACTTTTATCTCTTTGCTGCTTTTGCGGCGTATCCTCCGCAGAGTACTTTTCCACCGGAGGTTTTTATCCCTGCACGCACCGCATAGTAATACGTTTTTCCCTTCTTTGCGGTCTTATCCTCAAAGGAGGAGCTGCTGCCTCCGGAAACTGTACTGATCTTTTTCCATGAACCCTTTCCGGTCTTACGGTAGATCTGATAGCAATCTGCTTTCTTCTGCGCTTTCCAGCAGATCTTCAGCCCTCTGGAGGTCTTCCTGACACTGGATATCTTCTGAAGTTCCGGATAGGACAGGATATAGCTGCTTGCCTGATATCCTCCGAAAACTTTTTTCCCGTCTACATTCTTATATGGCCTCACAGCATAAGCGTAGGAGGTGATTCCCTTAATCTTCGTGTCCTGCCAGGACAATACTTTGTTGTTCACGGTTCCGATCCGAACCCAGCTTTTCCCCTGGAGTTTCCGGTAGATATGATAGCCACTGGCTCCGGAAACCTTCTTCCAGGATACCCTGTTACATGGTCCGCTGACAGCCGTAGCCACTGCACGGGCCTTCCCCAGCTCCGCTTTTGCTGATAACGGCGAAGATGCGGCTCCATAAACAGTCTTCTTTCCGGAATGTACATAAGAAGCCCGGATCCGATACGTATAAGTGCTTCCTGTTTTCACTGCAGTATCCTGCCAGGTCACTACATCTGCTGTCACGGTTGCCATTTTTTTTGAATTTCCGCTTTCATCCCAGCGATAGATAGCATAACGATTGCAGCCGGGAACTGCTTTCCAGGAGATCCGTATCCTGTTAAATGCCTTGGAAACCAGTTTTACACCTGTGGTCTGACGAAGCTTCACCGTAACCTTACAGGTAGCTCGGATTCCCCTAGCATTTTTTCCGTAGCAGGTTATGGTTGCTGTTCCCGGATTTTTTGCAGTAACAACGCCGCTTCCATTTACAGCAGCCACACTGGTATCTGAGCTTTCCCAGACAATGCCGGAAGCATCCATCTCGGATCTGGTAGCTGAAGCATTCAGTGTTTTCTGATCTCCGGAATACAGACTTATCTCAGAGGAAGAAAGCTGCATCCTCGCCGCACTGCTCAGAGTCCTGGTATGCGCCTTGATCCTCGGAGTTACCGATGGATTAAATTCAACTGCATCCATCCAGGTATCCTCCGCGTTATATCGCAGAAAGCTCTGACCGGATACGATAGACGGAGAAAAGCTGCACCAGCCATAACTAACCTCTGCCTCCACACAGTATTTTATATATGTGCTTCCTGCATTTGTCACCACAATAGAATACAGACTGTTCTGGCTGAGCAGAACCTCCGGGATCTGAAAGGTCATAACCCCAGCCATCGGCTGACTGCAGGAAACCGGTGTGGAATACGCCGGTGTTCCACTGGTAGGGTCACTGGCATCCTTCAGATTTGTGTATACCTGCACAGTATAGGAATTATTGGCAGACATGGAGCTAAGAGTCACCTCGCCAAGCGATTCCGCTTTTCCGTTTCCTGCACTGGCACGAAAAACCGTGGACAGTTGTTCTCCCGCATACATGCGGATGGAGCCAAGCCCTGACGTTCCGTCATAAAAATAATTGTTGCTATATTTCGGTGTATTGACAGCCGTAGCCGCAACCAGCTCACTGACAGACTTATCCTCATAGGACATATAAAAATATCCGGATTTTCCCCAGCCTGTACCCCAGCTGTTCTTGACGATCCAGGCTCCGTCTCCCTTTACCTTGGAAGATGCCCGGAAATTCTTTGCAGAATAATTGTCATCCCAACCCACCACTGTAACTACATGATTCACGTTCTTGGTGCTGGTAGGATAGGAATAGGCCGCTGTACTTGCATTGTAATATGCATTCTGTGCATTATACATCACAGTAACCGAATTATTTGCAACCAGAAGCTTCTTCATGGCATTTACGGAATAATCGGAAAAATAGGCATTTTTCAGATAAGCAGCTGCATTGTACGCCTTGGATGCCGCCGGAGCCACACCGGTTTTCTGTGTATGCGTGGAATCTGTAGCCAGAGGCACATCCCCTTCTGTTGTCATTCCGGACCAGGTGCTCAGAAACATGGAAGCCAGAAGATCATTTCCGCCCTCATGATAATCTGCGTTTCCTTTATCATCTGTCCCCATATGCTTATTGACATCCCCGTAGGTATTTCCAAGCGGGTCATTCTTTCTGTTTGCAAAAAAATACGCCAGATGCTCTTCCGACAGATCATAAGTTCCAAGGCCCTGGGTCAGAAACGAGGTTTCCAGAAGAGAGGCCATTCCAAATGCCCAGCACATACCGTAGGGATCCTGATTCTTTACGGAAGTAACATATCCCTGATCCGCTGCATTATAATAGGACGGATAGGCCGCAGCTCTTCCCATCGGTACCTCATCCACGTCATTTCCGATCTCCACGGCGGTGGAATAAGAGGTCAGATTATCAAAGGGTGCCAGCTGTTCCTGCTCCTCTTCCTCCGTAAGCGGACGGCCCTTGATATATTCGATGCCGGACTCACCACTGTCTGAGGCATCCCCGAAGCTCTCCTCACCGTCGCCAAAGGTATCCTCCTGGGAATCAGAGGACGATCCGTCTGATATTTCGGGAGTTTCTGTATCCTCCTCGGAACTCTGCAAGGCTATATCCTCGGTATCCCCGTCGGCTGCCTCTGCAATATCCTCTGTCTGTTCATCCGGGATACCGGTGTTCTCTGTGGTATTCCCTGCGGTATTCCCTTCTGCGGTCTCCGTCGTATCCTCTGCTTCCGCCGACTGCGTCTGTGTATCTTCTGACCATTCTTCATTGAAGCCTTCCGCAGAATCACTGAAGCCTTCCACATCGGCTGCCATGACCGAAACCTGGCTGCCCGCAACTGCCACACACAGAAGAAGCGGCAATAATTTCTTCCTGACAAGCTGTAATCTCTTCACAAAATTCTCCACTTTTCTTATATTGATCTGGTTTATCTGTTAACGTTTCTTCAAATGATAACCCAGAATTCCGATTACTGCAAGTACTGTTGCGATCCCGATCCAGATAAACGGACTTTTATACCAGGAATTTTCTTCTTTAAAGGATGTCGCAGCTGTGCCATTGACCGGCTTGGTGACAGCTTCATCCGCAGCTTCCCCACCTTCTGTTGTTCCATCCGCTGCAGGCGGTCCCTGGACCTCGCCGCTCTGAGCCTGAGAACTACCTGTGCTGGCCGTCCCTGCAGGTGGCCCCTGAACCTCACCTCTCTGAGCCTGAGATTCATCTGTGCTGGCCATCCCTGCAGACGTTCTCTGTCCTTCGCCATTCTGAGCCTGAGAGCTGCCTGTATTGTCCGTCCCTGCCGTCGTTCCCTGTCCTTCGTCATTCTGAGCCTGAGAGCTGCCTGTATTGGCCGTCCCTGCAGACGTTCCCTGTCCTTCGCCGGCTGCGGAATCCTGCGTATCGGATGCGTCTCCCTGATTCACTGCAGAAGTCTCTTTCTCTGTGCCCCCTGCGATTCCGGCCTTCGCCAGCTCCGCATCCTTTGAAGGCCGCAGCTCCTCCAGCGGCACATAACCGTATCTGCCATTATACTCTGTATATCCCCAGGTCTCACCATTCTTTTCTGTCTCCCCTTCGATATGCAGGACAGTACCATCCCTTACCGTCTTATCATTGAGCTTTTCACCTTTTCCGTCGGTGGACGGATAGATATCCACACCAACTCCACCGGAATCCACCGTCATATAATAATCTGTGGTATCTGCCGGAGCTTCCACCTTCACCACAACCGACTTGTCCGCATACACCGGAACACTCATACTCAGCACCAGCATTCCTGCCAGAATCACACCTTTGCACCTTCTCATTGCTCTTTCCTCCCTCAAAAAAACTCACTGTCATTCTATATGCATAAAATCCCCTTATATTTCTCTTTTGCCTTGGCTCCGAAATATAAGAGGATTTTATCATTAGTTATATCCAGTATCTTTTTTATGCAAGCTCCCGCTCACACATATCCAGCGCAGAAGCGATCACCGCATCCATGTCATAATATTTATATTCGCCAAGACGGCCGCCGAAGATCACCTTCGGTTCCTTCTCTGCAAGCTCCTTATACTGTCCGTAAAGCGCTCCGTTCTTCTCATCATTGACCGGATAATACGGCTCATCTCCAGGTTTCCACTCGGAGCTGTACTCACGGCTGATTACTGTCTTCGGAAGATCATTGCCTTCCTCATCTTTACCGAACTCGAACCATTTATGCTCAATGATACGGGTCCATGGAGTCTCCACATCCGTATAATTCACTGCTGCATTTCCCTGGAAATTAGGTTTATCCAGTGTTTCATTCTCAAAACGCACAGAACGATACTCCAGAGTACCCAGCTTATAGTCAAAAT